>Ga0209162_1001117_pt1 | contig 27369 bp, 21 predicted proteins | sample YNPNPMetaG_FD_187121 | JGI IMG/M metagenome (GOLD analysis project Ga0209162, IMG submission 187121) | Anoxygenic and chlorotrophic microbial mat microbial communities from Yellowstone National Park, USA - YNP NP MetaG (SPAdes) (version 2) ...
TGATCCAGTTCCACTGCCCTCCGCATCTGATGTTCGAGGTGCCCCGGGATGAGCCCTTCGTCTGCAATCGGTTGACGATCCGCGTCCAGCCGGACGAGGGTATCCGGCTGACGTTTCAGACGAAGGTTCCCGATGCCGGCATGCTCCTGCGCACGACCGATCTGGAGATGCTCTACCGCACGAGTTTCCGACACCAGGCGGTTCCCGAGGCGTACGAACGGCTGCTGCTGGACGTGCTCAGCGGCGACGCCTCGCTGTTTGCGCGGAGCGACGAGATCGAGCTGGCCTGGGCCTTGTGCGACCCCATCCAGCAGGCCTGGGACGCTGACCCGGCAGGGGTGGACGGGTACAGGCCGGGGACCTGGCCTCGGATCGCAGCCGAGTTCATCGGCCGCGACGGCCGGGCCTGGATGGCTCCCTGTACCCGTTGACGGCCGGGGCCGGGCCGGCGGCGCCCGGGCCTGCCCTTGATGCGTGCGGGTTTCGGTAATAACATGATTTAGGGCTGCATGCCTGCTGCCGGGGCGGGCCGTGCAGTGATGGTTCGGGATCGGCCGGCGGCCATCGTTGCCGCGGGAGCACGGAGCGCCTTCGGGCAGACCGGCGGATCCGATTCCCCCCAGGACAGGCAGCGGTCGGCTCCCTCACCGAGAAGGGCAAGCGGACGGACGTCATGGCCCAACGCAAGAAGAAGCTGGGCGAAATCCTCGTAAGCTGGAATCTGCTCTCCGAAAAGGACCTGGCCGACGCCCTGCGGTATGCCGAGGCCAACCACAAGCGGATCGGCGAGGCCCTGATCGAGCTGGAACTGTGCAGCGAGGAGGACGTGACCAAGGCGCTGGCCGCCCAGTTCGACATGGAGTACGTCGATCTGGATAAGAGCACGTCGGTTCCCGCCAACATCAAGCTCATTCCCGAGAAGATCATCAAGGAGCACAAGGTCCTTCCGCTCGGTCAGGAGAACGGGCGTCTGAAGGTGGTGATCAGCGACCCGCTGGATGTGGACCTGCTGGATCTGCTGCGTTTCCGACTCAATACCGAGATCGAGGCGACCCTGGCGCCCCGGAGCAAGATCCAGCGATACATCCAGACGTTCATGGAGAACGTGAAGGACAAGATCCGCGAGACAAGCGCCAGCATCGACGCGAGCATCGACGAGGACGCCCCCGACGAGGACGCCGCCGCCTCCGTCGACGCCGGCGAGGACGCCCCGATCATCCGGCTGATCAACATGATGATCGCCGAGGCCGTCCGGAACCGGGCCAGCGATATCCATATCGAGCCGATGGCCGACCGCGTTCGTGTGCGGTATCGCATCGACGGCGTCTGCGTCGAGCGGGACCGGATCCCCCTGTCCATGCGGAACGCGGTCACGGCCCGCCTGAAGCTGATGGCCGGCATCGATATCGCCGAGAAGCGCCTGCCGCAGGACGGCCGGATCATGATGACGATCGACGGGCGGCAGATCGACTTCCGCGTCAGTTCGCTGCCCAGCTACCACGGGGAGAGCATCGTCCTGCGTATTCTGCGGCCCGATTCGGTGCGGATCGGCATTCAGTCGCTGGGTTTCGAGGAGGATGACTACCAGCGGTTCCTCCGCATCATCAAGCGTCCGAACGGCATCTTCCTCGTGACCGGACCGACGGGATCGGGCAAGACCACGACCCTGTACGCCGCCCTCCAGGAGCTCAACCGTCCGGACAAGAAGATCATCACGGCCGAGGATCCGGTGGAATACAGCTTCACCGGGATGAACCAGTGCCAGGTCCGCGAGGAGATCGGCCTGTCGTTCGCCAAGATCCTCCGGTCGATGCTCCGCCAGGCGCCGAACATCATCCTCGTGGGCGAGATCCGCGACCTGGAGGTCGGCGAGGTGGCGATCCAGGCGGCGCTCACGGGCCACCTGGTCTTCAGCACCCTGCACACGAACGACGCCCCGAGTGCCATCACGCGTCTGATCGACATGGGGATCAAGCCCTTCCTGGTGGCCAGCTCGATCCAGGCCGTGATGGCCCAGCGGCTGGTTCGCGTGATCTGCCAGGAGTGCAAGGTGGAGGATAAGGAACCCAACAAGTTCCTCATGAAGCTCCTGGGCATTACGGAAAAGGACCTCGAGGGCCGCAAGCTCTACAAGGGGGCCGGCTGTGCCCGGTGCCAGAATACGGGATACCGGGGACGGCTGGGCATCTTCGAGATGATGCTCATGAACAACGAGCTGCGCGAACTGGCTTTCAAGCGGGCGCCCACGAACGCCCTCCGGCGGGCGGCGCGGGCCTCGGGGATGCGGACGCTCCTGGAGGACGGGAAGATCAAGATCATGCGGGGCATCACGACGATGGAAGAGGTGGCGCGGCACGCCCAGGTGGAGGGCCTCGTCGCCGAGGCCGTGTAACGGGCCGGGCCCGGCGGCGCCGGACGGACCGGGGCTCCGCAAGCCGGGCCGCGTGGCCGGGAGGAATGGTGCGGATCGCGTATGGCGACGATTCACATTGACCGTCTGCTGGAGACGTGCATCAAGCGGGGCGCTTCGGACATTCATCTGACGGTCGGGCGCCCGCCCGTGCTGCGCCTGCACGGGCGGCTTCGGTCGCTCGAGACGAAAGTGCTCGAGCCCGAGGACACGGTCGCGCTCATGAAGTCGATCTGCCCCGACCGCAATCAGCAGGAGATCCAGGAGGAGGGCGGGACGGACTTCGGGTTCGCCTTCGGCGATCAGGGACGGTTCCGCGTGTCGATCTTCCGGCAGCGCGGCAACCTGGCCCTGGTGCTGCGGCTGATCCCGACGAAGTTCTTCACCTTCGAGGAGATCGGACTGCCGCCGATCACCAAGGCCCTGTGCCGACGGCCCCGCGGTCTGTTCCTCGTGACCGGACCCACGGGTTCCGGGAAGACGACCACGCTCGCGTCGATGCTCAACTACATCAATGAGCACTTCGACCGGCACATCGTCACGATCGAGGACCCGATCGAGTACTACCACAGCCACAAGAAATCCATCATCAACCAGCGGGAGGTGGGAAACGACGTCCCGAGCTTCGCCGAGGCCCTGCGACGCGTCCTTCGGATGGATCCCGACGTCATTCTCGTGGGCGAACTCCGCGACCTCGAAACGATGGAGGCGGCCATCCGCGCGGCCGAGACCGGCCACCTCGTCTTCTCGACCGTTCACACCACGGGGTGCCAGGGCACGGTGAACCGGATCATCGACGCCTTCCCGCACGAACAGCAGGAGCAGATCCGCGTCCAGCTCTCCACGAATCTCATCGCCGTTCTCTCGCAGGCCCTCTGCCCCCGCATCGAGTCGGGCATGGTGGCCGCCTATGAGTTCATGGTCGTCACGCCGGCCATATCCAACCTGATCCGCGAGAACAAGACGTTCCGCATCGACTCGAGCATCCAGACCGGCAAGAAGTACGGCATGCAGCTTCTCGACGAGCACCTGCTCCAGTTGTACATGAATCACGTGATCTCGGAGGAGGAGGCCCTGGATAAGGCCCGGCATCCCGGGGAGATGCAGGACAAGATCGAGGCCTTCAAGAGGGGTGTCGCCCCCAGCGCCGGCGGCGGCGCCAGCCCGCTGGGACGCGAAAGGAAAGACACCGACGAGGAGGAACCGCCTGTGATCCGATCGTGAGCGGATCGCCTCGCCCGCCTGCGGGCGCCGGAAGCCCGCGGAGGTCTGCTGATCGGACCGTTGGACGCATCGAGGTTCAGAATGCCTGACGACAAAGCCAAACCGATGAGCCTGGACGCCGGCGCGAAAACCGGCGCGACGGTGCAACGGGTTCCGTCCCGGCCGATCCCTTCGGGCGAAGCGGGCAAGGCGGTTCGTGTCCCTTCCCGGCCCCTGCCTCCGGCCGCAGAGGCCGCTGCGAAGGCCGCCCCGTCGGCCCCCGCGGCCCCGGCCGGCCCGGCCGCCAGAAAGCCGGGCGCCGGCGGGTCCCGGATCGCGAAGATGCCGCCGATCAGCCAGCTCAAGGGGCGGCAGCTCGGCCGGATCCTCATCAAGATGGGCCTCATCACGCGGACCCAGGCGGCCGAGGCCAAGGAAATCCAGAGCAAGAAGGGCGGTCCGATCGGTCAGATTCTCATCGAACTGGGCTACGTGGATCCGGCCGATGTGCAGTTGGCCCTGGCGGCCCAGGTCGGCATGGAGCCGGTGGATCTCGACCGCTTCGACGTGCCCAAGGAGATCATCGCACTGATGCCGGCCCAGATGGCCCACACGTACAAGGTGGTGCCCATCGACTGGCAGCCGGAGACCAAGCTCCTGTCGATCGCCCTCGCCAGCCCGGACAACTTCCAGGCCACGGACGACCTCAAGACCCTCCTGGGCTTCAACATCAAGCCGTTCATCAGCACTCCGGAGCAGATCGAGGCCGCGCTGAACCGGTATTATCCCGAGGACGCCGCCGAGAGCATCCACGACCTCATCGAGGAACTCTCCGGCGACGAGGACCTCGCCAAGCTCGAGGGACGCGGCGAAAGCATCGACCTCGACGAGCTGAAGGAAGCGGCCGAGTCGAACCCCGTCAAGAAGCTGCTGAACCTCGTGCTCCTCCAGGCCATCAAGGATAAGGCCTCGGACATTCACTTCGAGCCCTTCGAGGACGAGTTCAAAATGCGATACCGCATCGACGGGGTCCTCTATGAGATGGTCCCGCCGCCGCGGCACATCGCCATGGCCATCTCCTCGCGCATCAAGGTCATGGCGGGCCTGAACATCGCCGAGCGACGCCTGCCCCAGGATGGCCGCATCGAGCTCCAGGTGGCCGGCAACCCCGTGGACCTGCGGGTGGCCGTCCTGCCTACGATGTTCGGCGAAAGCGTGGTCATGCGCGTCCTGGACCGCAGCAATGTCCGCCTGGACCTCGATCGGCTCGGGCTCCGCGACGATGATCTGGCTATTTTCCGCCAGCTCATCGATAAGCCCAACGGCATCATCGTGGTCACGGGGCCGACCGGTTCGGGCAAGACCACTACCCTGTACTCAGCGCTGAACACGCTCAATACGGTCGATGTGAAGATCCTGACGGCCGAGGACCCGGTCGAGTACGACATCGACGGCCTGATCCAGTGCCAGATCAACCCGGAAATCGGGCTTACCTTCGCCCGGTGCCTGCGGAGCTTCCTCCGGCAGGACCCGGACATCATCCTGGTCGGGGAGATCCGTGATCTTGAGACTGCACAAATTGCAGTGCAGGCGTCCTTGACCGGACACCTGGTATTCTCGACCCTCCATACGAACGATGCGCCGTCGGCGATCGCACGGCTCTTGGATCTCGGGCTGGAGCCGTTCCTGGTGACCGCGACCTTGGAGGCCGTCATCGGCCAGCGGCTCGTGCGGCGCATCTGCGAGAACTGCAAGGAGGAGTTCCATCCGACGGAGGAAATGCTGATGGAACTCGACCTCAAGCCCGAGGACGTGGAGGGGCGGCCCTTCTTCTACGGCAAGGGCTGCGACTACTGCAACAATACGGGTTATCGAGGCCGGCTGGGCATCTTCGAGCTGATGGTGCTCAACGACGATATCCGCGATCTGATCATGCAGCACGCCTCCACGAACGTCCTGCGGCAGGCGGCCCGCAAGCACGGGATGCGGACGCTCCGGGAGTCCGGGCTGCTGGCCATACAGGATGGGCTGACGACGATCGAGGAAGTGGTCAAAGAGACGATTATGGAGGAGGCCTGACGGTCAGCGCCGGACACTGAGTGCGGGGCCGTAAACGAGCCGGCCTGCCATCCGGTCGGCCCGTGCTTCCTCCAACGGAGTGCTTCATTCCGGCCTATGCGGAGCGTAGCATGCCCAAGTTCCAGTACGAGGCCATGAATCAGGCCGGACAGGAGATCCGGGACGAGATCGAGGCCAACACCACGGAGGAGGCCCTCTCGAAGATCCGGACTCTGGGCTATTTCCCCACAAAGATCCGCCAGAAGGGCGGCAAGAAGGCCGCGGGCGGCCCGGGCGGTCCGCCGGGCAAGGGCGGCAAGCGCAAGGGCAAACAGGCCGGCGGGTTCGGGAAGGTACCCACCAAGCAGATCACTCAGTTCACGCGGCAGCTCTCGACGCTCCAGGATGCCGGCCTGCCGATCCTGCGGAGTCTGCGGATCCTCGAGCAGCAGCAGAAGCCCGGCCTGTTGCGGGTCATCATCCGCAACGTCGCCGACGACGTGGAGGGCGGCGCCACGCTTTCCGAGGCGATGGCCAAGCAGCCGAAGGCATTCGACCGGCTCTACTGCAACATGGTGCAGGCGGGCGAGACGGGCGGCGTGCTCGACGTGATCCTCCAGCGGCTGGCGGACTTCATGGAGAAGGCCCAGCGGCTCAAACGCAAGGTCGTGGGGGCGATGATCTACCCGATCGTGGTCATCACGTTCGCCGTCGGCATCGTCAGCGGCATCATGATCGTGGTCGTGCCCAAGTTCCGCGATATCTTCAAGGACTTCGGCGCGCAGCTCCCGAGCCTGACCATGCTCCTGATCAACATCTCCGAGTGGTTCGTTCACGGGACGCCGCCGGGGTGGGTCGTCGTCTTCATCAGTCCGCTGGTGCTGTTCCTCTTCGTGAAGCTGCTCAAGAAGTCCAGCGGAGGCCGCTACGCCATCGACGTGATCAAGCTGAAGATCCCCATCCTCGGCAACATCCTGAGCAAGACGGCCGTGGCCCGGTTCACCCGCACGCTCGGCACCCTGATCAGCGCGGGCGTGCCGATCCTCGAGGCGCTTACGATCTCGAAGGACACGTGCGGCAACGAGGTGTACGCCCGGGCCTTGGGCAACGTGCACGACTCGATCCGGGAGGGCGAAAGCTTCGCCAACCCGCTGAGGGCCGCGCGGATCTGCGACGCGATCGTCGTCAACATGATCGACGTCGGCGAGGAAACGGGCGATCTCGACAAGATGCTCATGAAGATCGCCGACAACTACGACGAAGAGGTGGAAACGCTCGTCGGCGGTCTGGTGAGCCTGCTGGAGCCGGTGATGGTCGTGGTGCTGGGCGGCATCGTCGGGTTCATCGTCATCGCACTGTTCCTCCCGCTGGTGACGCTCATCAACACGGTCTCCGGCTCGTCGTGAGCCCGCCGCAGCGGCCGGCGGGCGTTCGAGAGGCCGTCCCCAGCCGTCGGCCGCCGGGGACTGGAGAGCGGCCGGGATCCTGACGCCGGCCGGCGGGGCGACGTCCGCGGGTCGGCGACGGGTTTGTTCAAGGCCGGGGTACCGGTCGCCGGGCGGTCGGACAGCGGGGATCGCCGGCCGCGTGGCAGCGTGAGTAAGATTAAGTGGGGGCCGGGTGCGCCGGCCCTTCGGACTCATGAATACCTCCTGGAGACGTGTCATGATGCACTGGAAACCCCTTTCAAGACGGGCATTCACGCTCGTGGAGCTGCTGACGGTGATCAGCATCATCGCCCTGCTGATGGGCCTGCTGTTGCCGTCGCTGGCCCGGGCCCGGGCGCAGGCCAAGAAGGTGAAGGTCCAGACCCAGCTCGAGGCCATCGCCAAGGGCCTGGAGATGCTCCGCAACGACCACAAGGACCAGTACCCCGAGAGCCGGCCCCTGCCCGACTGGGTCTCGGGCGTTCCGAACACCACCGGAAACGGCCCATTGTACGGCGCCCACTGGCTCGCGCGGGCGATGGTGGGCTATGACCTCCAGGGGGTGGACGTAGACTTCCGCCAGCTCGATGGGCCGGCGGTCAGTCACAACGAGCTTCAGTCCGCCGAACGGCTCAAACCTTATATCACCCTCGAGTCGGCCAAGATCGTCCCAGACAGCGACGTCCCCGGCGCCAGTGGTACCGGGATCACTCCGACGGGTCGTTACGTCATGCTCGAGGACTACGGCTTCCCGATCCTGTACTATCGCGCCAATCCGACCGGCAAGGGCCTGCTGGCGCGTCGCGCGGATGTGAACCCCCCCAATACGCCGCCGGCCATCTACTACCAGGAGGACAACGCCCTCTTTACGGGCACCAATAGCTTGTCGAGCTGGCAGTTCAAGGGACTGCCTCATCGGATCAAGGATTTCGGAAACCTCAGCAACGTCGATCAGCCGGACACCTTCCTGAACTACTTCCACAACCATGACGTGCACAAGGCGACCGAGTCCGGGGCGGCGGCGGTGATTACTCCGTACAACGCGGAGACGTTCATCCTGCTCTCGGCCGGCGAGGACGGCGTGTACGGGACGCGCGACGACGTGAAGAACTTCAAGATGGGGTCGTGACGGACATTCGGTGCCGACGGCCGCGCCTCCCGGCACGGTTCTCGGCACCGCGCAACGCATCGGAGGCCTCCGATGGCCGCGAAGAAGCTGGCGTTTACGCTGGTCGAGCTGATGGTCGTAATCGGGATCATCGGCGTGCTGTTGGGCATGTTGCTCCCGGCGCTGAACACGGCACGCGTCCAGGCACGTGTGGCCGCGACCCGTGCGACGTTGAGCGTCCTGGATACGGGGATCGAGACGTTCCGGACCGATACGTCCGTGGGGGGGGCGTACCCGCCGTCGTGGGCGGTCTGGTGTGAGGATCCGCGACTGGAGGATGTCCGGCTGTCGGATCCTGTACAGGGGGCGGCCCTGCTGGCCTGGGCGCTGGTCGGAGCGGACATGCTCGGCACGCCGGGCTTCAAGAACATCGACGGCGTCGCCGACAGCGGCCTGCCCTCCGGACTGAGCGACGTGGGAGGCTGGACCTCCGACACATCATCGAAATCGACCGCGGGCGCCGGCGACCTGTATGCCATAGATCAGACGACCGGGCAGCCGGTTCACACGCGCAAGGGGCCGTTCGTCGAGTTGTCGCGGGTCAAACTCCCGGAACGCGACACCGCCGCCAACCCGCCGACTTACCGCCTCCCCGTGGGAAGCAAGGCGGCGCTGCCGTGGATCTGCTTCCTCGACGCCTTTGACCGGCCGATCCTGTACTACCGGGCCAACCGGGGAGCGGCCCAGATGGCCTCCAACACCTACGCCACGCCCGCCGTCTACAACCTCATGGACAACGCCCTCTTCACGGGTAACGGGGGCCCCGGGCTCGATCTCGGCGCGGGCAACATCCACCCCTTGGGCCAACTCGGGGGGTACTCCGGGAACGAGCCTGCGCCGCGCGGGAGCTTCCTTCGGTACGTCTGGGACAGGAAGATCACCGCCCGACCGACGCCTCAGCGCGCGGATTCGTACATCCTGATCTCGGCCGGCAGGGACGGCCTTTACGGCACGAGCGATGACGTCACAAACGGCCTGGAGTGGAACGATTAGGCCGGGCGGACGCACCACGGAGCGGAACCTATGACCCATCGCAGCGGCGGCGCATCCGGCGGGCCGGTCGCAGCGCGGGCCGCCGGCCTGACCCTGGTCGAGATTCTGGTCGTCGTGGCCATTATCGCGGTCCTGCTGTCGGTGATCGGCCTGGTCGGCTCCGGCGTCCGCGAGCGGGGAAAGGTCGACCTGACGCGCCAGTACATGGATATCCTGATTACGGCGATGGACGAATACCGCAGCGCGTTCGGCCAGTGGCCGGAACCCCCCAACGACCCCGAGTTGACGGCGGACAGTCCGCCGGCCGGTCTCGATGACCGGCCGTACGAGCCGAGTAACCACCCAACCACCAAAGAGGATTACTATCTCGGCGGGTCGGAGGCGGTCTTCGTCACGCCGCCTGAGACAAATCCCGTCAACGTGGATCGGAAGACGATCACCAGCATCGAGGGGCTGTATGTCCAGCTTCGCACCTGTCGCCAGACGGATGTGAGGACCATACTCGCCAGGCTCCCCCAGAAGGCGCTGGCCCGGCGGGCGGAACACCCCGCGGGCTTCGCCGTTCGTCCCTGCTCGGGCATCGGAAGCCTGTATACCGGCGAGTTCGTCGATCCAATGCAGGTTCTGGACGGCTGGGGCAAGGCCCTGCGCTGGCGACACTACGTATACCGAAACAACGGCCGGCCGTTCCTCTGGTCGGCGGGTCCGAACGGCGAGTTCGCCCCGGACCCCAACCGGCCGGAGAGCGACCCCAGGGGCAGGGATGACATCTTCAGCGACCGCAAGGACTGAGATTCGGACGTAATGCGGAACGATGAACGCGCAGCGATGAACCTCCGACGATCGCCGCGGCCGGCATCCGCGGCGTCAGGTCATCATTCGCATTCCGCGTATACCCTCGTTGAGATCCTCGTCGCCATCGCGATCATCGTCATCGTCCTGGCCATCGCTGTCGGATCGCTGCGGGCTTTGACCGGAACCAACCAGATGGGCGCTGCGCGCACCATGCTCCACACCCTGCTTGCTTCGGCCCGCGCCGAGGCCTCCGCGCGGGGCCACCTGGTCGGCGTGCGTTTTCAGCAGTCCGCCGACGGCACCACTTATGGGGTGATCATCTGGCCGCGTGAGCCCCAGCCGCCCGGCCTGAACTACGTCTTCTTCGAGGCGGCTCCCAACCGCGAGCCTTTCCGCTTCCCGGCGGGCGTCGAGCTGGCCGCCGGGAGCATGGTGGTTTCGCCCGACTGGGCCGGTAACGCGAGCCTGACAACCGGCCTGGCCAACAGCACGACCTTTTCGATCGTGTTCGAGCCGACCGGTCAGCTCGCGTTCCGGACGATTCGCGTGGGCCAGCGGCGAGTCGGAGATCCGGTCAACCCCCAGAACGCCTACGGGGTGGAAGACCCGAGAGACGGGATCTTTGACGATGCGCCGAACCAGAATCCGCGCGTCGAACCGCTGCCCGGCACGAGTACGCCGAACTATACGGTGAATTGGCTCTTGGCTGGGGACGCACTGCCCGCGTATCCCCCTTTCCTCCCCGCAAGACCGGGCATCCAGAACCCGGAACTCACGGAGAATTCGCTCTGGCTCTACGACCAGGCTGCCCGAAGAGACGCCGGCCCGCAGCCTTGGACCAACTATCTCCGCCACCAGCAGAGGGCGGCGCGCTTGCTGATCAACCCATATACCGGCCAGCTCATGACGCCGGCCGGAAGGCCTTAGGCGGGTTCATCCGCGAAGGGACGGGCCCGTCCGGCTGAACCTGCCGCCGAGGGGCGTTTTTCGCCCGTTCGGTCCGAAGCGAGACTCAACCTGCGGCGTCGCGGCATGGGCGCACGGTCCATGTCCTTGTCGGCTTGCCCGACCCGGCGCTCGTGCGGTTGCATGCCAATCTTCAGGGGGTATAATGCAGGTCTGAGAGACGGCGGGCCGCCAGGCTTGCCGGATCCGTGGAGCCCGCCCGGCAGAGGTCTGCCTTGCAGGATGAATCGGCCTCCAGGATGCCTGTGATCGTTACCGCTCCGGCCCCACGTCAGACGGCTCTATGGGCCATTGCTGTGCTTCTGGCTGTGATCGCAACGGCCTTGGTCCTTCGCCTTGACGAGTCGGTCATCGGGCGGGCCTGGGCCCAGCAGGTGCAGCCCCTCCAACCATCCGGGGCCGGGCGGCTCGGGGCCCGGGGCATATACGCCTTCGCGGCCCAGATCACAAAGTCGACCTACGGCATTTACATGCTCGACGTGGATACGGGCACGATCTGGTGCTACGAACTCGACCAGGGCCGCGACGGCACGAAACAGCTCCGACTCGTGGCGGCCCGGAGTTGGATTTTCGATCGGTACCTGGAAGAATTTAACGTGGCGGATCCCTCGCCGGCCGCTGTGGCCGAACTCGTCGAGAAGCAGGCCCAGCGGCGACCGGCGGACGACGTGTCCGACAAGGCTCCCTCCACTCGACCGGCCTCCGACGAACCGGGGCGGGCGATGAGGTGACGGCCAAGGCCCTGGGGCGGGCAATGGGCATCTGCCCATGACCGCGGGTCGGCGGCCCGGCCCATGGAGCCTGGTGGGATCGGATCCGAAGCGGGTGCTCCGATGGCCAAGCAGTATTACAACGCAGAAGAGGCCCGGCAGAAGCTCCGGACCGATGATAACGGTCTCCGCGCCCTGGTCCGACAGGGCAAGCTGCGGGAGTTCCGTGACGCCGGCAAGCTCACCTATCGCGTCGAGGAGGTCGATGCCCTCGCCGCCGAGATGGCCGGCGGACCGGGCGGATCAGGCGAGCTCACCCTTGAGCCCCTGGATGAGGGGCCGGCTTCGGAGTCGGGTTCCATGGCGGCCCTCCTGAGTCTCGACGACAGCGGGACCGAAAAGCCGTCGGCCAAGACGGGAACGGGACCGTCCGCAAAGACCGGTCCGGCGGGCAAGAGCGGACCAGCCGGCAAGACGGGCACGGGATCGGCGGCCAAGTCGGGCGAGAGTGATATCGCTTTGTCGGGCTCGGATGTACTGAGTCTCGAGGAGGTGGACAAAGAGACCGTCGAGGGGATGCGGAAGGACGACACGGTCATAACTAACGTCGGCATAAGCGTTTTCGACGACGACGACCTGGAGATCGCCGCTGACCCGATGGCCAAGACCATCACCACGGGCGCTGCGGAGCACCTGGGCCTCGACGGCAGCGGCGGGGGCAGCGGCCTGCTGGATCTGACCCGCGAAAGCGATGACACATCGCTGGGCGCGGATGTCCTGAGTGACATTGAGCTTACGGACGAGACCGCCCAGACGGTGGAGGCTGAGCCGAGCGGAACGGAGGCGGCGCCCGCCGAAGCGGAGGAGGAGATGCCTACTCCGGAGGCCGTCCCCGTAGTTGCCCAGAGGGTCGCTGTTGTCCCGGTGACCTATCTTGCCGATCCTACCGTGCCCATCTTGGCAGGATTGCTCGTTGCTGGTATGCTGGTGCTTGCGGTTGCAGGGTCCGTGACCGCCTCCATGATGCTGGATGTGTGGCCCGGCTACCTTGCGATGCTATATGACAATCTGCTGATCTTCACGCTCGCGAGCGTGTTGCTCGGCGGATTGTGTGCCCTGATCGGTTGGCTGATTGGACGGCCGCCGACGCCCCGGCGCGAGAAGCCGGCGAAGCCGGAGAAGCCGAAGAAACAGAAAGCCGCACCGGCCGGCGCGACCCCGAGGTGATTGGACGCGGACGCGTCTCGATTGCCTTGCATGGAGGGTAGGGACCGCGAGGCGAACGGAAGGCGCACCGGCGCTTTCGCGCGGGGTGCGAGAAACGACCGCCTTTCTTCGATCACCTATCCGCAACATCTCGGGGCAAGGAGGTCCGTGGTCTGTCGGATTCACGCACCTGTGGCGCGCGGAGGCGGCTGGCCGTGCAGGTTCCTTACCGGTGTTTCCGGGAGCTTTCCCAGATAAGGAGATCGTGATGTCCAGGCGGGTAGCGCTCGTGGCGATCGGGATGGCGGCCTTCGTGCTTTCCACGAATGCCGGCTGTTACTATGACCAGCTTCTTCAGGAGCAGCGGGCCAACCGCGTCCTGCGGGAGCAGTTGGCTCGCGCGCAGGATGACCTGCACGACGCCCAGTCGATGAACCAGGTGCTCAACGCGAAGATCGAGTCGCTCAACGGGCAGCTCGCCGCGAAGGACCAGACCATCGGGAGCCTGACGGCCGAGAACGAGAGCCTCCGCGACAAGTGGGCCAAGGCGATGGCCGCGCTGGAGGAAATGGCCAAGAAGGACCTGGGCGGCGTCGTCGTGACCACAACGACCCTTCCGCCCGAACTCGACAAGGCCCTCAAGGAGTTCGCCACCCAGTATCCCGACATCCTCGAGTATCTGCCCGAAAAGGGTGCTGTCCGGTTCAAGTCGGACATGCTCTTTGATCTGGGCAGCGATCATCTCCGCGAGGCGGTGGCCGAACCGTTGCAGAAATTCTCCGAGATCCTCAGCTCGGCCGCGGCGGCCAACTTTGACGTGATCATCGTCGGCCATACGTGCACGACACCGATCAAGAAGCAGGCGACTCTGGCGGAGCACAAGACCAACTGGCACCTCTCCGCCCACCGGGCCATCTCGGTCATGCGGGCCCTGGCCGGCTACGGTGTCCCCGAGACCAAGATGGGCGTTATGGGCTACGGCGAGCACCGACCGATCGCCGCCAATGACACGGAAAGCAACAAGGCCCGCAACCGGCGGGTCGAGATCTTCCTGGTCTCGGCCTCCAAGGTGGCTCCGGCTCCCGGCGGCACGGCCGGTGTCTATGAGACGACCGACAAGAACATGAGCTTCGTCAAGCCGGCCGAGCTCGGCGGCAAGAGCGAAGAGGCCTCGCCGGCGCCCCGAACGGCGCCCAAGGCCAGACCGTCCGAGGGCTCGGGCGACTCGAAGTAGCTGTCGAGCGGGGCTGGCGTCCTGCTCCCGGGGCAGCGGCGCTGTCGGCCTGGAAACACCGGATGCGGGCACTCCGGAGCGTGCAGCCGGCTGAGCCGGCCTCCCGCGAGCGGCCGCCTGTAATACCCCAACGTGTTCCTGGAAGGGTGCGCATCTGCGCACCCTTTCTCTGTTTCCAGGGCCCCGCAGGCCGCGGTCGGTCGCGGGGGGTCGGCAAGCTATAATCCAACACGGTCTTCGTGGTTCCGGAGCCCGTTACCTGGCGTACTACATGCCAAATCGTTCGATCCAAGACCCGGCAGGATCACGCCGCCGTCGCGGTCCCCTGACCGGCCTGCTCGACCTGCTGAGCAGCATCTGGTTCGGAGTGGGCGTTCTCACCGCCATCTTCCTGTACAGCTCGATCGGCTCGGCGGTCCCGCCGATACGGCAGGGCGCGCTGGCGGATTGGCTTGGCTGGGAGGCGTTGCGGTTTGAAATGACGGAAATGGAGTGGTTCAGCTCCCCGGTCTTCGTGGCGATGGTGGTGCTGTTCTGCCTTTCCATGATCCTGGCGACGCTGCGGCGCGCGAGGCTGAGCCTTCCCAATCTGGGGGTGTGGATCATCCATACGGGCATCGTCGTCTTGGTCGTGGGCTGCGTGATCTACTTCGGGCGCAAGATCGAGGGCGATACGGTCATCTACCAGCGGCGGGCGGTAATCCGTGTTCCGGGCGTCGAGCAGCCTGCCACCATGGTCGTGCGCCCCGACGCCGCCGTGCGTCTGGGCAACGGCGACGAGACCTACGATGTCAGCGTTTACAGCATGCAGCCCCGCTATGAGATCCTCTCGGGTCCGGACAAGGGCCGGCGCACCACCGCCGTGTGGTTCAATGTGCAGCGGAACCGGGAACCCCGGCAGTTTGCGCGGGTCGTGCTGATGGGTTATCCGGAGTACACCGAGGACGTGATCCTCGGCGGGCCGCAGGGGATGCAACGCGCCGTGAAAACAGTCGGCAGGCGGCTCCTGGATGAGGACCTGCGGATCGACCTCGAGTACGAGCCGGCGACGGAGTACTTCCTGGACCATACGGCTGCCCTGTATGCCCGTACGGACCCGGACGGGCCGTGGATCGAGATGCCGATCCGCAAGCTGCCGCGTTACTACGATTACGTGCCCGACCGCAGCGAGGTCGCTTCCGGCGGCGATGTCCCGCCCGCGGTCCGCCCGCTCGATCTGCCGATCGGCCCGGAGGAGGGCGGGACGAACGGTCTTTCCGGCTTGCGCTTCCGCGCCACCGGGTTCCTCAGCTACGCCCGGCTGGAGAGCCGGTGGGCGGGCGGCGGCTCGCAACTGTATCCGGTCTTGCGGTTTTCGCTGGCCGGCACCGGCGAGCGGCACAGCTTCGAGCTGGTCGCGATGGATCCGGAGCGCCACCGCATCGGTTCGGGCGATCTGTCGTTCCCGATCGTGTTCGCGTGGGTCCGGTCGGAGGCCGAGCGCGAGAAGCTCTTTGCCCCGCATGAGCCCAGGCTGGCGTTTACGCCGCCGGGCCGGACCGAAACCATCGAGGTCCGCCTCGGCGATGTGCTCGACAGGGGGCCGCAGCCGCTGCCCGGAACCGATTATACGATCGAGGTCCGGTCATCGGAGGTCCTGTCGGACTTCCTGCTGATGTCGGCCGGGCTTCGGGGCCGGCGCGACAGCCTGGTGGCCGTCCGGGTCCAGCGGGGCAGCCTGCGGTACCGGCGGCTGGTCTACGCCGAGCACAACGAACACAGCCGCGACATCAATGAGGTGCACGAGCCGCTCCCGCAGATGGTCGAGCCGGACATGAAGATCCGCTTCCTCGACCCGGCCCCGGTCGGGTTGTGGCTCGTCGGCGGACCGGGCGAGCAGGACTGTGAGATCGTGCTGGCGCGACTGGACGGCAGCCTGGCCCGTCGAAAGACCCGGGTCGGCGAGCCGGTCGAGCTCGAAAAGGGCGCCCCGCCGATCGTCGTCGAGTCGCTGATCTCTCATGCCGTCCGCGTCGAGCGGCCGGTCGTCGTTCCCCCGCGCGAGCGGGAGCCCGGCGCGGGATCCAATGCGTCGATGCTGCGGGTGGAGGTCCAGGACGGCGACGGAGTGCAGGGGGTGTGGCTGCCGTTCAATCCCTACCCGTTTCCGAGCGGCGCCTATGCCTATCCGCAGCGCTTCCCGCCGTACGGCAGTTACGCACCCCGGACCCTGAGCCTTTCGGGCGGGCGTCGGATCGAGCTCCTGTACTCCCGGCAGCGACGTGCGCTGCCCGCGCCCATCGCCCTCGAACGGTTCGTCCTTGAGACGCACCCCGGAGGCCAACGGGAACGCGACTTCATCAGTGTGGTGCGATACGGGCAGGGGGGAGCCTGGTCCGAGCCGAGAGAGATCCGCTCGAACCAGCCGGCCCAGTATGGGGGCCTGTGGTTCTTCCAGGCCGAGTGGGACCCTGCTGCGGAGGCGGTCACCGTGCTCGGCGTCGGAAACCGCGAGGGCATCGGGACCATGCTCGCCGGGGTCGTGCTCTCGATCCTGGGGATGATTTACGCGTTCTACGTGAAGCCCGTCCTGCTCCGGCGGGGCACCCGTCGAGTGGCCGGAGCGCCGCCGGGCCGGCCCACCCCGGCTGCGCGGGACGCAACAGGGGTAGCGGAGGGCCAGGTTCATGCGTGAGCTCGGGCGCGTCCTGCGGCGGGCTGATCGGGCGCCGGGCGGCCTGCTTGTCTGTCCGTCCGTCCGCGGCATCTCGACGGGAACATGGCTGGCGGTCATCGTGGCCGGAAGTCTCTGGGCCGTCGGGCCGGCGGCCGCGGCCTCCTCAGGGGACGTCTCCGCATTTGCTTCGCAGGTCGATCTTTCGAAGATCCGACTGATTGCCGTTCAGGATGCGCAGGACGGCCGTCTGAAGACCTTCGACAGCTTCGCACGATACACGGTCCAGTTGATCGCCCATGATGAGCACTTCGCCGGTCAGGACCCCGTCTTCACGTACCTCGACGCCATGTTCCGCCCCACCGCCTACGCCCGACGGAACTGGCTGTACGTGAAGCTGGCCCCCGTCCGCGAGGCGATCATCCAGGCGGCCGGCCAGGCGATCAGCGAGGGGGACGTGGAAGCGATTCGTCGCGGCAAGCGGATCTCGCCGATGGTGTTGGGCCTTCCCCAGGTGCGGCGGGTGCTCGATGAGCTGGAGCGGGACGTGCGCGCCACCGGTCGCGCGGTCGAGCAGCTCCAGAACGCCGCGGCCCTGGCGGACGCGTCCATCCTGCGATCGCGATTGCTGATCGTTCCCGTGCCGGGCGCGGACCGGCTGGCGGCTTGGCGGGGCGCAGACGTGTTGGCCGGCGCCGAAGGCGCACCGCAGGACTCGGCCCATGCCGCGGTGACCACGGCCCCGGGCATTCCCGGGCTGGATGAGCCTCTGGCGTCGGAACTGGCCTCCGCCTGGCGACAGCTCCAGACGGGCTGGGTGGCGCAGGATCCGGGCCGGGTCAACGATGCGCTGACGCGTCTGGCTGCGGCGCTGCCTCGGGTCGAGCCGCGCCTCTATCCGCCCCTTCGCAAGCGGATCGTCGAGCACTGGTACTACGCCTCGAAGAAGATGACGTGGGGCTGGCTGATCTACGCGCTGGCGGCCGTCTGTCTGCTGCTGGCTTTCGTCCAGCGGGGCCGGGTCACCCGGCGGATCGGCATGGCCGCGTTCTTTCTCGCGTTCGTTCTGCACACGGTTTCGATCGGCGTTCGCTGGTACCTGGCCGGCCGGATCCCCAACGCGAACATGTTCGAGGCCGTGATGGCCGCGGTCTGGTTCGGAGCGGCCCTGGCCCTGGTGCTGGAGGTATGGCTGCGACGGCGGCCGATGCGGAACCTCTTTGCCCTGGGGGCCTCGGTCTGCGCGATGGCGGCGATGATGTGCGGACAGTTCATGCCCGTCGCGCTGAATTCGAACATCTCGAACCCCATGCCCATCCTGCAGACCGTGTGGCTGAAGATCCACACGAACCTCATCATTCTCAGTTACGCCCTCATCGGCATGGCCTTCGTCACCGCTCTGATGTACCTGGTGGTGCGGTGGATCGCCTGTCGGACCCGCCCCCAGGGCTCCGACGACCGGTCGGGCCACGGGCTTGCCCCCGCGGCTCTGTACGACGGCCGGCAGGAGTTCCGCGCGGTACGGCCGTCCGGCTTCGTCCTGCCGGAGCGGCGAAACTCTGCGATGGGCGCCGGGGTGACCGCGGTCCTTTCGCTGCTCGGGGGCGGGGGGCTGGCCTGGGTGCTGAGGGGTGAACTGGCGCGGGCTGCCGCAGCCATGCTGGCTTTCGAGATGGCGGGCCGGACGATCGCCTTCGGGGCCTATGTGCTTCTGCTGGCGGCGACAATCCTGTTCGGAACCCCATTCCTGGTGTGGCTGCTGACGGGCGTGGGCCGGATCGTCTTCGGCCGGGATCCGGCGGAGTTCGACGAGCCGACCCGCGCCCCCGACGAATCCCCCGGAGGGTTCCCCGGCAGACTTCGTTCGATGGCGGCGGTCTTGGACGGCACGACCATGATGCTGATGGAGCTGGCCTTCATCACGCTCTGGGTCGGCATCATCCTGGGAGCGGCCTGGGCGGACGTGTCTTGGGGTCGGCCATGGGGATGGGATCCGAAAGAGGTCTTCGCCCTGAACACCTGGATCATCTTCCTGATCCTCGTGCACGTACGGCTGAAGGTTCAGGACAAGGGGTTCTGGACGGCGATCCTGGCCGTTGCCGGGTTCGTCGTGATGATGTTCAACTGGATCGGCGTCAACTTCTTCATCGTCGGCCTGCACAGCTACGCGTGAGGCGCGACGCCGAACCCCGTGCCGACCGCGCCGGTGTGATCGCGGCCTACTCTCGGACCTGAATGGCGAGATACTGAGCGAGTCCCATCTGCCGGATCTGCTCCTGCTGCTGTTCGAGCCAGTCCACGTGTTCGTCCTCCTCCTCGACGATGTCCTCGAGCAGTTCCCGGCTGACAGCATCGCCCGCTTCGACGCACACGCGGATCGCGTCGTTGTAGGATTTGACGGCCTTGTGTTCGTCGGCGAGGTCGTTGGCGAACTGGCCGGGAACGTCCGCCCCGATCCGGATGGGGTTGAGCTTGTCCACCCGCGGCGTTCCTTCGAGGAAGATGATCCGTCCGATGAGCTTCTCGGCGTGCTTCATTTCCTGGATGGCCCGTTCCTCCACCTTCTTGTGCAGCCGCGCGTAGCCCCAGTCGTCGCACATCTCGCCGTGAACCACGTACTGCGAGATCGCCGTCAGCTCTTCCGTCAGGAGTTCGTTGAGGACCTGAAGTACCCTGGGATCGCCCTTCATCGCAACGTCCGATCGACTCGCGGCCTGTTGCGCGCTTGCGTCCACCGACGCGCCAACGGATCGCCATTGTAGTGGCTGTCTATCCGGAATCAACGTACGGCTTCCTTGCGGAAGGAACGCTACACTGGGGTGGCGGGGAATCGGGAGGTTGCCTGATGGATGAGCGGTTCGACCCCGGGCGGGAAGTGGGGAAGTGGACGTCCCTCCTGTTGCGTCTGGCCGTCGCCTCGTTGTACGCGGCCGCGGCCGCCGGCAAGTGGGTGCACGGGCCGGCCGGCGCGCGGATTACGGCCGACTATTTCCAGAGCGTCTTCCGGGAGACGTGGCTTCCGCCGGTCCTTGTGACCGGACACGCGAACGTGACATTTCTCGTCGAGCCGTTGCTCGTCCTGTGGCTGCTGACGGGCTGGAGGCTCACGCTTGCCTGGGTCGTGACCACGGCCTTCACCGTCACGCTGGCGTTCGGGATGGCTGTGGCGGGCCGGCATGACGTGGCCGCCGCGAACTTCATGTACGTCTTGGTCGGCTGTGCGGGGTTGTACGTCAGCCCGTATGACGGGTTCCGGCTCGACCGCATCGGTCGGCTCGCCGGCACCGGCGGCCCGGCCGGCCGAACGTGAGGATTTCGGGGACCCGCCGAAGGTTCGACAACCCTCGCATCAGGCCGTAGGATGGGGTCCGCCGGAAACGGTCAAGGCCAGGCCGCGAGGGGTTGTCCCGTGTCGGAAGAACACGTGCTGGTGGTCGAGCGCCGCGTGCTGGAACGGGCAGGAGTCTTCCAGGGGCTTAGCTTCGACGTGCAGCGTTATGTGCGTGAGTTCTTCGTCGCCGGCGTACCGCGTTTCATTCCGAGGGCCCGGGCGGAAGAGGACCCCGGCTACAAGCAGATCATCCCGTACGTGATCCTCACGTGCCAGGGCAAGTGCCTCAGCTACGTCCGGGGGCGCCGGGCCGGCGAAGCCCGGCTCGTCGGGCTCCGCTCGATCGGGATCGGGGGCCACATCAACCCGGCCGACGACCTGCCGTTGTTCGACGGCGATTTCCGCGAGGCGTATGAGAATGCCGTCCAACGCGAGGTTGCCGAGGAGTTGCTCGTCGAGACGGACCACACCGACCGGCTCGTCGCCGCCATCAACGACGACTCGACGGATGTGGGACGGGTCCACTTCGGACTCGTCCATTGCTGGGAACTGATCGCGCCTCGCGTGGCGAAGCGCGAGCAGATGATCACCCGGATGGAGTTCCTGAGTCCGGCCGAGCTGACCGCGCTCGCCGACGAGATGGAGAGCTGGTCGAGGCTCTGCGTGGAGAATCTGGCGGAGATCGTGGCCCGGGCCGGCGCGCCCCCGCGCTGCGGCGCGGCCTGAGGGCCGAACTCCGTCGGCGGGCAGATCGATCGCCCGCGCCCCCGCTACGGGAGGCGCAAGGAGGAGCACCAATGCAACGAGGGCAGACGACGCGCAGGCAGTTTCTCCACAGGACCGTCGCCACGGCCGGTGTCACGGCCGGACTGGCCGCCGCGCCCGCCCGCCTGCGGGCGGCCGCGTCTGGCCGGAAGTTCGTCGTGGGCATCATGGGCTGTGGCGGACGATGCCGGTTCCTGCTCGAAGACTGCCTCGGCAAGCGTCAGGACATCGAGATTGCCTACGTCAGCGACGTGGACGCCCGGCGACTGGCCGACGTGGCCCGGCTGGTGGAGAAGCTCACCGGCAAGGCCCCCAGGGCGGTCGCGGACTTCCGCCGGATCCTGGACGACAAGGACGTGCACGCTCTGTTCAGCATCACTCCCGATCACTGGCACGCGCTGTCCACCATCCTGGCCTGTCAGGCCGGCAAGGACGTCTACGTGGAGAAGCCCTGCTCGCACAACGTGTGGGAGGGGCGCAAGATGGTGGAGGCTGCCCGCAAGTACAAGCGCGTGGTGCAGGTCGGCGCGCAGACCCGCAGCGGCGACTACACGCATCAGGCCGTCGAGTACATCCGTTCGGGCCGGCTCGGCCCCGTTCACCTGGTCCGCGTGGTTAACATGAAGGAGTGGGCCAGCATCGGTCGCAAGCCGGACGGCCCGGCTCCGGCCGGCGTGGATTACGACGCGTGGCTGGGACCGGCTCCCCAACGCCCGTTCAACGAGAACCGGTTCCATTACACCTGGCACTGGCACTGGGATTATTCGGGCGGCGATATCATCAATGACGGGGTTCATCAGATCGATGCCGCCCGGATGCTCATCGGTCGCGATTACCCGACCGCCGTGACCTCCACCGGCGGGAAGTTCTCGACGCCGGATGACGACGCGGACGTGCCGGATACCCAGGTGGCGGTCTGGGAGTTCGACGGATTGCGGATGGTCTTCGAGCTGACGCTGCGGACCCCGTATATGCAGAAGCTGGCCTGGGAGCTCCGCGACAGGCTCGATTACTATCCGAACTGGCCCTTCGACGGGATGCGCGTCGAGGTCTACGGGACCAGGGGCCTGATGTTCTTCGAACGGCATGGCGGCGGCTGGCAGGTCTTCGACGACAAGGCCAGGGTAGTCGCCCAGGCGAACGACCGCCACCCCCACTACAAGCACCTCGACAACTTCTTCGAGTGCATGGAGACGCGGAATCGCCCCAACGGCGACGTCGAAGAACTGCACAAGTCGACGCTGCTGTGCCAGATCGCGAACATCTCCTACCGGCTCGGCGGGCGGAGGCTCGCTTTCGACGGTCGTACGGAGACGTTCGTCGGCGATCCCGAGGCCGATGCGCTGCTCAAGCGGACCGGCCGCGGGCCGTGGACGATTCCCGAGTCGGTCTGATCCGCTCGCTCGCCGGCCGCGTCCGGACCGTGCCGACGTCTGAATCCGCCGCGGCCGCCCCGGGGGCGGGTGAGCCTCAGCTCAGCACCACCGCCTCGATGTCCAGCGCGCGGCACGCGGCCACGAGCGCCGGAATGTGGTCGCCCACCACCGCGTGAATGTGGTTGGCGTAGTAGTTGTCCCGCAGCGTCTCGAGAGAGATATCGAACTTCGCAAAGGCGTGCGGCCACTCGTACGTCGTCTGCCGCGCCAGGCGTTCTTCCGTGGCCCGCGGCAGCCGGGCAAACGACCCCGTGAACAGGTGCATCCTGAACCGCCCGCTGTGGCGGGTGATGCGGCCGAAGGTCACCTTCTCGGCGGGCAGCGCGTAGAACTGGACGCTGGCGCCGCCCCCGCGGAAGTAGAAGTCCGAGCCCGGCCAGAGGGTGACCTCCTTCCAGTTCTTCCGGAAGTCGTCGCTGCGCCGGGCGAACCACGGCGCGTGCTGCCCGCTGTTGCACAGATCGTAGACGCCCTCGCGCTCGAAGTAGTGCCGCAGGTCGGCGAACAGGGCGGGTGTGCCCGTCAGCAGATGCATCATCTGCATCGTCAGTGCGCCGTTGCTGTCGCACTCCGTCGCGCAGATCAGCGGCTTCTTCGGGGCCTCCTCCCAGTCGGCCGTGTCGTTGAGCAGGGCCTCCTGCACGTCGGCGATGCACAGGTCCGGCCATTCCGTCATGTCGAGCTGGCCTGTCAGGCCGCAGAAGTCGATCCCCTCCTCGCGGCAGAAGTCCTTCATCGCCAGGTACATCCGGACCTGTCGGGCGAGCGTGCCGTCGAGCCCCGGAGTGAGCTTCCGGTCGTCCCACCGGATCTGCTTGCAGTGCCGTTCCAGCCATTCCAGGCCCGCCTGCACGCGATCGGGCTTGATCTGACGGGCCATCTGCCACAGGTGGAGCTGGCCGCGGTGATAGACGTGGATGCCGAGCTGCTCCATCCACTGCGACTGGTCCACGTGGCCGGTGTACATGCCCATCGATGGCCCGTCGAACTGCCCGTACCGCTGGCCCTGGAGAGCCAGGGCCACGGCATAGCCCCGTTTTCGCTGGTCGGGATCGTGCTGCTCGAGGAATCGCGCGACCTGCCGCTGCACCTCCCGATCTCCGATGTCTCCGAGGACCCGTCCGAACGGGCGGCCGATCTCCGCCAGCGCCCCCGCCGAGGCGAAGAACGCCACCCACCCCGGATACGCCGGATTGATGTTGCCGATCTGGAGGATCGGCGTGCCGGGCGGCAGCAGGTTCGTCACCTGGGCCGTCAGGTCCGGGTACGACCACACGCAGAAGTTGTACACGACCAGGTCGATCTTGGCCCGATGGAACTGCGCGGCGGCCTGACGGGCCGTATCGTAGTTCCACACGATCCTGCGGGCCTCGACCACGCTGTGCTTCTGCCGGCGGAGCCACCCGGCGATGTTCGACTGGAAACGACGGCAGTCCTTCTCGGTCTGTTGCGCGACGCGCTTCCGTCCGTCGGTGAACGTCACAATCCCGATCTTCATGGCCTTCCTCCTGCGGGCTGGTTCGTTCGAGGATGCGTCCGCCCGGCCTGCCCGTCGGGGCGGCCTGCCGGCTGACCGCGCCACGGCGTGTAATACCACGCGACGGCCGGCCCGTAAAGGGCGCATCGGATCCCGGCGTCTGGACGTCGCGGTTCCTGCGGCTATGCTCTGCGGCGCCGACACCGGCGGAGGCTGATATGACACAAGCATTCTGTGTTCTCTTCACGAGTCTGCTGTGCGCGGAAGCCCTTCGGGCCCAGGCCGGCCCCGGCACCCGGCCGTCCACGCCGCCCGCCGGGGAATGGCGCGGCGTTCATCTGCTCGGATCGCAGTCGCTGGATGTGACGCAACTCGAGCGGGCCGTCCGGGAGCGGCTCGCGCCGATGGGCGTCAACACGATCGTGCTGGAGATCAACTACAACTATCGCTATGCGAGCCACCCTGAGCTGCGGTCGCCCGCCGCCATCGACCGGGAGGACGCGCAACGGATCGCGAGGGCCTGTCGTGAGCACGGCATCCGGCTGATCCCGATGTTCAACTGCCTCGGCCACCAGTCGTGGTCCCGAACGGTCTTTCCGCTCTTGGCGAAGAACCCCGATTTCGAAGAGAGACCTACCGCCGATCAGGAGAAGAACCTGTACTGCCGGAGCTGGTGCCCGCTGCATCCGGGCGTCAATCCGGTGGTCTTCGCGCTGATCGACGAGCTGATCGCGGCCTTCGACGCCGATGCCGTCCATGTAGGAATGGACGAGGTGTTCGTGATCGCCAGTGATGCCTGTCCCCGCTGCCGTGGAAAGGACCCGGCGGACCTGTTTGCGCGGGCCGTGAACGACCTGCACGCTCATCTGGTCGCCACGCGGAAGGTGACGATGCTCATGTGGGGCGACCGTCTGCTCGACAGCAGAGCCCTCGGGTACAGCCGCTGGGAGGCGTCGGCCAACGGCACGGCCCCCGCCATCGACCGCATCCCCAGGGACATCGTGATGTGCGACTGGCACTATGACCGGCGCGCCGACTACCCCTCCGTGAGGTTCTTCCAGGACAAGGGTTTCCGCGTCTGGCCGGCAAGCTGGCGGAAAACGGAGGCCGCGCTGGCCCTTCTGGAATGCGGACGCCGCAACGCAGGTCCCCGGATGTTGGGCCATCTGTGCACGTTCTGGCACCCGGCGACGCTCGGCTGCCGCCTGCTGCTGGACGAAAAGCTTGACCCGCCGCCGCCTGCCGAGGCCGTCGAGGCGGTCGAAGCGATGCGGGTATGCATGCAGCGCCTCCGCGGGCCGCTGCCGACCGGACCCGCGTCCGCGGGTGCCGTCAGCCCTTGATCACCCCGATCGGCCTCATGCGGCACACCCGCTGCGCCAGCCCCGCCCGCTCGACCACGTGCACCACCTCGTTGACGTCCTTGTAGGCGTCGGGCTGCTCTTCCGCCAGGCCCGTCCGGCCGCGGGCCTTCGCGACCACTCCTCGCGCCAGCAGCTCCTTGTCGATCCGCCGCCCGGCGGCAGCGCGAATGGCGGCCGTACGCGACAGCCGGCGTCCGGCTCCGTGACAGGTCGTTCCGAAGGTCTCGGCCATCGCCCCGGGCCGTCCGACGAGCACGTAGCTGTTCCGGCCCATGTCGCCGGGGATGAGCACCGGCTGGCCGATCTGGCGGTACTTCGCGGGCACCTCCGGATGCCCGGGCGGGAAGGCCCGGGTCGCTCCCTTGCGGTGGACGCACAGCTTGCGCACCCGCCCGTCCACCTCGTACTCCTCGATCTTGGCGATGTTGTGGGCCACGTCGTAGATGACCTCCATGCCCAGCGACGCCTCGTCGGCGTCGAACACCTTCGCCACGGTCTGTCGCGCCAGGTGCGTCAGGATCTGCCGGTTTGCCCAGGCGAAGTTGGCCGCGGCCCTCATCCCGGCAAGGTATCGCTGTCCCTCCGGCGAGTGCACCGGGGCGCACACGAGCTGGCGGTCCGGCAGCCGGATCCCGTACCGCGCCGGGGCCCCGCGCAGCTCCCGGAGGTAATCGTCGCAGACCTGATACCCCAGGCCGCGCGAGCCCGAGTGGATCATCAGCGTGATCTGTCCGAGGCCCAGGCCCATCGCTTCGGCCGCCCTCTCATCGAAGATCTGGTCGACCACCTGCACCTCGAGGAAATGGTTCCCCGAGCCCAGCGTGCCGCACTGCCCGTGGCCGCGCTCGTACGCCCGGTCGGAGACGGCGTCCGGATCGGCGCCCGGCAGACATCCGCCCGCCTCGGTGACTTCGATATCCTCGGGACGGCCCAGACCTTTCTCCACCACGGCCCGGGACCCGTGTTCGAGGATCCGCCGCGTCTCCTTGCGGTCGAACCGGTAGATGCCCTCGCCCCCCACGCCGCAGGGAATGGTCCGGAAGAGGGATTCCACCAGCCGCTCGATCCGCGGCTTGACCTCCGATTCGGTGAGGTTCGTCCGGATCAACCGCACGCCGCAGTTGATGTCGTATCCCACGCCCCCGGGGCTGATCACGCCCCCCTCCTCCGGGTCGGTGGCGGCCACCCCGCCGATGCAGAACCCGTAGCCCCAGTGGATGTCGGGCATGGCCAGACTCGCGCCGACGATGCCGGGCAACGTCGCCACGTTGGCCACCTGCTCGGGCGACTTGTCCTCCACGATCGTCCGGAGCAGGGCCTCGTCGGCGTAGATCACTCCGTCCACTCGCATGTCCGACCGCGACGATCTCGGGATCCGCCAGCGGCACTCGTCAATCTGTTCGATAGGACCGGTGTAACGTTCGGGCATAAGGCGATCCCCGTGGAGGGCCGGGGCCTCAGATATCAACGATCACCGTGCACGCCAGCCCGCCGTCTGCCTCCTCGACGGCCAAGCCGTGGTACGTTACCGCCTTGACCTCGCGCCGCAGCTCGGAACGCTCCGGGTCGAGCGCCTCGCAGCGGACCCGCGCGCAAAGTCTGGTCTCCTCGATTACGTCGAACCGCAGCCCTCGCAGGACTGCCCGTTGGGCTTCGAATCGGAACAGGGCCTCCGAGAGCCAGTCGTGCAGAAGCTCCTCGCGATCGGCGGCCCGCAGATTCAGGGTCGTCTCCCCCTCCGCACAGGGCCGCGTGACCAGCCGTCCGATGACCGCATACAGGGCCGCGAGGGCGTTGGCGAACAACTCGGAGAGGTCCGCCCCGCGCGCCCGGATGATGATGTCCGCCGTGTGATCATGGATCTCGAACGGCACCCCCGACATACTCCCTCCCCGTTGGGTCGGCTGGTCCCGCAGGGGCGGCCTCCGAAGTTACGGCCAGGGTTCGTCCGCCGGCAGGATCATCCCGTGGCGGGCTACCCGGATGTCCAGCTCGCCCCGACTCGCATCGACGGCCGACGCCAGCTCGGCGCCCGTCATCGCCCGTGCCCCTCGCGGGGCGTCCACCGGTTCGCCGTGACCCGAATAATGGATCAGATACGTCCGGCGGGTCCGCCAGCGCCGCATCCATTCTATCGCTTCCATCACCGACTGGTGATCCCCTCCGGGGGTGG
>Ga0209162_1001122_pt1 | contig 27288 bp, 33 predicted proteins | sample YNPNPMetaG_FD_187121 | JGI IMG/M metagenome (GOLD analysis project Ga0209162, IMG submission 187121) | Anoxygenic and chlorotrophic microbial mat microbial communities from Yellowstone National Park, USA - YNP NP MetaG (SPAdes) (version 2) ...
AACTTTCATCTTCGATGATTTTCCAATTCGTCAAGCCAGGTGAAAGCGCCCATTCCAAGAAAACAAGGATTGAAACTTGAAACTGGCCAGCAATTGTTACCGCTGCTTACTTGTGAAAGCGCCCATTCCAAGAAAACAAGGATTGAAACTCCCCGTTGCGGGATAATCTCTGATCAATTTCTGCCATTGTGAAAGCGCCCATTCCAAGAAAACAAGGATTGAAACTTCTGAAGACATTTGAATAAGTTGATCAAATTTCCAGTGAAAGCGCCCATTCCAAGAAAACAAGGATTGAAACTAGGCTTTTTCGTCCACATATTCACAAGGCTCGTGCGTGAAAGCGCCCATTCCAAGAAAACAAGGATTGAAACACAGTTAAAGGTGTTGATGGAACTATATATTTCAAAATGTGAAAGCGCCCATTCCAAGAAAACAAGGATTGAAACTAGGCAGCCGCATATTTCGGATTCAGGCGATGGCTTGTGAAAGCGCCCATTCCAAGAAAACAAGGATTGAAACAAGCATCGATATTTGGGACAACAAATAGCTCATCCAATGTGAAAGCGCCCATTCCAAGAAAACAAGGATTGAAACATCAATATTGACTCCATATTCAAGCAATTCATTTTTGTGAAAGCGCCCATTCCAAGAAAACAAGGATTGAAACTTCCATGGTTGCCAATTCTATTCTGCCAGAACTGATCGTGAAAGCGCCCATTCCAAGAAAACAAGGATTGAAACTTTATTAGCTTGATAATTCGTGATATTTCAGGCGAAAGTGAAAGCGCCCATTCCAAGAAAACAAGGATTGAAACTTGAGATGTTCTTGTGATAACTGTTGTCTAAGACCCGTGAAAGCGCCCATTCCAAGAAAACAAGGATTGAAACTGGATATCCACGATACGAAATGGCAAATCCTTTTTCGTGAAAGCGCCCATTCCAAGAAAACAAGGATTGAAACATGCATTTGTTGGATGGGACATTTCAAAAGCCAGGAAATGTGAAAGCGCCCATTCCAAGAAAACAAGGATTGAAACGATGGACTGGATTATGTAACCCAGTATGTGATTGATGTGAAAGCGCCCATTCCAAGAAAACAAGGATTGAAACATTTGCGTTCATAAGGAAAGCGAGTTAGCGAATAGTGGGTGAAAGCGCCCATTCCAAGAAAACAAGGATTGAAACATAAGCGCCGATGCTAAAGCTGAACTTGATCCTAATCCCGTGAAAGCGCCCATTCCAAGAAAACAAGGATTGAAACCAAGGAGCTCGGAACGCGAGAAAATGCGCAGACGCTGAGTGAAAGCGCCCATTCCAAGAAAACAAGGATTGAAACTGTTCTAATTTCAGGAGGATAAAATAATGAGAGCCAAAGGTGAAAGCGCCCATTCCAAGAAAACAAGGATTGAAACTTGTGATCAATCAAATCATAATCAATTACTTTTTTTTGCGTGAAAGCGCCCATTCCAAGAAAACAAGGATTGAAACAGCACCCGCTCATCTTCTCCAGAATCGACAATACTGTGAAAGCGCCCATTCCAAGAAAACAAGGATTGAAACTTTAACATTTTTTGGGATAAATATTCATAATATGAGTGAAAGCGCCCATTCCAAGAAAACAAGGATTGAAACATACTGAAATCTTCACTTCTGGCAATTCACTGCTTTTCGTGTGAAAGCGCCCATTCCAAGAAAACAAGGATTGAAACCTATATCCTGCCTCAGTGCAACCTCTGCTGAATATAGTGAAAGCGCCCATTCCAAGAAAACAAGGATTGAAACAAATATTCTTTGGCTGTGAAAAAAATTGCATAGAAGTGAAAGCGCCCATTCCAAGAAAACAAGGATTGAAACCAACAAATATTTTTGCAGCACTCCAGATGGAGTTGATTTGGTGAAAGCGCCCATTCCAAGAAAACAAGGATTGAAACGAAACGCAAGAAAATCGAAGGAACGAATTTGTTTTATGTGAAAGCGCCCATTCCAAGAAAACAAGGATTGAAACTTCGGGAGAGTGTCAAAATATGCATGTATGCAAGAGAGTGAAAGCGCCCATTCCAAGAAAACAAGGATTGAAACAGACATAAAAAAAATATTGAGGTTCAATGAAATGTTCGAGTGAAAGCGCCCATTCCAAGAAAACAAGGATTGAAACTCTCATATAATTTGGAAAAAGATAATTTTTTATACGGTGAAAGCGCCCATTCCAAGAAAACAAGGATTGAAACTTGCCGCGATATTTTTTTATTTCATCTTCGATGATTGTGAAAGCGCCCATTCCAAGAAAACAAGGATTGAAACATTTTTTCCCATTCGGGAGCTCAAGAACGAAATTGAGTGAAAGCGCCCATTCCAAGAAAACAAGGATTGAAACATGAGCATCCAGAAGTTATTAAAACGGTTGCGCGGTCATGTGAAAGCGCCCATTCCAAGAAAACAAGGATTGAAACATTCCCTTTATTTGATTTTGGTCAATATTGACTCCATGTGAAAGCGCCCATTCCAAGAAAACAAGGATTGAAACTTGATTTTCGAATCTCGAATTTCAACCCGTTGCTGGTGAAAGCGCCCATTCCAAGAAAACAAGGATTGAAACTGTATTAGAAAATAAGCAGTTAGAGGCTGAAATAAAGTGAAAGCGCCCATTCCAAGAAAACAAGGATTGAAACTTTGCTATTCGGCCTTGTGGCGATATACAATGTTGCGAAGTGAAAGCGCCCATTCCAAGAAAACAAGGATTGAAACATTTTTTCATCGATGGATTTTTCATTAGCAGATTCTGTGAAAGCGCCCATTCCAAGAAAACAAGGATTGAAACTAGCGGTAAATAACATGCTGAAGCGTCCCCCACATCGTGAAAGCGCCCATTCCAAGAAAACAAGGATTGAAACAAGTTCGAGAAGCCACTTTCTGATATTCAGAAATTGTCATGTGAAAGCGCCCATTCCAAGAAAACAAGGATTGAAACATAACTTATTATTACAAAAGCAAGCAATTTTTTCTAGTGAAAGCGCCCATTCCAAGAAAACAAGGATTGAAACCAAGGGGCAATTGCCAAGCGTTATTGCGCAATTGAAAGGGTGAAAGCGCCCATTCCAAGAAAACAAGGATTGAAACAGTGAAGGAAAATATTCGTCAACTTTCAAAATCATTGTGAAAGCGCCCATTCCAAGAAAACAAGGATTGAAACATGGATAAGTCATAATGCGAAACACCATTGCTGTCTTGTGAAAGCGCCCATTCCAAGAAAACAAGGATTGAAACTTATTGTACAACTATTCATAAATATGAAATCATCTTCATGTGAAAGCGCCCATTCCAAGAAAACAAGGATTGAAACCTAATTGATCGCTCAGTATTGATCGATGGCAAGCCAAGTGAAAGCGCCCATTCCAAGAAAACAAGGATTGAAACAAATTAAAGATATTATTCATCAATTTGGTATTTCTGAGTGAAAGCGCCCATTCCAAGAAAACAAGGATTGAAACATCAAATTTTGGGCATCAAATCCGCCATAATATTCGTGAAAGCGCCCATTCCAAGAAAACAAGGATTGAAACTCATAAAGTGAAAAAGCCCTGACAAATATTCCTGTCAAGTGAAAGCGCCCATTCCAAGAAAACAAGGATTGAAACATGGGAGGGGCTGCCAGTGGGAAATCGTGGGGCGCGGTGAAAGCGCCCATTCCAAGAAAACAAGGATTGAAACCTTCGGCAAATATCAGAAAAATTGACGGATTATCACAGTGAAAGCGCCCATTCCAAGAAAACAAGGATTGAAACTAACTTAATTAAGAATTATACTTGGCTCTGCCGCAAGTGAAAGCGCCCATTCCAAGAAAACAAGGATTGAAACACTAATATTGAATTAACCAATAATGACTTAACTGATAGTGAAAGCGCCCATTCCAAGAAAACAAGGATTGAAACTCTTATTTTGAAGGATGTTAGTCGAAAATATGCGCTGTGAAAGCGCCCATTCCAAGAAAACAAGGATTGAAACGAGGCTGAAATAAATGCCTGGAAAAAAAATTGTCAGGTGAAAGCGCCCATTCCAAGAAAACAAGGATTGAAACGCAATTTCATGTTCAATTTTACAACCATGGGCAAATTGTGAAAGCGCCCATTCCAAGAAAACAAGGATTGAAACATTAATAATGAACGATCTGCAACAACAAAAAAATGAAGTGAAAGCGCCCATTCCAAGAAAACAAGGATTGAAACATCTGCTATCGCCGTCCCAACATATCGTCAGAACGGGTGAAAGCGCCCATTCCAAGAAAACAAGGATTGAAACAATCTTATAATATGAAAACGGATTGATCAATGACAAGTGAAAGCGCCCATTCCAAGAAAACAAGGATTGAAACATTTTAATGTGACATCTTGAATTTTGCTTTTCCACAAGTGAAAGCGCCCATTCCAAGAAAACAAGGATTGAAACTGATTTCTGAATTGCTCAATCTGTTCGATGATCCATAGTGAAAGCGCCCATTCCAAGAAAACAAGGATTGAAACTCAAGAAATCCTTCAACATGGCCGCATCGGCTTTCAAGTGAAAGCGCCCATTCCAAGAAAACAAGGATTGAAACAAGCTTCAACTTCTTCTTCAAGTCCATATTTTTCGACCAAGTGAAAGCGCCCATTCCAAGAAAACAAGGATTGAAACTCGAGGCAGCTGGCAAAGAGCGCCGTCCAGCGGTGACCAAGTGAAAGCGCCCATTCCAAGAAAACAAGGATTGAAACATAACTTCTGGATGTTCATTAAACAATTTCAGAATAGTGAAAGCGCCCATTCCAAGAAAACAAGGATTGAAACTAATCCGCTATGAATTTGTTGGCCAGCTCAATTGTCTCTGTGAAAGCGCCCATTCCAAGAAAACAAGGATTGAAACTCCAAGATTCGGAATGGAGTACTGCTTACATCAATTCTGTGAAAGCGCCCATTCCAAGAAAACAAGGATTGAAACTGTGCTAATTCGTCAAAACTATCTTTATTCTGAAGGCGTGAAAGCGCCCATTCCAAGAAAACAAGGATTGAAACTTCAGGCAGAGTTAATTGAGAAATTCGCCATCGAACAAGGTGAAAGCGCCCATTCCAAGAAAACAAGGATTGAAACATGGAAATGATAATGATTATAGGCTATATAAAAAATAGTGAAAGCGCCCATTCCAAGAAAACAAGGATTGAAACCGAAATCGGCCAATTGGGAAGTTTCTCATGCTGCTGCAGTGAAAGCGCCCATTCCAAGAAAACAAGGATTGAAACTTTTTCAAAATTGCAACAATCTAAGATCAAAAATAAGAGTGAAAGCGCCCATTCCAAGAAAACAAGGATTGAAACTTCAGGGGAGTAATCACGAAAATTAACTAAAATTCACGTGAAAGCGCCCATTCCAAGAAAACAAGGATTGAAACTTCAGGGGAGTAATCACGAAAATTAACTAAAATTCACGTGAAAGCGCCCATTCCAAGAAAACAAGGATTGAAACAAGTTGGATATGGCTTCACTTGCTGCCGATGGCTTCAGTGAAAGCGCCCATTCCAAGAAAACAAGGATTGAAACCGAAATCGGCCAATTGGGAAGTTTCTCATGCTGCTGCAGTGAAAGCGCCCATTCCAAGAAAACAAGGATTGAAACACTTGCGAAACATACGTTTCAAGCCAAAAACAGCGTGGTGAAAGCGCCCATTCCAAGAAAACAAGGATTGAAACATCATCATTTCGTCAGTTCAACTTAGGTCCCCCAAGGTGAAAGCGCCCATTCCAAGAAAACAAGGATTGAAACTAGCTATCGAGCTCCTTAATTAAATTCACGCTCCCGTGAAAGCGCCCATTCCAAGAAAACAAGGATTGAAACTCGATTATTTCCAGAAAAAAATGCAGGTTTGGATTGTGAAAGCGCCCATTCCAAGAAAACAAGGATTGAAACTTTATAAATGCATACAATCCTTCATCATTGAATCGTGTGAAAGCGCCCATTCCAAGAAAACAAGGATTGAAACCATTTTTTCGATGTTATTTGCGTTGGTGAAGGCGAAGAGTGAAAGCGCCCATTCCAAGAAAACAAGGATTGAAACTCGTTATTTGTCGCCACAATAACTTGATTGACGCTTTCGTGTGAAAGCGCCCATTCCAAGAAAACAAGGATTGAAACTGCAAGGCTCATTCCTTGGAAGATTGATGATGGGATGTGAAAGCGCCCATTCCAAGAAAACAAGGATTGAAACGTGCAAGACCATCCTGCATCAATCAAAGGTTGATAAAGTGAAAGCGCCCATTCCAAGAAAACAAGGATTGAAACTTTTGCCAAAGTCGAAAAATAATTTCACTGATATATGGGTGAAAGCGCCCATTCCAAGAAAACAAGGATTGAAACGTCACTGGTTTGATCTGATTGAGCCTAGCAAGCGCAGTGAAAGCGCCCATTCCAAGAAAACAAGGATTGAAACCAAACGGTTGTGCGATAATAAAATACGAAAAAGTTGTGAAAGCGCCCATTCCAAGAAAACAAGGATTGAAACGTTCGAGAAGCATGTTATCGAAGATTCGGCGCTCCGATATGTGAAAGCGCCCATTCCAAGAAAACAAGGATTGAAACCTCAACTGAATCGTGCATCTGAGACAAGATCAAATCATGTGAAAGCGCCCATTCCAAGAAAACAAGGATTGAAACATCAGTATAAGCGCCCTTATGCCGAATTCCAGCTGCAGTGAAAGCGCCCATTCCAAGAAAACAAGGATTGAAACAATAAAAATTAAAAAGCGATTTAGAGCGCTTATAATAGTGAAAGCGCCCATTCCAAGAAAACAAGGATTGAAACGCCAAGGCGAATGCTTCTCAAGGGCATCGGGTTGGGGTGAAAGCGCCCATTCCAAGAAAACAAGGATTGAAACAATATATCTTTTGTTGAAAATATTGAAGTTAAGTAAAGTGAAAGCGCCCATTCCAAGAAAACAAGGATTGAAACTTCTACGGCAGAGAATATTAGTAATGAAACAATCAGAAGTGAAAGCGCCCATTCCAAGAAAACAAGGATTGAAACTTCATTTTCAATCCTCCTGATTTGCCCCATATTCGCACCAGTGAAAGCGCCCATTCCAAGAAAACAAGGATTGAAACAAAAGGAAATATATGCATGATGAAATTGAGGATTTTCTGTGAAAGCGCCCATTCCAAGAAAACAAGGATTGAAACTGGTCCAATGGAGTTCCAGATATATATTATGCTCAAGTGAAAGCGCCCATTCCAAGAAAACAAGGATTGAAACGCATATAAAGATAATCGTATTAAAGCGTTCAAAACATGTGAAAGCGCCCATTCCAAGAAAACAAGGATTGAAACAAATAATGGAAATGTCGTTGATGTTCCCGTGATTTCTGGGTGAAAGCGCCCATTCCAAGAAAACAAGGATTGAAACTCTTCTGCTGCATAATGTTGAATGCATGAATTCTTTTCGAGTGAAAGCGCCCATTCCAAGAAAACAAGGATTGAAACTGCAACTGTTGGCCAATATTCAACACCATCGCGAAGTGAAAGCGCCCATTCCAAGAAAACAAGGATTGAAACTCGGCGACAGAAATTTGGCTCTCGATATGGTCATCCAAGTGAAAGCGCCCATTCCAAGAAAACAAGGATTGAAACTCTCTGGCTTATAATACCACTTGAATACCCCAACTCTTGTGAAAGCGCCCATTCCAAGAAAACAAGGATTGAAACGAGTCAATATTGATAGTGACATTATATCTGATAATATGTGAAAGCGCCCATTCCAAGAAAACAAGGATTGAAACGGCGATCTCAGAACAACAACCAGATCGAAAATTCAACAGGTGAAAGCGCCCATTCCAAGAAAACAAGGATTGAAACCAATTAGAAAAATCGGGCGCTTATCTGCTGGTGCGAGTGAAAGCGCCCATTCCAAGAAAACAAGGATTGAAACATATAATGCGGAAAATCTCCCAATGCCAATGAACTGCGTGAAAGCGCCCATTCCAAGAAAACAAGGATTGAAACGTGGGAGGGGCTGCCAGTGGGAAATCGTGGGGCGCGGGTGAAAGCGCCCATTCCAAGAAAACAAGGATTGAAACGCGTCGCCGCCTATCTGTCCAATGATCCTGCAATTGTGAAAGCGCCCATTCCAAGAAAACAAGGATTGAAACACGGATAGGTTTCAAACTACCGTTGCCTGAGAATTACCGTGAAAGCGCCCATTCCAAGAAAACAAGGATTGAAACTAAAAATAATATCAATATCTTGCAGAATAGCTGCTTGTGAAAGCGCCCATTCCAAGAAAACAAGGATTGAAACTTAAGTGAGGCTGGCATCGAAACGACTGCAATGGTACAGTGAAAGCGCCCATTCCAAGAAAACAAGGATTGAAACAATTATTTATTTTCAATTATTTAATATCATTTTCAGAAAGTGAAAGCGCCCATTCCAAGAAAACAAGGATTGAAACGTTGAACTGGCGTTTCTAAATTAATACCATAACCACAAGTGAAAGCGCCCATTCCAAGAAAACAAGGATTGAAACTCCGAAAGTGACGGCCTATGCAAAAGTGCTGGGCTGTGTGAAAGCGCCCATTCCAAGAAAACAAGGATTGAAACATTCTTCGCCGCCTCAGCACGCCTATCTATCACGTACAGTGAAAGCGCCCATTCCAAGAAAACAAGGATTGAAACATTTCGTTTGCAGTGCCAATTGCAGTGCTTGCAATAGTGAAAGCGCCCATTCCAAGAAAACAAGGATTGAAACCAGTTAATTAGAGACGATGATTCGCAAACGTTATATGTGAAAGCGCCCATTCCAAGAAAACAAGGATTGAAACCAATCTTGCAACAACATCTAATGGACTTAAATTTTGTGAAAGCGCCCATTCCAAGAAAACAAGGATTGAAACAATAGAAATTAAAAAAGCCTTTTAGAGCACTTATAATGTGAAAGCGCCCATTCCAAGAAAACAAGGATTGAAACTTAGATTCCAGCTATTATGATGATTTCATTCTTGACAATGTGAAAGCGCCCATTCCAAGAAAACAAGGATTGAAACAGGAACATTTTTCAACTAATTTCGATGCTGGAATTGTGAAAGCGCCCATTCCAAGAAAACAAGGATTGAAACTTATACATTTTTTTAGATTTGCGTGTATCAAGAATAGTGAAAGCGCCCATTCCAAGAAAACAAGGATTGAAACTCCTCCTGAAATTAGGTCATAAATAAATTGACTGAAAGGTGAAAGCGCCCATTCCAAGAAAACAAGGATTGAAACTTGCGAATTGGGCTGGACATCGAGATATCGAGAAAAAAGTGAAAGCGCCCATTCCAAGAAAACAAGGATTGAAACTTCAGATCGTCTACTACAATTTCCCAATCAATCGCTGTGAAAGCGCCCATTCCAAGAAAACAAGGATTGAAACACAAGATTCACCATAATCGCTTGCCGCTCATCAAGCAGTGAAAGCGCCCATTCCAAGAAAACAAGGATTGAAACTGATATTTTCATATTTTTTCGAAACTGATGAAGATTAGTGAAAGCGCCCATTCCAAGAAAACAAGGATTGAAACTTCAGATCGTCTACTACAATTTCCCAATCAATCGCTGTGAAAGCGCCCATTCCAAGAAAACAAGGATTGAAACTTTCATCGTACCAATGCACGAAAATTCGTGCGCTTGCTCGTGAAAGCGCCCATTCCAAGAAAACAAGGATTGAAACATATTTGAATTCGATAGATCGAGCTGAACAGTCCCCGTGAAAGCGCCCATTCCAAGAAAACAAGGATTGAAACAGGACATGAAGGCCAAAGTGCAGACAACAAAAGGAAGTGAAAGCGCCCATTCCAAGAAAACAAGGATTGAAACTTAATACTACCAACTCCCGTAATGCGGCTGCATTCAATGTGAAAGCGCCCATTCCAAGAAAACAAGGATTGAAACAGGACATGAAGGCCAAAGTGCAGACAACAAAAGGAAGTGAAAGCGCCCATTCCAAGAAAACAAGGATTGAAACTTAATACTACCAACTCCCGTAATGCGGCTGCATTCAATGTGAAAGCGCCCATTCCAAGAAAACAAGGATTGAAACATCGCTATTTCTTCCATGATCAGTTCTGGCAGAATAGGTGAAAGCGCCCATTCCAAGAAAACAAGGATTGAAACATTAATTCCAATTAATTAGAAAATCACATCGCAATGTGAAAGCGCCCATTCCAAGAAAACAAGGATTGAAACTCTTTCAAACTATTTGGGAAATATATGATTATTCCGGTGAAAGCGCCCATTCCAAGAAAACAAGGATTGAAACGATGGTATTTTCTTGTTCCTGGTGAATCAAATATGAGTGAAAGCGCCCATTCCAAGAAAACAAGGATTGAAACCTGATGATTTCAAGCAAGCTTTCGGCGAGATGACAAGTGAAAGCGCCCATTCCAAGAAAACAAGGATTGAAACTTAAGATGCTCTTGTGATAACTGTTGTCTAAGACCCGTGAAAGCGCCCATTCCAAGAAAACAAGGATTGAAACCAAACGGTTGCGCAATAATAAAATACGAAAAAGTTGTGAAAGCGCCCATTCCAAGAAAACAAGGATTGAAACATTGGATCTTTTGGCAGTCTTGAAAAAGGATCGGATGGTGAAAGCGCCCATTCCAAGAAAACAAGGATTGAAACTTTCCTTTTTCAATATTATGTTTCCATGAAAAAACGGTGAAAGCGCCCATTCCAAGAAAACAAGGATTGAAACTTATTCGGCCCTTTAATGCTCCAATCCTCTGGCCAATCTGTGAAAGCGCCCATTCCAAGAAAACAAGGATTGAAACCTTAGCGAAGCTTGTCGAAGATGATACGATCTTAATGTGAAAGCGCCCATTCCAAGAAAACAAGGATTGAAACAGGATATGAAGGCCAAAGTGCAGACAACAAAAGGAAGTGAAAGCGCCCATTCCAAGAAAACAAGGATTGAAACTGGATACGAACAGACAAAGATTTTGAAACTTTTTCACGTGTGAAAGCGCCCATTCCAAGAAAACAAGGATTGAAACTGATTCTGATGAAATATCTTGCTGAAAATACTGTCGCGTGAAAGCGCCCATTCCAAGAAAACAAGGATTGAAACTTATTGATTGTGCAACTACTGATGGAAAATTTGGAATGTGAAAGCGCCCATTCCAAGAAAACAAGGATTGAAACGAATCAAATTCAACGATGCCTCAATTCTTGCCATCGAGTGAAAGCGCCCATTCCAAGAAAACAAGGATTGAAACCGCTATTCGAAAGTGGAGCTTGTCGATCATGTTAATGTGAAAGCGCCCATTCCAAGAAAACAAGGATTGAAACAAAAGTGGGTGAAAAGCACTTTCAACGATTATGCCTGTGAAAGCGCCCATTCCAAGAAAACAAGGATTGAAACGCACCAATCGACCACGCAATCGAGTCGATGCACGAAGTGAAAGCGCCCATTCCAAGAAAACAAGGATTGAAACCCTTTGTCAGTATATCCACGGCAGCTATATCTCGCATTGTGAAAGCGCCCATTCCAAGAAAACAAGGATTGAAACTTTGCAACTTGGGAAAGTTGATGAATGGAATAAGGTGAAAGCGCCCATTCCAAGAAAACAAGGATTGAAACTTGCCTCTCTAATTTTTCGGAATTCTCTTAAGCTTAAGTGAAAGCGCCCATTCCAAGAAAACAAGGATTGAAACTCTGGATAAAAAACATCGTCTGTGACAAAATAGATCGTGTGAAAGCGCCCATTCCAAGAAAACAAGGATTGAAACACGAAGGCTCGGCATCGGCCAGATATACCTTGCGATATGTGAAAGCGCCCATTCCAAGAAAACAAGGATTGAAACTAACTTACAGCATGAATCTTTTCCGATAATGTGCAGGAGTGAAAGCGCCCATTCCAAGAAAACAAGGATTGAAACAAAAATGCAATTGGTCCAATGATGATCCACCATATCTGTGAAAGCGCCCATTCCAAGAAAACAAGGATTGAAACTCAGGACTTGTCATGAAAATACTATTCATTGCACCATGTGAAAGCGCCCATTCCAAGAAAACAAGGATTGAAACTTCAACCTAACGGCTAATCCTTCCATTTTCTTAGAGTGAAAGCGCCCATTCCAAGAAAACAAGGATTGAAACATTCTAAGGAGTTGAAATGAGAAATAAAACAAATTGCGTGAAAGCGCCCATTCCAAGAAAACAAGGATTGAAACGTATCTAACTTAACGCCTTTTTCTTCAAGTTCAGAAAGTGAAAGCGCCCATTCCAAGAAAACAAGGATTGAAACGAGCGCTTATAATCAATGATTATTTTGCAAAATTGCAAGTGAAAGCGCCCATTCCAAGAAAACAAGGATTGAAACGAGGGACTGGATTATGTAACCCAGTATGTGATTGATTGTGAAAGCGCCCATTCCAAGAAAACAAGGATTGAAACCTTCCGAATAAATCATTCTTTTCAATTGCATCGGCCAATGTGAAAGCGCCCATTCCAAGAAAACAAGGATTGAAACACATAAAGGTATCTACCCTCAAGTTTCCAACCAGATTGTGAAAGCGCCCATTCCAAGAAAACAAGGATTGAAACAGCTCAGGCAGTTGTTTCATTTGACTGGCGGCAGAAATGTGAAAGCGCCCATTCCAAGAAAACAAGGATTGAAACTATATGTAATATCCGATATTTTCCTCAAGATCAGAGGTGAAAGCGCCCATTCCAAGAAAACAAGGATTGAAACATGGAAATGATAATGATTATAGGCTATATAAAAAATATGTGAAAGCGCCCATTCCAAGAAAACAAGGATTGAAACAATGTTTTTGAAGCTTATAAGCTGATGGGTCCTATTGTGAAAGCGCCCATTCCAAGAAAACAAGGATTGAAACTTTCCATTGCTTGTGGGTCTTCAATATGAAAATGAATGTGAAAGCGCCCATTCCAAGAAAACAAGGATTGAAACTTTCTTAGTGGCTTTTCGCAATCGGATTAATAAATCAAGTGAAAGCGCCCATTCCAAGAAAACAAGGATTGAAACTTATATTGGTTTTCCAAAATTGACACTCTCCCGAATAGTGAAAGCGCCCATTCCAAGAAAACAAGGATTGAAACTCTGCTCCACGGATATTTGCCTCTGTGCTTGATAACGGTGAAAGCGCCCATTCCAAGAAAACAAGGATTGAAACTATATGTAATATCCGATATTTTCCTCAAGATCAGAGGTGAAAGCGCCCATTCCAAGAAAACAAGGATTGAAACATTTTAAAAGCGAGCAATTAGCGAAAGAGACAAAGCGTGAAAGCGCCCATTCCAAGAAAACAAGGATTGAAACATCGATGGCTTCCATCGACTCCTCCTCAATCACGAGTGAAAGCGCCCATTCCAAGAAAACAAGGATTGAAACAAAACAAAAGGAATATTGGCTTACTTGTTGAGTAAGGTGAAAGCGCCCATTCCAAGAAAACAAGGATTGAAACCCATCGATCATATTCTGGCTTGACCATTGATCAACTTGTGAAAGCGCCCATTCCAAGAAAACAAGGATTGAAACTATCCACTCGTATCGTAAGGTAATTCTAATGTCACTGTGAAAGCGCCCATTCCAAGAAAACAAGGATTGAAACTAAACAAAATAGGAGAATTAACATGAAACGAATTCTTGTGAAAGCGCCCATTCCAAGAAAACAAGGATTGAAACTCGCCAGTTTTCCAAGCAGTTATATCTCCATCGAGTGAAAGCGCCCATTCCAAGAAAACAAGGATTGAAACGATACATTTCAATGAAATTTCAATCATTTTATTGTTGTGAAAGCGCCCATTCCAAGAAAACAAGGATTGAAACATCAAAAAAAAGGAACAGAAAAAATCACAATATGAAGTGAAAGCGCCCATTCCAAGAAAACAAGGATTGAAACTTAGTTCGCCAATGGAAAATAATGATAATTCTCGACTGGTGAAAGCGCCCATTCCAAGAAAACAAGGATTGAAACATCAATTGTCCAATGCCTTCAACAGTAGATCCAAAAAGTGAAAGCGCCCATTCCAAGAAAACAAGGATTGAAACATTTTTTCAGCCTCTGCCGCTTCTTTGAGTGCAAAAAGTGAAAGCGCCCATTCCAAGAAAACAAGGATTGAAACTATAAGCTTGCAATATTTTTGGATTCAGCTCGATGGGTGAAAGCGCCCATTCCAAGAAAACAAGGATTGAAACTTCGAAAAATCTTGATCGCGTTGAAACGCTGAAATCTGGTGAAAGCGCCCATTCCAAGAAAACAAGGATTGAAACAGAAAAAAGATTTTCAGCGCATACTTGAAATTTCAAGTGAAAGCGCCCATTCCAAGAAAACAAGGATTGAAACTGCTGAATCTTCATATGGGGGACAACTATAATATTAGTGAAAGCGCCCATTCCAAGAAAACAAGGATTGAAACACTCGATTCCCCGCAAGCCAAGGCTGGTTAGAAAAACCGTGAAAGCGCCCATTCCAAGAAAACAAGGATTGAAACAAAGCAGTCTTGCCTTTCTTGGTGAACAGGGCATTATCGTGAAAGCGCCCATTCCAAGAAAACAAGGATTGAAACTGGATTTCAATCGAAATATTGGTTTCCGAAATGCGGTGAAAGCGCCCATTCCAAGAAAACAAGGATTGAAACTTAATAATGGGCGCATCAATAGACCACTCCATTAAATTGTGAAAGCGCCCATTCCAAGAAAACAAGGATTGAAACTCAAAAAGCAACAGGATCAAAATATGAAAGGATAAACGGTGAAAGCGCCCATTCCAAGAAAACAAGGATTGAAACGAAATGATTATAAACACGGTATATCAGCAAGTTGTGGTGAAAGCGCCCATTCCAAGAAAACAAGGATTGAAACTGAGAATGATAAGGTAGTACTTGCAGAAATAGATATGTGAAAGCGCCCATTCCAAGAAAACAAGGATTGAAACGTGCATCATTGGAATGCCTGCGCCTTATCGTCCGAGTGAAAGCGCCCATTCCAAGAAAACAAGGATTGAAACTTAATATCATTCGCGACTTTGCGGATGATCTTAAGAAAGGTGAAAGCGCCCATTCCAAGAAAACAAGGATTGAAACTTTTGAATTTGCGAAATATCTGCATCTAACATCAAGTGAAAGCGCCCATTCCAAGAAAACAAGGATTGAAACCTAAGCAGATCAATCAATACATTGAGCTGCTCTGCGTGAAAGCGCCCATTCCAAGAAAACAAGGATTGAAACTTTAAGCGCGGTTTTGAAGCAAGCTGGGCACGAATGCGTGAAAGCGCCCATTCCAAGAAAACAAGGATTGAAACATTATTATAGTCAGGCATTTTTGGCCAGAGCTGATCATGTGAAAGCGCCCATTCCAAGAAAACAAGGATTGAAACGCTAATGTCTTGATATTTTTTTGATATGTATCGTCAAGGTGAAAGCGCCCATTCCAAGAAAACAAGGATTGAAACATATGATATGCCTTATACTTTCCGCCAGCGATATTAGTGAAAGCGCCCATTCCAAGAAAACAAGGATTGAAACTTCGGAAATAAAACGCAATTGGTTGTTAATATCGTTGTGAAAGCGCCCATTCCAAGAAAACAAGGATTGAAACTATACGAAAATTGGCAGAACTGAAGATATTCAGAGATTGTGAAAGCGCCCATTCCAAGAAAACAAGGATTGAAACAAAGAAAGGAGTCAAGGGCAATTCCTCCCCCGTTTAGTGAAAGCGCCCATTCCAAGAAAACAAGGATTGAAACCCTCCAAAATTGACAAAAAATGGTGCCCAAAAATAATAGTGAAAGCGCCCATTCCAAGAAAACAAGGATTGAAACACCGATGATTTAATTCAGTTGTTGCGCAATGTTGGAATGTGAAAGCGCCCATTCCAAGAAAACAAGGATTGAAACTATGCTTCAAGGAACCGAAGAGGAAAAGGCGCATGTTGTGAAAGCGCCCATTCCAAGAAAACAAGGATTGAAACTTTTTCGTAGCGATTCGCTTAAGTTACCATAATCTGTGAAAGCGCCCATTCCAAGAAAACAAGGATTGAAACCGTCTTCCACCAATTGGCGCTTGCGCATGAACAATTGTGAAAGCGCCCATTCCAAGAAAACAAGGATTGAAACTTGCATGTATATGGATCATCGAACAGATTGAGCAATTGTGAAAGCGCCCATTCCAAGAAAACAAGGATTGAAACTTTATTAGCTTGATAATTCGTGATATTTCAGGCGAAATGTGAAAGCGCCCATTCCAAGAAAACAAGGATTGAAACACAAGGAGCTCAAGAAATCTGGCGAAATTTTGGACGAGTGAAAGCGCCCATTCCAAGAAAACAAGGATTGAAACTGAACTGATATTGTAGGATAAGCGGAAACAAAAATATGGTGAAAGCGCCCATTCCAAGAAAACAAGGATTGAAACTCCAAGATTCGGAATGGAGTACTGCTTACATCAATTGTGAAAGCGCCCATTCCAAGAAAACAAGGATTGAAACTCATATCAAGGCCATATTTCAGAATAAGATTGAATCCTGTGAAAGCGCCCATTCCAAGAAAACAAGGATTGAAACTCAAGATCGCTGTCAAGTTCAGATAAATTGAAAAACGGTGAAAGCGCCCATTCCAAGAAAACAAGGATTGAAACTCCAAGATTCGGAATGGAGTACTGCTTACATCAATTCGTGAAAGCGCCCATTCCAAGAAAACAAGGATTGAAACATTGTTCAATTTTTCCAATCTTTCTGCCGTGGTAATGTGAAAGCGCCCATTCCAAGAAAACAAGGATTGAAACATTATATTTTCTTTCAGTTTCTCAAAATTAATTTCCGAGTGAAAGCGCCCATTCCAAGAAAACAAGGATTGAAACTATCATGCACAGATTTCAGCGTTTCAACGCGATCAGTGAAAGCGCCCATTCCAAGAAAACAAGGATTGAAACTCGCGCAATTGAGAATGCTGGTGCAGATGCAATGGACTGTGAAAGCGCCCATTCCAAGAAAACAAGGATTGAAACTTCGAGAAATATCGTTTTTCAGAAATATCTTATTTCGCGTGAAAGCGCCCATTCCAAGAAAACAAGGATTGAAACTCATAAGCAAGTCCCAAATTGTTGTAGGCAGCCGCATGTGAAAGCGCCCATTCCAAGAAAACAAGGATTGAAACAGTCAATGACTGCTGCTATCGAGTGCAGAAATGATCGGTGAAAGCGCCCATTCCAAGAAAACAAGGATTGAAACATGTATGACTTACACTCATGTTAATTACAACAAAAAAGTGAAAGCGCCCATTCCAAGAAAACAAGGATTGAAACAGAATTGGAAGCTATTGCTGAATCAATTAAAGACTTGTGAAAGCGCCCATTCCAAGAAAACAAGGATTGAAACATGTATCTACCCATACATGTTTTTTCTCAGCCATTGCGGTGAAAGCGCCCATTCCAAGAAAACAAGGATTGAAACTAGCCTTGGTGATAAGCGTAGCTATGAGAGAACGGCAGGTGAAAGCGCCCATTCCAAGAAAACAAGGATTGAAACATTGAGGAATTTGTTATTCCAGATAAAGAGCCCCCTGTGAAAGCGCCCATTCCAAGAAAACAAGGATTGAAACTGTTTCAAAATGTGATGTAATGCCCAATTTGAATTTTGTGAAAGCGCCCATTCCAAGAAAACAAGGATTGAAACTCAATAAGTTCTATGAACCGCAGCTTAGGAGAGACAAGTGAAAGCGCCCATTCCAAGAAAACAAGGATTGAAACAAATATTCTTTGGCTGTGAAAAAAATTGCATAGAAAGGTGAAAGCGCCCATTCCAAGAAAACAAGGATTGAAACTTTCATATTGTTCCCCAGTCCGCCGCATCAAAGCCAGTGAAAGCGCCCATTCCAAGAAAACAAGGATTGAAACTCAACTCCTTGCTGCTTATAAGCTTCATTCAATTTTGTGAAAGCGCCCATTCCAAGAAAACAAGGATTGAAACGATTTCGAAAGCGATTTAAATGACTTACAGCCATGCTTGTGAAAGCGCCCATTCCAAGAAAACAAGGATTGAAACTCGCACATCTTGGCATACTTATTTACCACTTTCAATCGTGAAAGCGCCCATTCCAAGAAAACAAGGATTGAAACGAGGCTTTATAAGCCACGATCTCAAGCATACCCTATATTGTGAAAGCGCCCATTCCAAGAAAACAAGGATTGAAACTTTATTAGCTTGATAATTCGTGATATTTCAGACGAAGTGAAAGCGCCCATTCCAAGAAAACAAGGATTGAAACATTCATTATCTTGGTGTTGATTTTCGGTTAGGAAATCCAGTGAAAGCGCCCATTCCAAGAAAACAAGGATTGAAACATATAAGCAACGCCCAAATTGTTGTAGGGAGCTGCAGTGAAAGCGCCCATTCCAAGAAAACAAGGATTGAAACATTTTTTCAATTAATTCTAAGATGACTTTTTCGCCTTGTGAAAGCGCCCATTCCAAGAAAACAAGGATTGAAACATTATTATAGTCAGGCATTTTTGGCCAGAGCTGATTACGAGTGAAAGCGCCCATTCCAAGAAAACAAGGATTGAAACCCAATCAGAGAAAGGACTTTCTGCATAAGGTTGCAAATGGTGAAAGCGCCCATTCCAAGAAAACAAGGATTGAAACATCCAGTTAGCAAGCAAAACTGGACTTACAAAACATGTGAAAGCGCCCATTCCAAGAAAACAAGGATTGAAACATATGATTTGTTTCGCATCTGGCTTCTTGAAAATAGTGAAAGCGCCCATTCCAAGAAAACAAGGATTGAAACATATAAGCAACGCCCAAATTGTTGTAGGGAGCTGCAGTGAAAGCGCCCATTCCAAGAAAACAAGGATTGAAACATTTTTTCAATTAATTCTAAGATGACTTTTTCGCCTTGTGAAAGCGCCCATTCCAAGAAAACAAGGATTGAAACATATGATTTGTTTCGCATCTGGCTTCTTGAAAATAGTGAAAGCGCCCATTCCAAGAAAACAAGGATTGAAACAAGGGAAAAGCGCTGATAGAGGCGGTTCGAAAGAATGTGAAAGCGCCCATTCCAAGAAAACAAGGATTGAAACGGAAATATATGATTATTCCGCACATCGTGCACTCTGGTGAAAGCGCCCATTCCAAGAAAACAAGGATTGAAACTCACATATAGCCGATCAATCACTGATCGGCTTTTTTAGTGAAAGCGCCCATTCCAAGAAAACAAGGATTGAAACTTCCTTCGATTGATTTCAATTTTTCTGGATTATCCAAGTGAAAGCGCCCCTTCCAAGAAAACAAGGATTGAAACTATTTGACTCTGCCGCAAATATTGTTCCGTATAATGTGAAAGCGCCCATTCCAAGAAAACAAGGATTGAAACTCAGACGATGCAAAATCAGAAATCTCGAGCAAAATTGTGAAAGCGCCCATTCCAAGAAAACAAGGATTGAAACATCCAGTTAGCAAGCAAAACTGGACTTACAAAACATGTGAAAGCGCCCATTCCAAGAAAACAAGGATTGAAACATATGATTTGTTTCGCATCTGGCTTCTTGAAAATAGTGAAAGCGCCCATTCCAAGAAAACAAGGATTGAAACTCTCGAAGATGATTATGATGGGCGCGTGATATATCCAGGTGAAAGCGCCCATTCCAAGAAAACAAGGATTGAAACCCTCTGTGCGCGATAACGATTGATCCAAATTCGCCAGTGAAAGCGCCCATTCCAAGAAAACAAGGATTGAAACTCGCCCACTTCGTGACTGAGTCATCAGTTATCAACGCCAGTGAAAGCGCCCATTCCAAGAAAACAAGGATTGAAACGACATCCTCGCAAAGTCAAAGCTATTCCAGAACAATTGTGAAAGCGCCCATTCCAAGAAAACAAGGATTGAAACTGTTCTGAATGCAAGGGAAAATTAGATATATTTTCTGGTGAAAGCGCCCATTCCAAGAAAACAAGGATTGAAACAGCAATAATATTTTCATGCTAATGAAAAAGATATATGTGAAAGCGCCCATTCCAAGAAAACAAGGATTGAAACTTCAGCATTCACCACGTCAGAGATATGTTCAATTTCAAGTGAAAGCGCCCATTCCAAGAAAACAAGGATTGAAACTGAAATTCGTCTTGATGCAGATAAGTGGGAGTCTCAAATGTGAAAGCGCCCATTCCAAGAAAACAAGGATTGAAACTCTCAGTGAATCTGGTAATGACTCGAATCCTGGGAGTGAAAGCGCCCATTCCAAGAAAACAAGGATTGAAACAATCTCCTTCTAATTCATTATTTTTTTGTTCTTTCAAGGTGAAAGCGCCCATTCCAAGAAAACAAGGATTGAAACTTTTTGTGGGCCCAGCAAGACTCGAACCTGCGACCTGTGAAAGCGCCCATTCCAAGAAAACAAGGATTGAAACCAACATCAAAGAATTTTTTTCTGCCATTTCTTTTTAAGTGAAAGCGCCCATTCCAAGAAAACAAGGATTGAAACTTTTTGTGGGCCCAGCAAGACTCGAACCTGCGACCTGTGAAAGCGCCCATTCCAAGAAAACAAGGATTGAAACACTATCATTGCATTCGCAATATTTGCGATTTGAGCCAGTGAAAGCGCCCATTCCAAGAAAACAAGGATTGAAACATTTGCTCACCAAGCGAACCTAAACTCTCAATTACCTGTGAAAGCGCCCATTCCAAGAAAACAAGGATTGAAACAAATTGATCTGGAGATTTCAACTGCTCAACAGAAACTGTGAAAGCGCCCATTCCAAGAAAACAAGGATTGAAACTCTTCGATAAGCCGCCTATCAATTTGAACGAAAGGATTGTGAAAGCGCCCATTCCAAGAAAACAAGGATTGAAACTCGGCATGGCTGGGTTTGTTTCAATGTCAAATATAATGTGAAAGCGCCCATTCCAAGAAAACAAGGATTGAAACATACGCAGCCATCGCCTCATCCTCCAGCCCTAAATGAGTGAAAGCGCCCATTCCAAGAAAACAAGGATTGAAACATGGCATTGATCTCACTCAATTTCTCAATCAACAGGCGTGAAAGCGCCCATTCCAAGAAAACAAGGATTGAAACGCGTCGCCGCCTATCTGTCCAATGATCCTGCAATTCCGTGAAAGCGCCCATTCCAAGAAAACAAGGATTGAAACTTCAGCATTCACCACGTCAGAGATATGTTCAATTTCGTGAAAGCGCCCATTCCAAGAAAACAAGGATTGAAACTTTCCGATGAGGACAAAGAAAATATTCAGAAAATGTAGTGAAAGCGCCCATTCCAAGAAAACAAGGATTGAAACTTTGCGTTGGTGAAGGCGAAGAATGGATATTGCAAGTGAAAGCGCCCATTCCAAGAAAACAAGGATTGAAACCATTTCTTGATATATTTGCAACTCGTCTATCATCGTGTGAAAGCGCCCATTCCAAGAAAACAAGGATTGAAACTTTGCGTTGGTGAAGGCGAAGAATGGATATTGCAAGTGAAAGCGCCCATTCCAAGAAAACAAGGATTGAAACCCCCACAAATTTTGCACGTAAGATTTGGCATTATAAGGTGAAAGCGCCCATTCCAAGAAAACAAGGATTGAAACACAGAAATTGTTCCGATTGAATTCACGAAAATACGAGTGAAAGCGCCCATTCCAAGAAAACAAGGATTGAAACAAAGATGTATTATTGTCATTGCCAAGAGCATTTCAAAGTGAAAGCGCCCATTCCAAGAAAACAAGGATTGAAACACTTCAATTATTTATGAGCGTTATTGCTCAGAGAGTGAAAGCGCCCATTCCAAGAAAACAAGGATTGAAACAATTCTATAAGCAAGCCGATTTGTTGGTTGAAAAGTGAAAGCGCCCATTCCAAGAAAACAAGGATTGAAACTTATGCAAAAATCAACAATTTATTTTGTGGGCCCAGGTGAAAGCGCCCATTCCAAGAAAACAAGGATTGAAACAGTGAAGGAAAATAATCGTCAGCTTTCAAAATCATTGTGAAAGCGCCCATTCCAAGAAAACAAGGATTGAAACTCAACGACCATCAATTTGCTATTGCTTTCAGAATCTGGTGAAAGCGCCCATTCCAAGAAAACAAGGATTGAAACTTGAATTGATCCTTGGGAAGCAATGATAGCATAAGTGTGAAAGCGCCCATTCCAAGAAAACAAGGATTGAAACTACAACTGTTGGCCAATATTCAACACCATCGCGAACTGTGAAAGCGCCCATTCCAAGAAAACAAGGATTGAAACTCACCATATCATCCCAATACTTATTCCCAGTTCGGATGTGAAAGCGCCCATTCCAAGAAAACAAGGATTGAAACGGACTTGCTTATGCTCATTTAGGTCGGGAGGATGAGGCGTGAAAGCGCCCATTCCAAGAAAACAAGGATTGAAACATCGTTTCTGCCAACAATTCGGATGTATCGCCGAAAAAGTGAAAGCGCCCATTCCAAGAAAACAAGGATTGAAACTCTGGATAAAAAACATCGTCTGTGACAAAATAGATCGGTGAAAGCGCCCATTCCAAGAAAACAAGGATTGAAACATATGGTTTCGCCAATTCCACCGCCAAATTCCCGCGGTGAAAGCGCCCATTCCAAGAAAACAAGGATTGAAACTAAAGCCTCTAAAAGCGATTTTTGGAGTAGAGCTAAAGTGAAAGCGCCCATTCCAAGAAAACAAGGATTGAAACTTTTCATAAATTCTTGAAATTAATCAAATATAAGGTGAAAGCGCCCATTCCAAGAAAACAAGGATTGAAACTATCAAGCTGCAGCACCATATCACCATAATCGGATATGTGAAAGCGCCCATTCCAAGAAAACAAGGATTGAAACCATTTCTTGATATATTTGCAACTCGTCTATCATCGTGTGAAAGCGCCCATTCCAAGAAAACAAGGATTGAAACGAAGCATTCGATTGCTTTTTGATACGCAGCCATCGCGTGAAAGCGCCCATTCCAAGAAAACAAGGATTGAAACACTATATTGTTTCGCAATTAACATTTTAACCTAATATAGTGAAAGCGCCCATTCCAAGAAAACAAGGATTGAAACGGGAATCCATACGGGTATCCGCTATTTTGGGGGGTCCCGTGAAAGCGCCCATTCCAAGAAAACAAGGATTGAAACTTTGGATTTCTGACCAAAAAGTCTAACAAGATAGCCTGTGAAAGCGCCCATTCCAAGAAAACAAGGATTGAAACAAATATTCCTTGGCTGTGAAAAAAATTGCATAGAAAGGTGAAAGCGCCCATTCCAAGAAAACAAGGATTGAAACTCCAGATAAACATAACATCTATAATTTCATTAATTTATGTGAAAGCGCCCATTCCAAGAAAACAAGGATTGAAACTCTTTTCAATGCTTTTTCCATTGGGCTTGGCAAGACGCGTGAAAGCGCCCATTCCAAGAAAACAAGGATTGAAACATTCTAAGATGACTTTTTCGCCTTCGCCCTTGACAAGTGAAAGCGCCCATTCCAAGAAAACAAGGATTGAAACAACAATTTCCGATCTCTCAGCATTTCTGGATTAACATGTGAAAGCGCCCATTCCAAGAAAACAAGGATTGAAACTTTCTGGCAATGAAATCAAACAATTTCGAGCCAGGATAAGTGAAAGCGCCCATTCCAAGAAAACAAGGATTGAAACTATAAAGCCTGCTATCAATTAGCGGGCTTTTTTTTTGTGAAAGCGCCCATTCCAAGAAAACAAGGATTGAAACAAGAAATCCATCGGCCGACAGGACCAATATGAAATTTGGTGAAAGCGCCCATTCCAAGAAAACAAGGATTGAAACTCTCAAAATTAAACAATGGATTGAGCAAGGCGTGAAAAGTGAAAGCGCCCATTCCAAGAAAACAAGGATTGAAACCGTCAGAAGAATTAGAACAGATCAGGGAGGCCAGACGGTGAAAGCGCCCATTCCAAGAAAACAAGGATTGAAACTATTTCGCTTGATGACAATTTAATTGAGCGAAAGCCAGTGAAAGCGCCCATTCCAAGAAAACAAGGATTGAAACTTCCAGCAAGCTATTACCTTTTTCGGCAAATTCAAATGTGAAAGCGCCCATTCCAAGAAAACAAGGATTGAAACCTTGTTATCATAGATTGCTCAAATAAAAGCGATATTAAGTGAAAGCGCCCATTCCAAGAAAACAAGGATTGAAACAGTGCAAAAATCTGCATATCAATTGCATCGATTTGATGTGAAAGCGCCCATTCCAAGAAAACAAGGATTGAAACTTCGAGCGGAAGAATTGCCAACTACAATATATATGGTGAAAGCGCCCATTCCAAGAAAACAAGGATTGAAACTTTTTGCGCCATTTTCGATTGATATACATTATATTGCTGTGAAAGCGCCCATTCCAAGAAAACAAGGATTGAAACTCTCGTTTTCAAAAATTACTGAAAATATATTCTGAAAGTGAAAGCGCCCATTCCAAGAAAACAAGGATTGAAACTTGTTATGGGCAGCTGCAAGGAAAAAAAAGCAAATAAGGTGAAAGCGCCCATTCCAAGAAAACAAGGATTGAAACTCTAAAACTTTCTTGCCCTGCTGATATGCTGGCGAATGTGAAAGCGCCCATTCCAAGAAAACAAGGATTGAAACTCTGAATCCTTTTCTTTTTTTTCGGATTCAGTTTCTCGTGAAAGCGCCCATTCCAAGAAAACAAGGATTGAAACTCTAATTGATATTATTAATCATGGCAGCGATGGCAGGGTGAAAGCGCCCATTCCAAGAAAACAAGGATTGAAACAATGAAATTAGATCCAATAATGAGGAAAAAATATAGTTTGTGAAAGCGCCCATTCCAAGAAAACAAGGATTGAAACACTAAAACTTTCACCCAAATTGGCTTTTCTTTCCATGTGAAAGCGCCCATTCCAAGAAAACAAGGATTGAAACACATACTTATAAGCTTTCGGCTTAAGTTCGGATGAGTGAAAGCGCCCATTCCAAGAAAACAAGGATTGAAACTTATATTAATACCAGAAAAAAAAACGAACAAAAAAATGTGAAAGCGCCCATTCCAAGAAAACAAGGATTGAAACGTAAATATCAATTTATCAATAAATTCTATGAACCGCGTGAAAGCGCCCATTCCAAGAAAACAAGGATTGAAACTTTAGCGGCGATGGAAGCAAGACCGATTTCACGCTTGTGAAAGCGCCCATTCCAAGAAAACAAGGATTGAAACAATTTTTGATATATTTATCTGGAAATATCTTTATGAGGTGAAAGCGCCCATTCCAAGAAAACAAGGATTGAAACTCCGCAGTCTCACCAAATTTCGATATAGAATCAATCACGTGAAAGCGCCCATTCCAAGAAAACAAGGATTGAAACTGGCTTATCGGCAACGAATGCGGATGTGAATCAAGTGAAAGCGCCCATTCCAAGAAAACAAGGATTGAAACTTCTTCACAGTCTCAGAAACTGGCGCCATTGCTGCTTGTGAAAGCGCCCATTCCAAGAAAACAAGGATTGAAACTGAGCAGCCTCAATATCAATTGTTGTCTCTCTCAATGTGAAAGCGCCCATTCCAAGAAAACAAGGATTGAAACTTGAAACTGGCCAGCAATTGATACCGCTGCTTACTTCTGTGAAAGCGCCCATTCCAAGAAAACAAGGATTGAAACCTGCCACGCCACCAGCCTGTTCGATGGCGAATTTCTGTGAAAGCGCCCATTCCAAGAAAACAAGGATTGAAACTCCTGCTGCTCGACAAGACCTTGGAAAGCCCTTGAGTGAAAGCGCCCATTCCAAGAAAACAAGGATTGAAACGCATGTAAGGCTAGTTTACATAATGTCTTTTTATGCGTGAAAGCGCCCATTCCAAGAAAACAAGGATTGAAACTGCGCCCGTGAACAACACTCGGCGCATAAAAAGAGTGAAAGCGCCCATTCCAAGAAAACAAGGATTGAAACTGCGCCCGCGCAAAAAACATGCGCAGCGCATAAAAAGGTGAAAGCGCCCATTCCAAGAAAACAAGGATTGAAACCACACCATCAACAAGAAACTCATCGAATACCACCAGGTGAAAGCGCCCATTCCAAGAAAACAAGGATTGAAACCTTTCAACTTTTTTAAGTTCTAATTTTTCCATATTTGTGAAAGCGCCCATTCCAAGAAAACAAGGATTGAAACGTGAGATAGGTATTATTGATTACACGATTGCAAGAGTGAAAGCGCCCATTCCAAGAAAACAAGGATTGAAACCTCTATTTATTTGGCCTTTAATCTATTCTATCATGAGTGAAAGCGCCCATTCCAAGAAAACAAGGATTGAAACATGATCTTCAGTTCGACGAAGTTGTTTACGGATTAGATTTGTGAAAGCGCCCATTCCAAGAAAACAAGGATTGAAACTTGTATCAAATGCTTTATGGGCTTTTTCGCCCACATGTGTGAAAGCGCCCATTCCAAGAAAACAAGGATTGAAACTCAATTTTTGTGCCAAATCCAGTTTCTCTAACATGTGAAAGCGCCCATTCCAAGAAAACAAGGATTGAAACAAGTCAGCCATTGATCGACTTCCCGCTCCGTGCCATGTGAAAGCGCCCATTCCAAGAAAACAAGGATTGAAACACAACCAATGTCTGCGTATTGGTCCCGTCGCTGATGGGTGAAAGCGCCCATTCCAAGAAAACAAGGATTGAAACTTATCAAGCCTCGTTTTTTCAGCCAATCTCAAAATTTGTGAAAGCGCCCATTCCAAGAAAACAAGGATTGAAACGAGAGGCATCATAATACCATCGAACCACGCCCACTTTGTGAAAGCGCCCATTCCAAGAAAACAAGGATTGAAACATTTCTGCGAAGAAATTATGAACCTTATTCTTGCTGAGTGAAAGCGCCCATTCCAAGAAAACAAGGATTGAAACTTTGGAATAGACGCCCTCACCTGGCCAACAGACAATTTAAGTGAAAGCGCCCATTCCAAGAAAACAAGGATTGAAACGCTGCTATTAATTGCCATATATTTCAGAGCGACCCAAGTGAAAGCGCCCATTCCAAGAAAACAAGGATTGAAACCGCACTGGTCAGACGATGTGGTGGAAGATAGCTCGTGTGAAAGCGCCCATTCCAAGAAAACAAGGATTGAAACAGCACATTTCTTTTATCAACAATAACTTCAATATCTGTGAAAGCGCCCATTCCAAGAAAACAAGGATTGAAACCATTTTCAATCTCCATGCAGAATGATAGTTACATATTGTGAAAGCGCCCATTCCAAGAAAACAAGGATTGAAACTCCACAATCTTGACCA
>Ga0209162_1001128_pt1 | contig 27210 bp, 26 predicted proteins | sample YNPNPMetaG_FD_187121 | JGI IMG/M metagenome (GOLD analysis project Ga0209162, IMG submission 187121) | Anoxygenic and chlorotrophic microbial mat microbial communities from Yellowstone National Park, USA - YNP NP MetaG (SPAdes) (version 2) ...
ATTGAGGGCATTGGGAGTAAAAATTCCTTCATTCATAGTAAGAGAAGATGTAGTGGAGTAAAAATTTTTTGTTTGTATAACATATTGATTTTATTAATTTTTTAAATCCATGCTGTCAAAGTCAGGAAAAAAGGGTGACAAAGAAGGTGTCATTCTGAGGGAGCATAAGCGACCGAAGAATCCCATACCTTTTTCTAAGAAAGTTCCTTCACAGACCCTTCACAGACCCTTCGCATAAGCTCAGGGCTGTGGCTCAGGGCTTCGGCTAAGGGCTTTCGCTCAGGACAGCGTCTATGGGGATGACCTCCTCAGAACGACAATATAAGCGAAAGTAAACTAACTAAATATTTTCAACCATCTCCCAAACACCACAGGGGCAAACTCCTGCACAAAATCCGCAACCAATGCATTTATTGTCATCAACAACATATTCAAATCTTCCATCTGGCTTTTCAACTCTGCTTATTGCACCCCAGTAACAGGTCATCTCACACATATGACAGTCCCTGCAGGAGCCACAGGAAAGGCAACGCTCCGCTTCCTGTTCAAGAGATGATACAGCTCGACATCTTTCATAATAATCAATTTTGATTCTTTCATAAGGTATTCTTGCTCTTAAATCCCTTGTTACAGGAGCATGCATTAACTCTCCATGTAAATACTGGGCAAGTATTCTTCCATGTCCAATTGCATGGGTTACAAGTCCTAATCCTGTAACATCTCCGATTGCAAATACTTTTGGATTTGATGTCTGGAAGAATTCATTTATAATGACCCATCCTCTTTCAGTATGAATCTGAGGTGGCACAAAATCTAAGTTAGGCATATCTCCAATTGCCATAATTACAAAATCTGCATCAAGGCTTGTTCCGTCCTTGAAATATATTTTCTTTTCCTCTGGAACATATTTTTCTGTGAATTTAGGCCATAGTATTTCAACGCCTTTTTGCTGTGCCTGTTCAAGCTCTGCTCCGAAGGCAGCCGGCTTTTGAATATCAATGGCAGTTACTTTTGATGCGCCACATAAATAAGCCTCAACTGATGCATCCATGCCAACATTTCCAGCACCAATTACAACAACTTTTTTATCTTTGAGGTCAAAGGATTTACCCTCATTTATTGCTCTTAAAAATTCATAGGCTGAAACTGTATGTTCAGACCCCGGGAATGGAATCTTTCTTGGCTTGTGTGCTCCAACTGCAATCACAACAAATTCATATTCTTTACAGATTTTTTCAAAAAGTTTTTTTGTAACTGGTGTATTAAGGCGAATATCATTTACGACTTCCTTAAATCTCTCTATTTCCATATGCAGAATTCTTTTATCAAGTCTGTGCTCTGGAATACATAGCTCAATCTTACCGCCAATTTTATCTGTTGCTTCAAATACTGTAACAGAATGACCGTTAAGTGAAAGTTGCCATGCAACAGACATTCCAGCTGGTCCTGCACCTATTACCGCAATTTTGTGTCCTGTAGGGTCTGCCTTTTTGGGAGGCGGAAGCAAAGCAGATGCTTTACCAAATTCTTTTACAGAAATTGGAGAATCTATTTTCCCACGAGTACAGGCTTGCATACAAAGATTAGGACAAATCATACCACATACTGTAGCAGGGAGAGGACTATATTCAAGAACGAGCTCAAGAGCCTCTTTTACTTTTCCAAGCCTTATCAATGCTGTTCTTTTGTGAGTCGGGATATGAGTTGGACAACTGTATGCACAGGGTGGTGCATATTTTTCATTTGCCCAGACAGGTTTAAATCTACGATATTTCCCAGTAACTATGTAAGGAATAATAGTTGGCTCATGGTCAATATATTCAGCAAAAATTCCTCCCTGACCCACTTCCTTTTCCCAGTAATTTTTTCTGAATTCATCCATTGAAATCTTAAACCATCTTTTCTGTCTTCTTTCTTGTGGGGTATAGGGAATAAGTTTATGCCATTCAACAGGGTTTTTAGTAAGCTCATGATAATAGTCCATCCTATCTATTGCTGTAAGAAAGGGTTTTAAATTCTCTGTAAGCCACTGCCAATCCTGTTCACTTAATTCAAGAAGCTTTACATCCCTTTCACTATAACCATCAATTTTCCCGCGAAAGTAAATAACTCCACCAACCATTCCAACACAGGGTCTGTATCCCAGAACTGTTCTTGAATTTCTTGGTTTAACTCCACATATTACAGCAATACCGCCAGCTTTAAACTCTGCGAAAGAATCTCCCACATCGCGGAAATACCATGACTGAGGTGGCTCAAATCTTGGATTATGCTTTGTCATTGTATCACAACGAGCACCGCCACTTCCCTGAACATAAAGGATTCCTTGTGCAGCAGCATTCCATGCTCCGTTTGTTGCATCTCCCAAAACTGTAATTTTTGCTCCACAGTTAAGCCAGCCAACATCATCAGAAACTCCACCCTTTACAACTATCTCTGTTCCGAACATTCCCATTGAACCACATCTCTGTCCAACAGGTCCTTCTATTGTAATTTTTACAGGTTCTCCCTGAGGATATATTCTTCCACCAATTCCATGCTGACCATCAGCATAAATATGAAGATTTCTTGCACCCTCTCTAACAGCTTCCTGAATATACTCCTCAAGAATTCTTGAAGGAATCCTTTTGCCTTGAACATTGCCGTAAATAATGACAGATTTTTCATTAACTTTTCTCACAACTTCTTCATAGGGGATGATGGTTTCATGTAAGCCAACTTTTGGCATTTCTCTTTGTATTATTTTCTTAGCAGGCATAGCTTATCTCCAACCTTTCTGCCATTGCTTTATCATCTATACTTAATCCATCAGACATTCCAATTGGTAATTCAGTACTTCTTCCCATTGGTGCGAATATTTTGCGCAACTCAACATCTGCAGCCTTGATTACTTCCACAAGCCTTTCTGCAACTTTATCTGGGTCAAGACGCCTGTAAAGCTTGGGGTCTTGAGTTGTTATTCCTCTTGGGCACTTTCCTGTATTACATAGATTACAACGATTATACTCATCGCCAAGACAATCAGCTGTTGCTTGCATTATATACTTTCCAACAGCCACTGCTGAAGCACCAAGCATAATAAGAGCAGCAGCATTTGCTGCAAGATTGCCTTTTTTACCAATTCCACCTGCTGCAATTAAAGGAAGCTCATTCTGTTTACCCTGTTTTACAAGATCAAGATAACACTCTCTTATGTTTGATGCAATTGGATGCCCCATTTTATCAAGTGAAACATTGTATGCTGCTCCAGTGCCACCATCTTCTCCATCTATGCATAATGCAGCAGCATAGGGATTTCTTGCAAGATTATTTAAAACTGCCTTTGCTGTTCGGGTTCCTGAAATTTTAGGATAAACCGGAATTCTGAATCCGAGCGCCATTGACATTGACTGAATCATTTTCATAACTGACTCTTCAATTGAGTATTTTGTCTGATGAGTTGGAGGAGATGGAAGGTCAACATACTGAGGTACACCTCTGATTTCAGCAATAAGTCTTATAACTTTTGGAGCCATTAAAAGTCCGCCATCGCCTGGCTTTGCGCCCTGACCATATTTTATTTCAATTGCTGCAGGGTCATCTGTCATGTATGGCAAAGTATGAAGAATGCTATCCCATCCAAAATAACCTGATGCAATCTGTAAAATAAAATACTTAACATATCTTGATTTAAGAAGTCTTGGGGGAAACCCTCCCTCACCGGAACACATTACAACAGGAATTCCTTCAACTTCGTTTAAATAGGCGACTCCCATTGCAAGTCCTTCCCACATGTGAGGTGAAAGTGCACCAATTGACATACTTCCAATCATTATAGGAAATATCTCCCTTACAGGAGGGATAAACTTTCCAGAAGACTTATCAATAACCAATCTGCCATCTTCAACCTTAAGGGGCAATTCCTCAGGAGGAAGAATTCTTCCTATGTAAGAGCGGACTCTAAATTCATGTCTGCCTGCATCTAAAGCAGGGTCCGTAAGCATAGAAATTCTTGTAAACTTGAGTCTGTCAAGCGTTGACACCCCTGGGTCATTTCTTCTTCCGCCTCTTTTATATCCTTCACCACCGCGATTTTTATAAAAAAGAAACTTATTCTGGGGATTATACTCTGGCTCTATTGCATTATTGGGACAAACAAGAGAACACATCGCACATCCTGTACAGTAATTTTCAATATTGTCAACCTGTTCAATTACATGAATTATTCTTCTTACAGGTCTTGGTTTTGGAGTATCTCCTCCTGATTCAATAACTCTCATGTATTTGACTGCAGGCTTAATTGCGCCATTAGGGCAAACTGCAGTACACTGTCCACATCTTTTGCAACGGTCTTCTCTCCATCTAACTATATAAGGAAATTCTTTTATTGTTAATTTATGGTTATAATCAAGCCTTAAGCCTGTAACTGGTTCCATACTTTTACCTCCTTTGCTTCCGGTGATACAATCACCATGTCATACTTCATTGGATATATATCTTTTGAACTGTCTCTTTCGGGAATAACCTTGTCAAGTCCGCAAAGCTCTGACATTAATGCATATTTACCTTTAACACCACCAACAACACCAGGTCTCAATTTCTTTGAATCCTGCACCATAAAGCATGTTCCATCAGGAGTAAAACCAATGACCATATTAGGACCATCTATACAAAGTGGCCTTAGGGACATCTTAATAAGAGAAAGGGCTTCTCTGTCAGGTCTTTGCTGAATTTCTTCCCATTTTAAAGGAGTGATTATATCTTTATAGTAAGTAATAGGAAACCCAAGCTGTCTTACTGAATAATGAAGTATATGGCAAAATACCTCACTGTCTGAGTTGTATCCCATATATCCCGGGAATCCTCTGCTCATGAGAAACTCTCTTATGGGAACAAAAGCTGTATTTTCACCATTTGTCATTGTGCAGTATCCCTGAATAAAGAAAGGATGACAGGCATACAGGTATATTTGATAATTTGTGTTTTGTCTTCCCTGTGCAAAAATAATTTTTGCTTTTAGAATATTTTTATCAAGACCAAAAAATTCACTAATTTGAAGTGGGTCTCCAACTTCTTTTAATGTAATCACATCAGGATAAAAAGAAAAAACAAAAATAGATTCATCTGCTTCACCCATTTTTCTCAAGGTTAATCTTGTATTCATAAGAAGTTGCTCTTTTTCTTCAAAGGGCTTTTCTTTCCATTCATCAGGATAATCATAGACTCCTGCAAAATAAAAATCCCTTGCTAAAATTCCCTTAACAGGCTTTATTTTAGGTCTCCATCTATACAAAAGCTTAAAACCCATTTCATCCATGTAGGCATCAAGAGTCTCTCTGCCTTTTTTTGAGCATATTCCAGACAAAATAGGATATTCTTTCAATTCCTTAAATTCTCCCCCAAGGTCTTTAAGTGTAAGCCCGAGCCCTGAGCCATCATGTCCTTCTTTCATTGTTTCAAGAGCAAGTATATTCTCCATAGGAGAAAAATACTTTGATGATGTAATTGCTGTTAATCTACACATATTCTATCTCCATGATGCATATATACATCGGCAAACGGTTGCCTTTTTATTTTAGAGTATCTAAAATATTACATTTTTGTCAAATTTTTTGAATTTATTTGTCAGAATTTACCCATCTAAATTTAATTACAGTTTAGTTTGTTTGTCAATCAGCTTCAGCTCAAATATTTTTATAACTTGAAATTGCCCATTAGAAATCTCTTTTCGTGTGATTTTGTGAACCTTTCGCAGACCCTTCGCCTAAGCTCAGGACTTTGGCTCAGGACAGCGTCTGAGCCTTCTTTTTTCAGCCATTCTGAGCCTTTTTTATTTGTCATTCTGCCCTGAGCGAAGCGAAGGGGCAGAATCTCCACAGGAGACCCTTCGGCTAACGCCTCAGGGTGACAGGTAAAAAAGGGTAACAGTTAAAAAAAGGGTGACAGGTAAAAAAGGGTAACAGGTTAAAAAAGGTCATTCTGAGCGTCAGCGAAGAATCCCCTCCTTTTTCCACCAAACAGGTTTTTTAATTAGAGAGTTCCTTCGCTTCGATCAGAACAGCGCCTACTGGGATTTGCCCTCTCGGAATGACAAAAAAGGAGACCCTTTCGCAGACCCTTCGCATAAGCTCAGGGCTTCGGCTCAGAACAGCGCTTCTGGGCATTAAGCCCTCAGAATGACGGGATGAGAGAAAAACCTCCTTTTTCTATCGTCAATTTCAAGTATAAAATATTTGTTGACAAAAAAAATATTTCCTGATATGATAATTTTGATGGCAACCGTTTGCCGTTAAAAATAAATTGCTGATATATTGTTTAAAAGTTTGTTAAAGTATATGTATTACTCTTTGATTTATAAAGAGGCTTTGCCTCATAGAAAATAAAATAGGGAGGATATTATGACTTATTCACAACCAAGAGACGAAAAAGATGTAATGAAACTGATCAAGGAAATGAATGTTAAATTTGTTAGACTCTGGTTTACAGATATTCTTGGTCAGCTAAAAAGTTTTGCTGTTCCAGTTGAAGAGCTTGAGGTTGCCTTTTCAGAAGGTATGGGCTTTGATGGATCATCAATTCATGGTTTTGCAAGAATTGATGAATCAGACATGATTGCAAGACCTGACCCAAAAACCTTTGCAATACTGCCATGGAGACCAAAAGAAAGCTCTGTAGCAAGAATGTTTTGCGATATTTATGAACCAGATGGCTCACCATACAAAGGAGACCCCAGATATATATTAAAAACAAATCTTGAAAAAGCTGCTAAAAAGGGTTTTACTTTTTATCTTGGTCCAGAGCTTGAGTTTTTCTATTTTAAAACAGATAAAGGAACAGAGATTCTTGATGAAGGTGGTTATTTTGATTATCCATTAGATGCTGCAGAGGACCTTCGTAGAGATACAATTTTGGCTCTGGAGCAAATGGGTATTAAAGTTGAGTATTCTCATCATGAGGTTGCACCTTCTCAGCATGAGATTGACCTTAGATATTCAGAAGCGCTTCAGATGGCTGATATTGTCATGACTTATCGGGTTGTAGTAAAAGAAATTGCAAAACAGCACGGTGTTTATGCCACATTTATGCCAAAACCACTTTTTGGTGAAAATGGAAGTGGAATGCATACTCATCAGTCATTGTTTAAAGGTGATAAAAATGCATTTTTCAATCCTAAAGACAAGTATTATCTTTCAGACATAGCAAAAAGCTATATTGCAGGGCTTTTAACACATGTCAAGGAACTAACTCTTGTTCTTAATCAGTGGGTTAATTCTTATAAAAGACTTGTTCCTGGTTATGAAGCTCCTGTCTACATTTGCTGGGCAAGAAGAAACCGGTCTGCACTTATAAGAGTTCCCCTTTACAAGCCAGGAAAAGAAAAGGCAACAAGAATAGAGTTAAGAAGCCCTGATCCTGCATGCAATCCCTATTTAGCCTTTGCATGTATGTTAAATGCTGGATTAACTGGTGTTGAAAAGAAATATAAACTTCCTGAGCCAATTGAAAAGGATGTTTATCATCTTGCTTCAGAGGAAAGGCAGGCTTTAGGAATTGATAATTTACCTGGTAGCTTAATTGAAGCTATTGAATATGCTGAGAAAAGTGAAATACTTAGAGACACACTTGGAGAGCATATTTTTACAAATCTCATTGAAAGCAAGAAAAAAGAATGGGATGACTACCGTATAAGAGTTTTCCCCTATGAGATTGATAAATATCTCCCTATCCTTTAAAATAAACCCTCAGGGAGCGGATATAACCGCTCCCTTTTAATTACCATCTTCCCCAGGCACAGTAGTAGTTAAAGTGATCATCATAAATCCGGAGTCTCTTTTTGATAACGAATATTCTATGCAAAATTATTCCGAAAATAAAACCTCCTACATGTGCCCACCAGGCAACTCCTCCTACATCGGCAGGAGTAAGAAGTGAGCCAAGTCCTGAAAAAAGTTGAATAAAGAACCACATTAGGATATAGAAAAAGGCAGGCAGGGCAAAAAAGAAAGGGAAAAACAGAATCGGGAAAAGAGTTATTACCCTTGCGTGAGGAAACAATATCATATAAGCTCCTAAAACTCCTGATATTGCACCAGAGGCTCCAACTGTCGGTATCATCGAACTTGGATTTATAAGGCAGTGAATCCAGCTTGCACCAAATCCACAAAGTAAATAAAAAATCAAAAACCTGAATGAACCCATCTTGTCTTCCACATTATCAGCAAAAATAAACATAACCCACATATTACTTATAAGATGAAACCATCCACCATGAAGAAACATGCCAGTTAAAAAAGGAATATAGTAAAAAGGATCAAGTGGAAGGGAGCTTACAAGCATGTATTTTGCAGGAACAACGCCAAATATGTGAAATAGATAATCTAAATCCTCCCTGCTGAACATGAGCTCAAGGAGAAAAACAATGGAGTTTAAGGTTATAATCAGCCATGTCATATATGGTGTATATCTTCTGGGTAGGCAATCTCTTAATGGTATCATTTTGACTCGCTCCTTTTTATTGATATTGCATTCCAGATGCTCGGTATTACTGATACTATGATAATACCAAGAATAAACATTGAAAAGTTTTCTTTTACAACTGAAAGGTTTCCAAAAAAATATCCAGTTGTGATAAAAGACCCGCTCCAGAGGATGCTACTAAAAATATTGTAAGCTTGAAACTTAAAATATCTCATTCTTCCTATACCAGCTACAAAGGGAGCAAAAGTTCTTAAAACAGGTAAAAATCTTGCAATTATTATTGTTTTTGCTCCATGTTTTTCATAAAAAATAGCTGTTGTATGAAGGTGTTTTTTATTAAAAAAAAGCGAGTTATCCTTTGAAAATACTTTAGGTCCCACAAATTTGCCAATATGATAATTCAAAGTGTTTCCTAATGTTGCTGCAATACTTAATATTAAAAAAGAGCTCCATGGGCAGAGTAGCTGCCTTGAAGACAAAGCTCCTACAGTAAACAAAAGAGAATCACCAGGCAGAAAAGGTGTTATAACAAAGCCTGTTTCGGAAAAAATAATGAAAAAGAGAACTACATAAATCCAATTACCTACCTGAGAAAAAAGAGTTTCAAGATAAATGTCAATATGGAGAAGAATTTCTATAAAATCAGGCATGACCTGTTATGAATAAGTCCATAAGTTTATAACCTTCCTCTATTTTTTTATCAGGAGCTTTAAGTATTTCTTCTGAAAAATTTCTACTTCTACTTTCTGTATTTTTACTATCATAAATAACAAATGGCACTGGTTCTGCAGTATGGGTTTTTACCTTAATTGGAGTTGGATGGTCAGGAAGCAGTAAAATTTTAAATTCTTTGAATCTTTTTTCAGCCTCATCAAGAACTCTCTTAATAACAATGCTGTCAATGTCTTCAAGGGCTTTAATTTTCAGTTTATAATCACCCTGATGTCCAGCCTCATCAGGTGCTTCAATATGAATATATACAAAATCAACTCTTTCAAGGGCATTTAAAGCATATTCTGCTTTCCCAGCATAGTTTGTATCTATCCATCCTGTTGCACCAGGAACATTAATTATATGAAATCCAGCTAAAATTCCTAGCCCCTTTGTAAGGTCAACTGCAGATATTAAAGCACCTGAAACTCCGTATTTTTCCTGAAAAGCTGGCAAAGAAGGAGCTTTACCCTGTCCCCAGAGCCATATGCTGTTTGCAGGTTTTTTATTATCAAAAATTCTTTTTCTGTTAAGAGGATGGTCTTTAAGAATTTCAATAGACTTAAAAATCAAATCTTTCAGAAACTGAGAATTTTTTCCTATTGGAAGATACATAGAGATTTCTTTTCCCGTAATGTCATGGGGTGGAGTACATTCAACATCTTCAGAGCCACTTTTCCATATCATTATATGCCGATAACTTACCCCGGGATAAAACTTTAATGAGTCATTACCAAGCTTTGAGTTTACTTCCTCAATAAGAATTTTTGCTTCTTCAGAAGAAATATGCCCGGCTGAGTAATCTTCCATTATAATTCTTTTTTTATCAAGGATTTTTAAAGTTACAAGATTGCATCTATATGCCACATCATCTTTGGATAAATTTAATCCCATACTAACAGCCTCAAGGGGAGCCCTTCCAGTATAATAAACTCTTGGGTCATATCCAAGAATGCTTAAGTTTGCTACATCACTTCCCGGAGGAAATCCCTGAGGAATGTTTCTAACTGAACCTGTAATGCCACAGGAAGCAAGATAATCCATATTTGGCGTATTGGCTACCTGTAAAGGACTAAGTCCTCCAAGTTCATCTAATGGATAATCAGCTGCACCATCAGGAACAATGACAATGTATTTCATAAAAGCTTCTCCACAAAAGCTCTTACACTTTCTAAATCTGCTGGCAGCACATAGGGTTCATCAGCCACTTTGAAAACTGTGTCTGGATCTTTAAGTCCATTGCCTGTAAGAGTACAAACTACAGTTGAACCTTTTTTAAAGTATCCCTCATTGTAAAGTTTTATAACACCAGCAACACTTGCTGCACTGGCTGGCTCGCAGAATATTCCTTCATAGGAAGCTATAATTTTGTAAGCTTTAAGTATTTCTTCATCTGTTACCATATCAATTGTTCCACCTGATTCATCTCTTGCCTGCACTGCGGTTTTCCAGCTTGCAGGATTTCCTATTCTTATTGCTGTTGCAATTGTTTCAGGATTTTCAACAGGATGTCCAAGAACAATCGGTGCTGCTCCTGATGCCTGAAATCCAAGCATCTTAGGAAGACTGGTAATTTTACCTTTTTCTTTATATTCCTTGTATCCCTTCCAGTAAGCTGAAATATTTCCAGCATTTCCAACAGGCAGGGCATGATACTGAGGAGCTCTTCCAAGCTGATCACATACTTCAAAGGCTGCTGATTTCTGTCCTTCAATTCTGTATGGATTTATTGAATTAACAAGTGTAATAGGGTATTCTTTAACAATTGCTCTTACAATATTCAAAGCCTGGTCAAAATTTCCCTTAATCTGAATAACAACTGCTCCATGAATCATTGCCTGAACAAGCTTTCCAGTTGCAATTTTACCTTCCGGAATAAGAACAATTGCCTTAATTCCAGCTCTTGCAGCATAGGCTGATGCTGAAGCTGAAGTATTTCCCGTTGATGCACATATTACAGCACGGGAGCCCTCTTCCAATGCTTTTGATATTGCAAGAGTCATTCCTCTGTCTTTAAAGGAACCAGTTGGATTTGCTCCATCAAACTTAAGATAAATTTCAAGCTCAATATTGAGTGCTTTCGTAAGATTGTTTACCTTTACAAGCGGAGTATTCCCCTCCAAAAGAGTTACAATTGGAGTTTTTTCAGTTACAGGGAAAAACTCGTAATACTCTTTTATTATTCCTTTCCATGGTGATTTTGAATTCATGGCTATTCAATAATATCTCCTTCTATTAGTTCAACTACAACTCCCTGCTGTCTGAGGGAGTCAATGCCTTGTTGAAGATTTTCTTCAACTCCTTCAAGTTCAAGTATCATCTCACCAAAGGTATCAGTAACTCTTGCTCTGCGAATATTTGGCATAACATCATATTTTTTTGCCATTTTAAATAATACAGGCTCTTTAATTAATTCCTGCGGAAAGGTGAGCCTTACCCTTAATTTTTTAATCTCACCCATAAAATCCTCCTTAAAAATTCCCTCCTGCTATGGCAGGAACAATTGAAACTTCGTCACCATCTTTAACCACTGTTTCTTCTCCCTGAAGAAATCTAATGTCCTCTTCATTAAGATAAACATTAATAAACCTTCTTATCTTACCATCCTGACAGAGCCTTTCTGCAAGCCCAGGGTATTGCTTATCAAGGGCATTAATTATATCTATAATCTTTCCTGCCGGTGCTTCCACAACATCTTTACCATCTGTCAATTTCTGAAGTGGTGTTGGTATCAAAACTTTTACTGCCATTTTACCTCCCCTTTTCATTAATTCTTTTTAAGGCTTCTTCAAAGGAAGCAAGATTTGGTTTAATCTGATAAACTTCAGCTGTCTTGCCATTTAAAACCTCTGCTGTTTTAAGTCCATTCCCAGTGATGCAAAGGACTGTACAATCCCTTTTGTCAATTTTGCCTTCTTTTAAAAGTTTAATATATGTAGCAACAGTGACTCCACCTGCTGTCTCTGCAAATATACCTTCAGTTTTTGAAAGAAGCTTTATTGCATCAATTATCTCATCATCAGATACATCCTCCATAGCTCCTCCGCTTTCTCTGACAGCCTGCAAGGCATAGTATCCATCAGCAGGATTTCCAATTGCAAGAGACTTTGCAACCGTGTTTGGTTTAACAGGTCTTATTACATCTGTTCCCTGTTTGAATGCCGTAGAAATTGGAGAACAGCCAGTAGCCTGTGCTCCGTATATTTTTGTCTCAAGTTCCTTTAGTATACCAATTTCTTTAAATTCCTTAAGTGCTTTCCACACCTTTGTAAGAAGGGAGCCACTTGCACAGGGAACTACAATGCTATCAGGAGCTTCCCATCCAAGCTGTTCAACTATTTCAAAGCCAATTGTTTTTGAACCTTCTGCATAAAAAGGTCTGATATTTATATTTACAAAAGCCCATCTGTACTTGTTTGCAATTTCACTGCAAAGTCTGTTTACATCATCATAATTGCCATCAACTGCCACAAGATTTGGTTCATAAACAATGGATGCAACAATTTTACTTTGTTCCAGAGTAGCAGGAATAAAGATAAATCTATTAAATCCTGCTTTTGCTCCATGGGCTGATACAGCATGGGCAAGATTTCCTGTTGAAGCACATGCAACAGTGTCAAAACCAAATTCCTTTGCTTTTGTAAGTGCAACAGCAACTACTCTATCTTTAAATGAAAGAGTTGGATGGGCAACTGTGTCATCTTTTATGTAAAGTTCTTTTACTCCAAGATATCTTGCAAGATTTTTAGCTTCCACCAAAGGTGTATAACCAGAATTAAGCCCAACCTGTGGTTCACCATCTATTGGTAAAAGTTCTTTATATCTCCATAAGGTTTTAGGTCTTTTCTCTATTGTTCTCCTTGATAAGGCTTTCTTTATCTTTGCATAGTCATAGACAGCTTCAAGAGGACCAAAGCAGAATTCGCATACATATATAGGCTCAACAGGATACTCTCTTCCACATTCTCTGCATCTTAGTCCTTTAACATATTTCATCTTTCACCTCCGATTTCCGAGATTAATTTTTTATTTTAAATGAAAAAGATAAAATAAGGCTATAATTTCAATAAAATTTATTCACTGACTTTAAAAAAGAGTTCCTTTATAAAATCTTTTACAGCGGGGATGTCAGTTGAAATAAGCTCTTTTTTATTACCATCAAATATTATGCTGCCATCTTTGATAAAAATAAAGCGATTGCAAAGTTGCCATGCTACATAAACAACATGGGTTATTATCATAAAACCTATATTTTCCTTGTTTGCAAGTTCTTCAATAAGTGAGATAATTCTTTCAGAGTTTATTGGATCAAGTCCTGCAGTTGGCTCATCATAAAGGAACATTTTTGTTTTACCCACTGCTAAAGCTCTTGCAATTGCTACTCTTCTGTGCATTCCACCGCTAAGTTCTTCTGGCATAAGTTCTTCTGAACCATGAACTCCCACACGGTTGAGAAGTTCATTAACTCGAGAATAGATTTCTTCATCTGGCAGTTTAAGTATTTCTCTCATAAAGAAAGCCACATTTTCTTTAACTGGTAGAGAATCAAAAAGAGCACCTTCCTGAAAGACTATACTAAATTTTCTTCTAACTGGTATTAGCTTTTCTTCGCCTAATTCGGTTATATCTATTCCATCAATTAAGATTTTGCCTCTGTCAGGAGCAATTAATCCCAAAATTAGCTTTAAAATAGTTGTTTTTCCGCCTCCACTTTCACCAAGAACTGCTATACGCTCATCAAAATTAGCAGTAAAACTAACTCCTTTAAGGACATCTCTATTTCCATAGGAAAACCAGACATTATCAAAAACTATCATACGCTGAATCCCAATGCATAAAGGAGAATTCTTGTAAGTATGAAATCCATTGCGATTACAACAACAATTGATGTGACAACAGCTTTTGTTGTTGAAGTTCTCAATCCTTTAGAACCTCCATGAGTTGTTAAACCATAAAAGCAACTAATGCAGGAAACTAAATAGCCAAATATAAAAGGTTTTACTGAGCCTGAAAATACATTCTGAAAAGTTAGTTCTCTTAGTATACTTGACCAGTAAAATGATCCGCTCTGATTACTTACGAAGACAGCTATGTAGTAGCCACCAAAAAGACATACAAGGTCACCAATTATTGTTAAGCAGGGTAGCATTATTACAGAAGCAATGACTCGGGGTATAACAACTTTTTTTATAGGGTCAATTCCATAAACCCTTAGTGTATCTATTTGATGTCCAAGAATCATTGAACCAATCTCTGCAGTCTGACCTGCACCAACTCTGCCAATAAAAACGAGTGCTGTTATAAGCGGACCTATTTCTCTTATTACTGCTATTCCTACAATTTTGCCTGTATACATTTTTAATCCCAGTCCGCTAAGTTCAGCACTCAATTGCAGGGAAAGAGCCATTCCAACAAAAAGGCAGACTAATGAGATAATAAAAACAGAAGATGAACCTGCATACTCCATCTGCTCTATAATGTCATCAAAGTAAAGAGGTTTCCTGAAGAATTTCAATATAGAATTTATACAAATGAGATAGAAATCCTGCAGTTCAGAGAGAGTTTTTTGAATTCGCAATGAAAATTTCATAAATTACAATATATTAACATAAACTGTGCTTACAATGGAGATTAAAACAAGTCTTTTTGTTTAAATTTTTCTTTTGAAGTGCTTAATTTTTTTATTTCTAAATACTCAATAGGTATTTCTTTAAAAAATGATGACAAAGAAAAAGACTCTTTTTTTCCGTTTATAAATCTGCTTTTAGCATGGATTAATATCAAATCATCCATAGCACGGGTCATGCCAACATAAAAAAGTCTTCTTTCTTCTTCAAGGTCATAGTCTAAAGCAAAAGTATAGGGGATAAGACCTTCATCAAATCCTGCAATAAAAACAACAGGAAATTCAAGCCCCTTTGAGCCATGAAGTGTTAAAAGGCTCACTGCATTAAGATTTTCAGGGAAAAGGTCAAAGGATGTAAGTCCTGAAAGTTCATCTATAAATGCTCTAATCTGCTCTAATAATATGCCTTTCTTATATGTTTTGGCTATATTCTTTAACATAAAAATTTCCGTATCTGTTAAATCTTTAAGAATTCCTGAAGATTCAAGAAAATCTGACAGAAGGATATCTTTAAAAAGTTTTTTTGATTTATCCTTATCTAAAATTAATTCAGAAAGTTTTCTTATAAATTCCGCTGTCCATGTTTCTGTCTCTTTTGGTATAGTTTTTACAGGAATTCCTGCTTTTGACAAATACTCATTTATTATTTTTAACTGTTTATTTGTTCTTGTAATCACTGCAAAGCTTGAAAAACTATATGGCATTTCTTCATTGTTTTTGTAAAGTTCTGAAAAATCAGTTGCTCCAAGCCTTGATTTTATCTCTTTGACAATGGTCTTTGCTTCTTGATGTTCATCTTCAACTTCTATCAATTTTATTAGAGAAGATTTTTCTTTGATTGGTTCAATTTTTTTTGAAAATCTTTTAATATTAGAAGTGATAAAACTATTTGAAGCTTTCACTATATTTGCCTGTGAACGATAGTTAACAGAGAGGTTTATCAATACTAAATCTTCAAAATCTTTTGGCAAATTGAGAAAAAGGTCTATTTCAGATCCTCTAAAGGAGTAAATTGCCTGGTCAGGATCACCGAATACAGATAGGTAGCCATTTTTTTTAAGAAGTCCCTTTACAATTTCATACTGGATTTTATTGATATCTTGAAACTCATCAACGATTATATGCAAAAAAAGGGGAGGAATTGTTTTTTCAGTGATTAATTTAAGAGTTTTTATGAGTAAATCATCAAAGTCAAGAAGATTTAATTTTTCCTTTTTTTGTTCGTATTTTTCATAGACTAATTTGTATTTGTCATCTATTTTTAGCCCTGTGTTCTTAAATTTTGATATCTTTTCAATAAGTTTATCTACATTTCTTTCAGAAATACTGGAAAGGATTTCTCTCTGTTTAGTTCTGGTGCAGAGTTGAAAGAATCTTTCTTTTTCAGGAAGAAACTCTCTTAACAGTCTTAAACACAAAAGATGAAAAGTGCCAATAAATGGTAAATCTTCTTTTCTGTGCAGGCTGTTTATAACTCTTTCTCTCATCTCTATTGCTGCTTTTTGTGTGAAGGTAAGAGCAGCTATTTCTTCAGGAGCAGTCCCATCCTTTAAAAGATGTATAATTTTAGCGGTAATTGTAAGAGTTTTTCCTGTTCCAGGACCAGCTAAAACACATATATATTTGTTGTTATTTTCTGCTGCTATCTTTTGATTGTTATTAAGGTTCATTTAAAATAATATTGTTTGTCCTTTTAAAACAGTTTCTTCTTTTTTGCCAAATATCTTTATCTTGCCATATTCTCCATCAAATCCCGGTGCCACGAAAATTTTTCCATTTCTCATTCGGTCAATTGCATCGGCTAACTTTAAATCTACCTTTTCAATTTCTGATATAGATTCGCTAAGTAAAATATGATATTCACTGCCAAGTTTGTAAATTGTTTTCATATAATTATTAAATACAACTTTGCTCTGGGTTGAACAATTATTAATCTCTGCAATTATCTCAGGTAAAGGAATAATTGAATTAAAAGGTAGAGCCTTTGCAGGTTTAAATCCTTCCTCACGGTCTGATAGAAGTTCAACTCTATGCATAACGCCCACTGTAACTTTTTTACCGCAGACTGGACAGAGATAGTTTCTTTTAATTGTTTCTTTTGGTGAAAGTCTTACTCCACATGCTCTATGTCCATCATAGTGATATTTACCTTCTTCAGGGAAAAACTCTACTGTGCCGAGTAAACCTTTGCCTGTTTTAATGGCATCTGTAATTGCTTTATAACTTAATTCTGTATCAAATATATTTGCTTCTCTTCCAATTTTTGCTGGTGAATGGGCATCAGAGTTTGAAATAAGAATAATATTATCAAGTTTGCTTAATCTCCAGTTCATAGGAGGGTCTGAACTGAGTCCTGTTTCAATTGCATATATGGAAGGTGAGAGTTCTTCAAAACATTCTTCAATGCTGTCAAATCCTGACTGAGAGCCAAAAACTGAAAAATGAGGAGTCCAGGCATGAGCAGGAATTCCCATTGATTCCGGAGAAATCTCTAAGATAATTTTCATTAGTTCTTTTGCATCAAGACCAAGAATTGGTCTTCCATCAGAAGTGAGATTACCAATTTTAGAAAGAGCATGGTTTATCTTTAAGACATCTTTTAAGGCAGGGGATAAAACAACAAGATGAATTTTTCTTAATTTGCCATTTTTTTGATAAATACAGCTAATTTCAGAAGATAGAATAAAAAATACTTCATCTTTACATGATTCAGGCACATCAAGTTTGTATTGTTTTTTTAATGTAAAAAGCCCATTTCCTTCTTCATTGAGCTTTTTTTCTATTTCTTTAAGCCATTCAGGATGTGTAAAATCACCAGTGCCTATTAATTTAATGCCTTTAATTTGAGCCCATTGCTCAATTGTTTCAAGATTCATATCCTTGCTTGTTGCACGAGAGAATTTAGAGTGAATATGAAGGTCAGTGTAAAACATAGTTAATTATAACATTTTCTAAGGGATTGCTCTATAAATTCTATAATTTGTAAATGTTCCTTAAGCCCTTTGTCCTCAATGTATAAAGGTTTGCCTATAAAAAAACAGACTGGCTTTGAAGGGTCAATTTTCCCGAAATCTTTGAAAATTCTGCCTATTCCCCATGCATCTGTTCTTAAAGCAACAGGAACAGCTGGAACATTTGCTTTTTTTGATAGTTTTATCCCGAGAGTATTAAATTTAGAAGGGTCAAAGATGCTCTCTCTTGTTGCCTGAGGAAAGACTATTACAGATATCCCTTCCTGTAATCTTTTAAGCCCTTCCTGCATGACTATTTTATAGTCTTCCTTTGGATTTTTTCTTGATACAGGGATGGGATTTAATGCAGATAAAATTTTACCAAAAAATGGATATTTAAGTAAGGAGCTTTTTACAACAAATGTTACCCGGAACTCTTCACCAATTACTCCGGGAAGCACAAGTGTTTCAAGAGTGCTCATATGATTTGCTATAAAAACACAGGGCGGTTTTAAGTTTTTAAGATTTTCCTTTCCTTTAATTGTAACCTTACATCCTACATCTCTCATCATATCAAGGATTTTTAATCCATCAATTACCAGTTCTTTGTAGTTATATTTTCCTTTATTAGCCTTGATAGCGCTTAATATAATTTTTTTAATCACATTTGTATGTAGCCTTAATGTCATCATTTAACCAGAGGATCCTTTATCCCTGCTTCTTCAAAGCCTTTTAATCTATAAATACAACTTGGACATTTAAGGCAGGGGACAGGATTTTCAGGATTGCCCTGTGGATTATAACAGCTCCATGTAAGAGAGTAATCAAGCCCGAGTTCTATGCCTTTTTTGATGATTTCAGCTTTGGTTAAATAAAGAAGAGGAGCATTTATTTTAAATTTAAGTTTTCCCTCAACAGAAATTTTTGTTGCAAGATTTGCCATTTTTTCAAATGCCTGAATATATTCTGGCCTGCAATCAGGATAACCAGAATAATCAACAATGTTTGCTCCGATAAAAATATTGGGAGATTGCAGCACCTCAGCCCATGCTAATCCAAAACTTAAAAAGATGGTATTTCTTGCAGGAACATAGGTAACAGGAATACCTTCAGCTTGTACATCAGGAACTTTCATATCAGATGTAAGAGCAGAACCTCCAATTTTTGTTAAATCAAAAGAAACAATTAAATGCTCCTTTACTCCAATATGTTTTGCTATTTTTTTTGCTGACTTAAGCTCTATTTTATGCCTCTGCCCATAGTCAAAGGAAATTGCATAACATTCAAAACCTTCTGATTTTGCAATTGCCAGTGTTGTGGATGAATCAATTCCTCCGCTAAGAAGAACAACTGCTTTTTTCATTTCTTTTCACCAATTTTCGGCTCTGTTCCTCTAATTAATCGTTTTATATTTGAAATATGCCTTGAATAAATAATAATGGTAAATAGCCATGCAAAAATTAAAAGTTCTTTGGGATAACCTATGATATTAACATTTAAAGGCAGTAAAGCAAATGATACAATTGCACCTAAAGAAGAAATTTTGCTTATTTTAACAGTGAGCATCCATATAACAACAGTAATTAATCCAGCCAAAGGCATATAGGCTAAAAGAACGCCAATAGATGTTGCAACTCCTTTGCCACCTTTAAATTTAAGAAAGGGAGTAAAGCAATGCCCAAGAATTGCAGAAATTCCAACTGCTCCAGAGAACAGTATGCTTTGTTCATAGGGATTTAGTATTTTTATCATTAAAACAGGTGCGAATCCTTTTAACATATCAAGTATGAGAGTGATTAAAGCCTCTTTTTTGCCTAAAACTCTCATTACATTGGTAGCGCCAATATTTCCGCTTCCTACTTTTCTAAGATCAATTCCTCTTGACTTGCCAATAATGTATCCCCATGGGATAGCACCAAAAAAGAAAGTAATTAAAATTAAACAAAAAAGAAGGCTCATTTTACATGCCTCCAGAAGTGAATAAGATACTGAATACCTGAAAATACAGCAACCACAGTGGCAATATAAATTAAAACAAGCCCTATATCATACAGGTCTATTCCATATATTTCTTCTGCAATAAGTAACAGAAGGATTGAAATCATCTGTAAAAAAGTTTTTGCCTTGCCAGCAGTTTCAGCGGGAATAACCACTCCTCTTGAAAGGGCATAAAATCTTAAAGTAGTAATAATGAATTCTCTCAAGATTATTACTGTTGCTATCCATGCAGGAACTCTTGCTATATCAACAAGGATAATTAAAGCAGTTATTACAAGAAGTTTATCTGCAATAGGGTCTAAAATAATACCTAATTTTGTTATCTGCCCGAATTTTCTTGCAAGATAGCCATCAAGAAAGTCAGTAATAGAGGCAATCAGAAATAAAAACGCTCCCAACTGAGGATTTGTAGGTGCTTCAATTATAAATAGAGGAATTATAAGTATTCTTAAAATTGTTAAAACTGTTGGAAGATTAAATTTCTTTATATTCATCTATGAACTTATCCAATAACCCCTTTGCTTTCAATATAATATCACACAATTCTCTTACTGCACCCTCACCAGCTTTTTTTTCTGTCACATAGTCAACTCTTTTTTTAAGCTCCTCATGGGCATCCTGTGGAGATACTGAAAAACCAACTCTGCCTAATATTGATAAATCAATTATGTCATCACCCATTGCTGCTATTTCTTTTTTCTTAAGTCTGTATTTTTTAATTATTTCATTGAAAATTTTCAGCTTTTCCTTCGTGCCCTGATAAACTTCAGTGATTCCAAGCTCCTTCATTCTTCTTTCAAGAGCCATGGAATGCCTGCCTGTTATTACCGCCAAATTAATTCCGGATTTGTTAAGCATAACAAGCCCGTGTCCGTCCCTTACATTGAAAATTTTTAATTCATTGTTTTCATTATCAAGTATTATTCCACCGGAAGTTAGAACACCATCAACATCAAGGATAAGAAATTTTATATTTTTTGCCTTTTCAATAATTTCATCTTTGAGTATTTTTTCTTTGGAGTATTTTTTTAAAATCCTTTCTATTATTCCTGTTGTTGAAATGTCTTTGATATAAGGAAGACTGTATACTTCCTTTACAAGCTCTGCTCCGACAATATTTTTTACAGCCCAGTCACCGCCTTTGACAAGAACATCTGGTTCAAGAAATTTAATAAGGTTATAAGGCGTTTCTTCATCAAAAAATGTAACAAAATCAACCATTTCAAGGGATGAAAGCACTTCTGCTCTTTCATTTTGTGGATTAATTGGTCTTAAAGGTTTAATTTTTCTGACAGATTTGTCAGAGTTTATAGCAATAACAAGAATATCTCCCAATTTCTTAGCTTCTTTAAGGTATCTTATATGCCCGATATGAAGTATATCAAAACAACCATTCGTGAAGATAACTTTTTTCCCTTCTTTTTTAAGTTTTTTTAACTCTTTTTTTAATTCTCTATCAGTTAAGATTTTGCCCATGAATTTTCTCCAGAGCCTTTTTTAAAATTTCCCTGTCTGCTTTATAAGTAAGTTTTTTAAGAGCCTCCTGCGGATTTAACCATTTAGCTGTATCAACTTCCCAGTCAGTTTTTATTTCTCCTTTAGTGTATTCTACAAGAAAATATTTTACAGTTTTAAAATATTTTTCACCGTCCACCATAAACCAGTAAGATACATCTCCAAGTTCATCCATGATTTTGCCTTCAACTCCTGTTTCTTCCTTAATCTCTCTTAGAGCAGTTTCTTTAGGGTCTTCTCCTTTTTCAACAGTTCCCTTTGGAAGAGACCAGACATTCTGGCCTTTTGTGGCAATTAATAAAATATATATTTCCCCATTCTCAATTTTATAAACAACTCCACCACAAGAGAATGCTCTTTTCATTTGGGCATCTTTCCTGAATTTAAAAGCCTGAAGATATCATTATAAAATGCAAGCATCATAAGGGCAATAAGAAAGGCTATGCCTATTTTTTGAGAGACTGCTATGAACTTTTCACTTAAAGGTTTTCTTCTGATTCCTTCTATCATAAAAAAAAGTATATGTCCACCATCAAGCACTGGAATTGGCAGAAGGTTAAGTACTCCAAGATTAATACTTATTATAGCTGCAAAACTTAAAAAGCTTACTAAACCCTGCTCAGCTGTTTTCCCTGCAGCCTGGAAAATGAGTATAGGACCACCAATAACATCAGTGGAAACAGCTCTCTGAAAAATTTTTACGATTGTAAGATAAGTAAGCTCAACAATTTCATAACATTTCTGAACAGATTTATTGAGAGCAGATAGAGGGGGTTCTTTCTGAATAAAAAATTCCTCTGTAGGTTGTATTCCAATTTGTCCGATAGGAACTTTTTCTCCAAATATATTTTTTGATTCCTTTGCCTGAGGAGTTATTAAAATATTTATTACTTCACCCTTTCTTTCTATTTTGAAGTTGAGGGCTTTATTAGGATTTTGCTGTATAATTTGAGCCATATCAAACCATGTGTTGATTTTTTTACCATTAATCTCTAAAACTTTATCACCTTTTTGAACTCCTGATTTATATGCAGGATAGTTTTCCATTACTTGTCCGATTACTGGTTTAGGAACAGGAATTCCATGAATAAAAACAATCCAGAATAAAAATATTGCACCCAAAATATTAAAAAGCGGACCTGCAAAAACTATGAATATTTTTTTATAGACAGGTTGATGCTTAAAGGACCTTTTTTCTTCAATAACTTCATCACCAACTTCTTCACCGTACATCTTTACATATCCTCCAAGAGGAATAGCGCTTAAAAGATATTCTGTTTCTCCTATTTTTTTACCAAGAATTTTAGGACCAAACCCAATTGAAAATTTAAGAACTTTCACACCACTTAACTTTGCAGCTAAAAAATGCCCCAGTTCATGGATAAATATTAAAAATCCAAAAAGAATTATTGCATAAATAAGACTCATTGTCCTATCTCCTTTTTTGCCATTTTTCTTGCCCAGCTATCAGCTTCCAGAACTTCCTCTATTGTATTTATTGAAAAAACTTTGTGGGCATCCATGACTTTTTTTATTGTTTTATATATATCTTTAAATTTTAACTTTCCTGAAAGAAAAGCTTCAACAGCTACTTCATCTGCTGCATTTAAAACAGCTGGCATGCTTCCTCTTTCCCGAAGTGCTATATAAGCCAGTTTAAGACATGGGAAAAGATTTGTATCAGGTAGCTCAAATTGTAGTTGATTTGTAATAGACCAGTTTACGGGAGTGACAATGTCAGAAAGTCTTTCAGGAAGTGAAAGTGCAAGCGCAATGGGTGCTTTCATATCAGGATTACTCATCTGAGCAAGATAGGTTCCGTCAATAAATTCAACAAGGCAGTGAACAATGCTCTGAGGATGAATCAAAACTCCAATATTTTCTGCAGGCATATCAAATAAATAGTGTGCCTCAATTACTTCAAAGCCTTTATTCATGAGAGTTGCTGAGTCTATGGTTATTCTCTTACCCATTTTCCATTTTGGATGATTTAAAGCCTCTTCAGGAGTAACATTTTCTATTTCTTGAGGTTTTTTACCTCTAAAGGGACCTCCAGAAGCAGTAAGCCATATTTTTTTTATATAAGGTTTGTTGCAGGCATTAATGCACTGAAAAACAGCGCTGTGTTCACTGTCAACAGGTATGATTTTAGCCCCGCTTTTTTTAGCTTCCTTTTTTATTAATTCACCAGCCATAACAAGGCTTTCTTTGTTTGCAAGTCCAACTGTTTTACCTGATTTTACTGCGGAAAATGTAGGAAGAAGTCCTTCTGCACCAACAATAGCAGAAAGAACAATGTCTGCAGAAGGCAGTCTTGCAATCTCACAAACTCCTTTAATGCCCTGAAGTATTTTTATTTTTTTTACTTTTTTGCTTAATTCATAAAAGGCTTTTTTATCATAAACTGCCACATATTCTGGCTTGAATTCTTTGATTTGTTCCTCAAGAATATTTATACTACTTTTTGCAGCAAGGCCTGACACTTTGAATCTATCTGGAAATTTTCTTATTACATCAAGAGCACTTTTTCCTATTGAACCTGTGCTACCAAGTATAACAACCTTTTTCAATTCTGACTCCTACATAAATTTCATTCCAAAATAAAGTAAAACTCCTGCAAAGACAATAGCATCTATTTTATCAAGAATGCCTCCATGTTCAGGAAAAAGAAAGCCTGAATCCTTAACTCCAGCATCTCTTTTAAACATTGACTCCACAAGGTCCCCAAATATTGAGATAAAGCCAATCAATAATCCCATCAAAGCAAAATTTAGCAAAGGTTTTTCATACAAAATATAACCAAGAATCATAGAGGCAATGCATCCACCAAGAAGTGAACCGTAAGCTCCAGCCCAAGTTTTCTTAGGGCTTACTTCAGGATAAAGTTTACGCTTACCAAGACCTTTACCAATGTAATAAGCAAAGGAGTCTGCTGACCATACAACTCCATAAAGGTAGATAATCCACTGCCAGCCGTACTGTCTTAAAAACCATTGAAAAGAAAGCAAAGTTGGTATATATAAAAGTCCTGTTATTAAGGGTGAGATTTCATTCAAAGCTAAATGAGGCTCCTTTTTAAACAATAATCGGGTAACTGTTATCAACATGAAACAGACTGCGTAGTAATGTAATGCATACTGAGAATAGAAGCAGTTTAATAAAAAAATAATTATTGAAAGAATAATGCCCATTGCCATCCAGAAAGAAGAAGTTTTATACATTTTCAAGAATTCCCACATACCGATTATATTTACAACAACTAAAAGACCAAGAAACCAGTATGGTGGAAGTTTAATAATGAAAAAAAGTAAAAGAGGTAAAGCTATTACAGCGACAATGATTCTTTTTTTATGTCCTTGCAAACTCACTTACTTTTCCGAATCTTCTTTGTCTTTTCTGAAAATCAAGAATTGCTTCTGTAAACTCTTCTTCAGTAAAATCAGGCCACAATGTTTGAGTAAAGTAAAACTCCGAATAAGCAGATTGCCATATGAGAAAATTACTGAGCCTTTGTTCTCCGGAAGTCCTTATTATAAGGTCAGGTTCAGGAATGCCAGCTGTGTCAAGCAATGAAGAAAATAAATTCTCATCAATTTTTTCAGGAATTATTTTGTTTTCAATCACTTTTTTAAGTGCTCTTATGATTTCATCCCTTCCTCCATAGCTAATTGCAAACTGAGCCACGAGTTCTTTGCAATGATTAGTAGCAGATTCTGTATCTTCTATTACATCAAGAATATATTGGGGAATCAACTGCCTGTTTCCTATCATTTTAAATCTAACACCTTGTGAAATAAATACAGGAGTTTCTTTTTTCAGATGATTTTGTAGTAATTCCATTATTATTTCAACCTCTTGTTTTGGTCTCTGCCAGTTTTCAATTGAGAAAGCATAGAAAGTAAGAACATCTATACTTAATCTTAAAGCAACACGGATAATTTCTTTTACTTTTTCTACTCCTCTCTTATGTCCTTCATATCTGGGCAATCCACGCATCTGTGCCCATCTTCCATTACCATCCATTATTATTCCAACATGTTTTATAAATCTTCCCATTTTTTAATACTTAAAGGAGAGGATATGAAGAATAGTCTCAAAGGGACTTTCTCCCATAAGAAGCCTTTTTGGATTTAAACCAAAAGGTGGTTTTACAAGGACAAATAACCTATCTGATGCTACAGAATAGTCAAGTATCTCACCAGACATTTCTTCAGTAATATCAGTTTGGTCAATGCCTATTACTGACCATTGAATTAGTTTTAGTTTGGAACTTTTGTATCCCAATAAAGAGACATTTACTAAACCCAGGAGAGGTTTTTTATCAATAACAATTATGCCATTACCTAATGGCTTTATTTTAGTGTAAATTTTCCATTTCCCGAGACTCAGAGTAGGAATTCCTGTTTGTTTTTCGTATTGCTGACCCAATCCCATTGACTCCTGAGAACGCCAGAGCGGAACACCTTTATTATTATAAACTACAAGGGAACCGTCATCATCCCATTTAAACATAATATCTCCGAAAACATAGAAATCGTAGATGTTTGCTTTTACTGGAAGTTTGAGAACATCTGTTTTTTGGAAAGATGAGCTTTGAGGCATAATGTAATAGATTTCACCGTCAAATCCATTAGTAGGAGAATATGACTGTGCAATGAGTCTGCCATCATAAATTCTTAAAAATAAATCATTAAATCTGGCTGTTTCCTTAAATTCTTCACCTGACCATTTAATTATGGAGGATATTACTCTGTCATCCTTTTTAAATGTAATTGCGATTTCATCTTTCCCATCTTTATCAATATCTCCTGTGTCAAACCAGAGGATATCTCCACCAACAGGCAAATTATAATTACTCTTAAGCTTTAAATCAACATCTATAAGGTAAAGACTTATTTCATTGTTAGATGCTATTAAAACCTGATTCGAACTTATTCCATCAAAGTTTCCAGAGGCGACTCTATTTATACTTCTTGAAAGCCTAAATGAAAGAAGAGTATGTCCTTCGGGAACAATTAATGAAGCATATTTTTTTCTCATCTCACTCATAGCTGTCTGTGTTAACTCTATTTCAGATGAAGAAAGGAACTTTTTATCTTTTATCCAGTAAAGTTCCTGAGATAGCTTTAGAGTTTTGTCCTGCTTTGAGGGTTTAAGCAACAATAAAATATCAGCACCTTTTGTATCTTTGAAAAGACTTTCTAAATCTGTTAAGTTTACAGGAGCATCTATGAGTTCAAATCTTTCAGTATTTTTGAGTTCTCTATAATATGCTTCTCCAACTGCCCACTCTGTATTCCCCTGAGCAAAAAGAATTTTAACTCTGGTTTTAGGGATTTTAAACAGAACTTCTTTTGAGGCGTCTATTGCCCCATCAATTAAAAGAGCCTTCGCTTGATTATCAGATACATCCGTAATTTCTGCAGAACCAATAACTTTTTCTGATTTCCCTATAACCTGCCTTGTAACAGGATGAATAAGGGGAGCAGTTTGTTCAAAAAGGATAATTCTTTGTCCCTTTTTAATTCCATCTTTCAATCCTTTATCAATGTATACTTGATTGTTTTCTGCTTTGACTACTTTGCCAGATATGACTGGAAAGTAAGATAGGACATCTTCTTTAAATTTTAAAAAATATTCTTCAGCAGGAGCTTCTTGAACAAATAAGAAGAAAAAGAAAAAGATATAAAGTAATAGTTTTAATTTGTTATGCATTTTAAAGTTTATACTAAAAATATTTTTAAAGTCAAAAATTATTTAATGATTTGAAATCGCTGATAGAAAATTATGTTTTGAACTATTTTGTCATCGGAGTCATTCCTTCGCTTCAGCTCAGGACAGCGTCTACCCTTCTTATTCTGTCATTCCTTTGCTTCGGCTCAGGACAGCGTCTGAGCATTTTTTTTCTTTCATTCTGAACGGAGCGTTAGCGGAGCGAAGAATCTCATCCTT
>Ga0209162_1001132_pt1 | contig 27164 bp, 23 predicted proteins | sample YNPNPMetaG_FD_187121 | JGI IMG/M metagenome (GOLD analysis project Ga0209162, IMG submission 187121) | Anoxygenic and chlorotrophic microbial mat microbial communities from Yellowstone National Park, USA - YNP NP MetaG (SPAdes) (version 2) ...
CATTTAAAACCTGATGGGGAATCCCTTTTCGCGCCAAAAATTTGGAAATAATCTCGTTTTTTTCAATTGAAGTCGTTCCCACCAAAACCGGCTGGCCTTTTTTGTAGCATTCTTCTATTTCCTTTACTACCGCCGCATATTTAACTCGCATATTTTTGTAAACCACATCCGGATAGTCTATCCGGATCATCGGTTTGTTGGTAGGAATAACCACCACGTCAAGCCCATAAATTTGGCGAAATTCTTCGGCTTCAGTTGCCGCTGTTCCCGTCATTCCGCTCAACTTTTCGTACATCCGGAAGTAATTTTGAAAAGAAATAGTGGCCAAAGTTATCGACTCTTGCTGGATTGGCACTCCCTCTTTTGCTTCTACTGCTTGATGAAGTCCATCAGACCAACGCCGACCAAACATCAGCCGGCCAGTAAATTCATCAACGATAATTACTTGGTTGTCTTTAACCACATAGTCTCTATCCCGCAAAAATAGAGTTTTCGCCCGGAGGGCATTTTCAATATGGTGAATAGTTTCGTAATCTTCTTCATAAAGATTTTTTACTCCCAAAAGTCTTTCTACTTTTCTTATCCCATAGTCAGTAAGAGTGGCGGTTTTGTGCTTTTCATCCAAAGTATAATCTGTTTGGGGATCTAAATTTTCTACTAACTTAGCAAATTTATAATACTTTTGGGTCGGTTCGGTATCCGGAGCAGAAATAATCAAAGGCGTCCGCGCCTCGTCAATTAAAATTGAATCAACCTCATCGACAATAGCAAAATGATGCCCACGTTGAACTTGCTGGCTTAACTCATAAACCATATTGTCCCGCAAATAATCAAAACCAAACTCATTATTTGTCCCGTAAGTAATGTCTGCTAAATAAGCCTCCCTCCTTTCCACTGGCCGCAAATGGCGCAATCTTTCATCATCTTGACCTTTTTCCTCATAACGTGGGTCTAAGATAAAAGCCTGTTCGTGAATAATACAACCCAAAGATAAACCGGCGAAATTTAAAGCTCTTCCATACCAACCAGTATCCCTGCGCGCCAAATAATCGTTAACAGTAACCACATGAACCCCTTTTCCTTCCAAAGCATTAAGATAAGCGGCAATGGCCGCTGACAAAGTTTTTCCTTCACCTGTTTTTTGCTCGGCAATTTTTCCCTGATGCAACGCAATTGCCGCCATTAATTGAACATCAAAAGCCCGCTCGCCAACTACCCGCCGAATCGCCTCTCTGGCTAAAGCAAAAGCTTCAGGGAGCAAATCATCCAAACTTTCTCCTCCGGCGATCCTTTCTTTAAATTCAGACGTCTTTTGGGGAAATTGAGAATCTTTCAATTTCTTCATCTCCGGTTCCAACGAATTTATTTTTTTCACTAGCGGCGCCATCTTTTTTAGTTCTTTTTCGTTTTGGTCAAAAAGTTTGGCAAGAAATTTAAACATAAGTTAATTTTAGCATACCCATGAATGATAAAATACAGGTATGGGCCCTACTTTTTTAACTTATTTTTTAGGTTGCCGAACCAATCAGGCGGAGACAGAAGAAATCGAGGAAAAACTCAAAAAAATCGGCTTTTCCCCTCTTGGCAAAAAAAACGGTTCTCCTGATGTGGTAATTTTTAACTCCTGCGTCGTTACCCAGAAAGCAGAAAAAGAAACAGCAAATTTCATTCGAAAACTTCGAAAAAAATACCCCCAGACTTTTATCGCTGTTTTAGGCTGTGGAAGCGAAGCATTTAAAAAGGGCCTTGCCTCTCTTCCTCCTGTTGATTTGTTTTTGGGCAATCAAGAAAAAGAAAAAATAATTAAAATTTTAAAAAAGAAATTTTCTCGCCAGGTTCCTTGTCAATCTTTACCTACCAGTAAATATTTTCAGTCGGGAAGAGCTTTAATCAAAATTCAAGAGGGCTGTGATTACAATTGTACCTACTGTATTACCAAAATTTTAAGAGGAAAATCAAAAAGCGAAAATTCCCAAAAAATAATAAAGAAAATAAATTCCCTGCCAAAAAATATTAAAGAAATAATTTTAACCGGAACGGCTATAGATTTATGGGGAAAAGATTTAAAACCGCCAAAAAGTTTAACTTATCTTATCTCGGAAATTCTTAAAAAAACAAAAATTCCTAAAATCACCCTATCTTCACTAAACCCCAATTTTTTAAACCAAAAACTAGCAAAAATAATTGCTGAAAATCAAAGAATATCTCCATTTTTACATCTTTCTTTACAGTCTGGTTCTGAAAAAGTTTTAAAGGATATGGGAAGAAATTATCACTTTAATAAATTAAAGAGTTTAATCCAATTAATTAAACAGCAAAGAAAAGAATTTGTCTTAAGGGCAGATATTATTGTTGGTTTTCCCACAGAGGAAGAAAAGGATTTTCAAAAAACACTCCAATTAATTAAACAATTAGAAATAGCTTTTGTCCATCCTTTTACTTTTTCTCCTCGGCCGGGAACTCTAGCTTTTGAAAAAATTAAAAACGGTAGTTGGCAAGATTTAGCAAAAGAAACTAAAAAGAAAAGACTAAAAATTCTTCAACAGGAGATAGAAGAAATAAGAAAAAATGTTGCTCAAAAACTAGTAGGCAAGGAAATAAAATGTCTTGTAATTTTTAAAAACAAAAATTTTTGGCAAGGAATAGCAGAAAATTCTTTCCCAATAAAAATTAAAACAAAAAATAAAAAAATTAAAGCTGGAGAGTTAATAAAGGTTAAGGTTAATGATTTTAAAAACAATTTTTTAATTGCTTCTTATTGATATCCCTTAGCTTGAATCTGAAAAAGCTCAGCGTATATTCCACCTTTTTTTATCAACTGCTTGTGTGAGCCTTCTTCGATAATTTTTCCTTTATCCATCACCAAAATTTTTGAGGCTCGTCTAACAGTAGAAAAACGATGGGAAATTAAAACCAAAATTTTCCCCTTTGCCAACTGACTAATTCTTTCAAAAATTTCCTCTTCCGCTTTAGCATCAACATTGGAGGTTGGTTCGTCTAAAATAATAATTTGTGCCCCTCTAAGTAAAACTCGGGAAAGGCCAATTCTTTGCCATTGGCCCCAAGAGGGATTAACCCCTTTTTTAAAATCAACCGCCAGCGGATTTTCGTATTTTAAAGGTAAAGATTCTATATAATCATGAATTGCAGATTTTTTGGCAAATTGCGAGATTAAGGCTAATCTATTTACTTTTTCTAACCTCCCATAACCAATTGATTCTCTAGCAGTAAAGGGATATTTTTCAAAATCCTGAAAAAGAACCGCCAAGTTTTCCCACAAGTTTTCCCGGCGGTATTCTTTTAGATTCACTCCATCAATCAAAATCTCTCCTTTTTGCGGTTCGTAAAAATGGCATAAAAGCTTAATTAAGGTTGTTTTCCCCGCTCCATTTTCTCCAACAATGGCAATACTTTCTCCTGGAGCAATAAAAATATTTACCCCCCGCAAAACCCAAGGTTGATCTTGTTTATAGCGAAACCAAACATTTCTAAATTCAATTCCCTTTTTAATCTTTAAAGGAAATTCTTTATTGCCAGAAGAAATTGTTGGTTTTAAATTCAAAAACCAAACCAAATCAGTAATAAAAAGATAACTCTCATAAAGCTCTAAAAGTGAACCGACCAAACCAGTTAGATTATGCTGAAAGGAGTAAGCCGCCCGCAGATACATCTCGGCACTTCCAACAGTAATTTTTTTCCAAATTGCCAATAAACCCAAATAAACACTCAAAAAGAAAATCAAAACATTTTGAGGAAGGTAAACCAAAAAGTGGGCCCCTTCCCGTTGACGGCGGATTTTTAAAGCTTCGGTAAATATTTCTTCCTGAATTTCTTTCATTCTTTTTAAAAAGTAAGGGGGAAGCTTTAAAATTTTTGTTTCTAAAAGATTTTTTGTTGGTGTTAAATACCAACTCATCCACCCCCATAAGCGGTATTTTGGAGAAACTTTTGTCTCAAACTGATATTCCATTTTTGTATATTTAGCATCAACAAAAAACTCCGGAATTGCTAAAAGAAAAATTATTAAAGCTAAAATTGGCCGAAAGAAGAAAATTAAAGAAAAAGTAGAGGCTAAACCAAAAAAATAATTGGGAATGTTTGAAAGCGGCCAGGCTAATCCCCAAGCACGCCGACCACTTTCCCGTTCAACCTTGTTAAATCTGTCTTTAAAAGAGGGGTCGTCTATTGTCTCCATATCTAACTGAGAAATTTTCTTAGCGATTAAAATATCTAAATGAGCGGAGAAAACGCGAGCAACAGCAAATTGTAAAAATCCAGAAATCCTCATCAGGCCCGATTGAATAACCCCTAAACCAACCCGAAGAAAAAACAACCAAAGCAAAATTTTTACTGCCTCCTGCCAATAGGGATTACCAATATTTTTTACTAAAGCATCAATCGTTAATTTTTCTAACCAGAAGGTGGGAAAAATCAAAAGCCCGCTTAAAATATTAACGATAAAAACCGCCACCATTAAATTGGGGTTTGCTTTCCAAACTAAGCGAACTGTTTGGGAGAAAGTAAAAAAAACCTGGCGCAAACCTAAAACAACATTTCTGGGTGTAAGTTTTTTAATTTTCATTTTTTCGGGAAAATTTTTTCAAAGCCGCAATATTTTTGTAAAACCTTGGGGACCAAAACTGAACCATCTTTTTGCTGATAGTTTTCTAAAATGGCAATTAAAATTCTTCCCATTGCCACCCCGGTATCATTAACCGTATGACAAAAACCCTTTTCTCCTTTTTTGCTAACGAATTTTATATTCATTCTCCTTGCCTGATAATCTGTAGCATTCGTCGCAGACATTGTCTCCATATATTCCCCGCTTACTGGTAACCAAACCTCAACGTCATATTGCTTAGCCGAAGCATAATAACCCATATCGGCGCTACATTTTTGCCAAACACGATAAGGAAGTTTTAAAGATTGTAAAAACCATTCATTAATCCCTACCAAATATTCCAAAATTTCCTCAGACTGCCAGGGAGCACAAACTACATCCATTTCCAACTTGTCAAATTGATGAACTCTTTTCATTCCCCGAACATCTTTACCCCAACTCCCCGCCTCAGAACGAAAACAGGAAGTATAAGCCATTACTTTTGCTGGCAAATCTTGCTCTTTCAAAAGACGGTCGGCAAAATAGGCAAACAAAGGTGGCTCAGAAGAACCTACTAAATTTAAACTTTCTTTGTTTTCGACATTTTCTTCTTTTATTTTGTAAACCTGTTCTTTGCCCTGAGGAAAATGACTAGTGCCATAAAGCACCCAATCTTTAACCAACAAGGGAACAATCATCGGAATAAATCCTTCCTTAAGTAGCTTGTTTTTCAGAAGCTCAAAAAGGGCAAATTGTAAAATCGCCGCTTCCTTTTTTAAATAAACAAAGCGACTCCCAGAAACTTTTCCTGCCTGTTTAATATCCAAAATGTCTAGTGCCTCTCCCAATTCAACATGATCTTTTCCTTGGAAACGAGGCATAAACTCGGCTGACTTCCAACCTTTGCCAATTTTTTCTTTTGGTAGCCAACCTTCTTGCGGCAACCAAACTCTCGCCTCTACATTGTCTGCCTCATTTTTTCCCGGAGGAATATCTTGCGATGGAAGATTGGGGATCTCGTATAAAAGATTTTTTAATTCTTCTTCAACTGCCTGCAAATCTGGCTCCAGTCGCCGAAGAGTTTCTTTAATTTTTCTGCCTTTTTCGATATCTTTCGGACCTAACTTATTTCTTTCCGCTCGCAATTTTTCAATTTCGCCAATAAGTTGCCTTCGAGTTTCATCAACTTTTAAAACTCGCTCCACTATCCCAGGCTCACTACCTCTCCGTTGCACTCCCTCTTTTACTTTATCTGGATTTTGGCGAATAAAATTTAAATCAAGCATCTGGTTAAATTATATCACCTATCTCCAAAGCTCAAAATGAGGCTTATCAATATTCTTTTGAAGTAAATATTCATCTTGACCATAAAAAGATTCCTTTTGTAAACCAACTAAGTACCAACCTCTTTTCTTATAAAAATTAACCAACTTCATATTCTCTGTACAACAGAGAATAAAATGACAAAAACGGCCTTTAAAGAATCTTTCCGCTTCTTCCAACAGTAAAGTCCCAATTCCTTTTTTCCTAAATTCTCTTTTTACTCCCAACCAATCAACCCAAGCAGAACCCCCATAATCAACAAATCCTTCTAAAAAACCAATTATCTCGTTGTTCTCTTTAGCTACTATCAATATCACATCTTTATCTTTTAAATATTCTTCTATCTTCCTTTTGTTCCAACAATGTTTCTGGTAAAAATATCTTATTTTAGGTGGGTAATCATATTCATTTAATACAAAATTCTTAACAAAATGATAAAAACTCACTAAATCTTTCTCTTTTAATTTTTCTATTTTAAAGTTTGTTTTCATTTTGAAAATTTAAGATGAAAATAAAACTTTTTTTATCTAATCGCTTTAAGTCTTTATCTCTTTACTAATTTAATAACTAATATCGTGGTCTCAAGAGCAGTTTGCCAAAATTTCAGATCTTTATAAGAATTTATTCGCCTCTGACTATCCGCTAAAGTCCTATATTATTATAATCCTAATTGGTTACTGATATTTTTCATTGCTCTAAGGCCGATTTCTATAAATTCCTCAAGTGACAAACCTAATTTCTCCTGACATAAAGCGATATCTTCCCGTCGCGTTCCCCGAGCAAACGATTTTTCTTTAAAGCGATTCAAAACACTTTGAACAGTTAAATCGGCTAATTTTTTAGTCGGCAAAACCAAGGTTGCCGCCACAATCAAACCGGTAAGACTGTCACCGCAAAATAATGCCCAATCCATTTTCGTTTTTGGCTCAACCCCGGTATTTTTCCAATTATGAGCGGCCATTGTTTGAGCTACATTTTGGGGAATTTCAAATCCCTTCTCGGAAAGCCACTGGGTAATCTGTACCCCCTGTTTTTCCGGAGGAACCTCTGGGCAATAATCACCATCATGAAGCAATCCGGCCATCATCCATTCTTCTTTTGTCCCTCCTAAATCTTTTTCTCCCCTTGCCACCAATGCCTCATAAACACCTGCCATTAAAGCCTCGCAGGCAATCATATGCTTAATAATGTTTTTATTCTCAATTTTTTTGCTTAAAAATTCTAAAGCTTGGCCACGACTAATCATTTTTCTTTGGTGCCAAAGTAGGAAATAAAATCACATCGCGAATACATTGTTGATTGGTTAAAAGCATTACCATTCTGTCTATCCCTATTCCCAATCCCCCTGTGGGTGGCATTCCGTACTCCATTGCCTCTAAAAACGCCTCATCCATAGGATGAGCTTCTTCATCTCCTGACTTGGCCGCTTTTACCTGTTCTTCAAAAAATTCCCTTTGAACCAGGGGATTATTTAATTCGCTGTAGGCATTACCTACTTCAAAACCAGCAATATAAGGCTCAAAACGCTCAATTAATTCTGGCTCATCTGGTTTTGGTTTACACAATGCTGTTGTTTCTTTGGGAAAATCTATTACAAATGTTGGCTGAATTAAATATGGCTCTACCAACTCAAACAAAGTCGCAATTGCTACCCCCCGATTAAATCCGGCTGCCACTCCGCTTAAAGCTGGTTTTTCCTCGGCAACAAGGTTATGTTTTTTAAGGAGGTTTTTAATTTCTTCGTCAGTTAACTTATCAACATCAATTCCTGCATATTTTCTTAACCCCTCCTTCATTGTTAATCGCTGCCAGGGAGGTTTAAGATCTATTTTATGTTTTCCAAAAGCAATTTTAGTGGTTCCCAAAACTTTTTTAGCAACAAAATTAAAAAGATTTTCTGTCAATTTCATCATTTGATTATAATCAGCATAAGCCCAATAGCATTCCATCATCGTAAATTCGGGATTATGAAAACGATCAATACCTTCGTTACGAAAATCTTTGTCTATCTCATAAACTTTTTCAAAACCACCAATAATTAGTCTTTTTAAATAAAGTTCATCTGAAATCTTTAAATAAAAATCAGCATCCAAAGCGTTATGATGAGTAATAAAGGGCCGGGCGGAAGCCCCTCCATAAATTTCTTGGAGAGTAGGTGTTTCTACTTCCAAAAATCCTTGATTGTCTAAAAATTCTCTTATTGCTGAAATAATTTGGCTGCGTCGGCGAAAAACCTCTTTTACCTCCTCATTCATTATCAAATCCAAATAGCGCTTTCGATAACGTTCTTCGACGCCTTTTAAACCATGCCACTTTGAAGGTAAAGGACGAAGGGATTTTGCTAAAAGTTGAAAATCAGAAACTAAAACAGAAATTTCGCCGGCCTTGGTTTTAAAAACTTCTCCTTGGACAGCCAAAAAATCACCAATATCAAGCAAAGCTATTAGCTTATCGCTTTTAGCTGTGAGCTTATCTCTTTTGAAAACTAACTGAATTTTGGCTGTTTCATCGCGTAAATCAAAAAACTGAATTCCTCCATGGCCGCGAATTGCCATAACTCTCCCCGTCACCGCAACCTTTTCCCCCATCATTTTTAAAGCCCGGGAAATAGTTTGTTGCCGTAAACAACGCGGCGGATAAGGGTCTATCCCTAAATTTTTTATTTTTTGAAGTTTTTCTAAACGAATTTTTCTTAACTGCTCAATCGGTAAGGCCATTTAATATGAAGTTTACCACAGAGTTTAATTTTTCTCAAAATTACTCGATTTTGGTAATCGTATAGACAAGCTTCCCTGCCGGGACCTCAACTTCAACCTCATCCCCAACTTTTTTTCCTAAAAGGCTTTTACCCAAAGGCGAGGTATAAGAGATCTTTTTTTGGGCAGGATTAGCTTCCCATTCTCCTACCACCCAAAAAATATCTTCTACTACAGAATTTTTTACCGTAACCCTACAACCCAAACCAACTTGACAACATTTCCGATGATCAGCTTCGATTAAAACTGCTTTCTTTAAAATCTCTTCAATTTCACTAATTCGTCCATCTATGAAAGAAAGTTCTTCTTTTGCCTGGCTATATTCGCTATTTTCCGCTAAATCTCCAGACAATCGAGCTTCTGATAATCTTTCTACAACCGCCGGCCTTTTTACTTCCACTAACTCCCGATACTCTTTTTTAAGAGCTTCAAGTCCCTCCGCAGTAAAAAGAATTTTATCTTTATCGTCAATATTAATATTCATTTCTTTTAAAATAAAAATAAAATAAAACCAAATTGCTGGGGAAAAATAATAGTGTAGAGGGGATAATAATCTATAAAATTAAATTTGTCAAGAGGGAATTTTTAGGCTATAATAAACACAATGCCGCCATCGTCTAGCGGCCTAGGACGTCAGGTTCCCCGCCTGCCAAAGCGTGGCGCGTTCGTCTAGCGGCCCAGGACGGTTGGTTCTCAACCAACAAATCACCGGTTCGAATCCGGTACGCGCCACTAGCAACGGGCAGGTCAACCTGAAAATCGGGGGTTCAAATCCCCCTGGCGGCACCAAAAGTGCTAACCAAAATTTTGTCTGCTGCCCATTTTGGTTTAGAAACAATCCCTGTTGAGGTTGAGGTTAATGTCTCCAAAAAGGGCTTCCCCGGCTTTAACATCATTGGTTTGCCAAATAAAGCAATTGAGGAAGCAAAAGAAAGAGTAAAAACAGCAATTATCAATTCTGGTTTGGATTTTCCCCAGGCAAAAATCACTGTTAACTTAGCTCCAGCTGACATTCCTAAAGAAGGCTCCTGTTATGACTTACCAATTGCCGTGGGAATTTTAGCCTCTTTGGGTTTAATTTCTTTACCCTCAGAAAAATCGTTTTTTTATGGCGAACTTTCTTTAGACGGAAGCCTCCGCCACACCAAGGGAACTTTTCTTTTAGCCCTGGCGGCAAGAAATTTAGGAGTTTCCAACCTTTTTATTCCCGCTCCCTCAGCTAATGAAGCACGAGTAGTAAAAAAGATTAATATTTATCCGGTAAATTCTTTAAAGGAACTTATGGGCCATTTAAGCGGACTAGAGTTAATTGAAAAACTTTCTCCTTTTTCTCAGGAAGAAAAATCAATTTTTTCCGAAGAAGGCTTGGCGGAATTTGATTTTTCTGAGATTCTTGGCCAAGAACAAGCAAAAAGAGCTTTGGAAATTGCCGCTGCCGGCGGCCACAACATCCTTCTTCAAGGACCACCGGGGGCAGGAAAAACAATGCTTGCCAGAGCGTTGCCGGGAATTCTGCCGCCCCTTACCGAAGAAGAAAGTTTAGAAGTAACCAAAATTTATTCTGTAACCGGAAATATTCCTCCGGGAGGCTCGCTTATAAAAATTCGCCCATTTCGCTCTTCTCATCATACTACTTCTCGTGCCGGCCTAATTGGTGGAGGTAGTCCTCCCCATCCTGGAGAAATTTCTTTGGCTCATTGCGGAGTTTTATTTTTGGATGAATTTCCTGAGTTTCCCCGCTCAGTTTTGGAAGCCCTACGCCAGCCAATGGAAGATGGCGTAGTAGTAATTTCTCGAGCAGCAGGTTCGGTAAAATTCCCCGCCCAATTTACTTTAGTTGCCGCTGCCAACCCTTGCCCCTGCGGCTATCTTGGAGACCCAAAGAAGGAATGCCGTTGTACCCCGAGGCAAATTCTTCATTATCAAAGCAAGCTCTCCGGTCCTCTTCTGGATAGAATCGACCTTCATATCAATGTTCCGGCGGTAGAAATTGAAAAACTCATTCCCCAAACTAGACCTCCTCAAGAAAGCTCGGCAGAAATTAGAAAAAGAGTCATTGCCGCCAGGAAGATTCAAAACTGTCGCTTTGCCAAAACCGGTATTCATACCAACGCTCAAATGAAAAACAAACACATCAAAGAATTTTGTCATTTAACTGATGAAGCTTTAGTTTTATTAAAACAGGCAGTTAATAATTACAATCTTTCGGCGCGAACTTATTTTCGTTTAATTAAAGTTTCCCAAACTATTGCCGATTTAGCTGGAGAAGGAAAAATCACCGCCGAGCATGTTGCTGAAGCACTGCAGTATCGTTTAAGAATTCAGGGGGCGTAAATGAAAAATTTAAACTATCAAACCGGAAAATTTGGCGAAGATTTGGCAAGACAATATTTAATTAAAAAGGGGTACGAAATTTTAACCAGTAATTTTCGCAGTCGCTTTGGAGAAATTGACATTATTGCTAGCAAAAACAATGCTTTAATTTTTGTCGAAGTTAAATTAAAAATCGGCGAGGAGACCGGTCAGCCTGAAGAAATGATTAACAGCAAAAAAATCTCTCAAATTCAAAAAATGGCGGAATTTTTTTTACAAAACAATTCTTCACTGGCTCAAAAATTTCCCCTTTGGCGGATAGACGCCATCTGCATCGTTCTTAATCCTGATGGCTCGAGTAAAAGAATTACTCATTGGAAAAATATCAGCGATGAAATGGTCTGATTATGAGATAAGAAATACCACTTTTGATAAAAAAAATTATCCAAAGATACTTCGTGAAATAAAAAATTATCCAGAAAAGTTATTTTATCGTGGTAATCTTGACCAAAAATTATTTGAAAAATCATTAGCCGTTGTTGGTACAAGAAGAATCACCCGTTACGGAAAAATGGTAATAGAAAAATTCATCCCTTTTTTGGTAAAAGAAAAGATTACTATTATCTCCGGCTTTATGTATGGGGTTGATACCGAAGCCCACCAAAAATGTTTGGAATATGGTGGTAAAACTGTCGCCGTTTTAGGGGGAGGATTAAATATAATTTATCCTCCAGAAAACGAAAGGCTTTATGAAAAAATCCTTGAAAATGGCGGTTTAATCATTTCTGAATACGAACCAGACTTCAAGCCTCAACTTTGGACTTTCCCCCAAAGAAATCGTATTGTTGCCGGATTATCTTCTTTGGGAGTTTTAGTAATTGAAGCCGGAGAAAAAAGTGGGGCCTTGATTACCGCCAATTTAGCTCGTCAGCAAGGGAAAAAAGTTTTTGCTGTTCCCGGACCGATTACTTCCTCAGTCTCCGTCGGTACAAATTTTTTAATTAAAACTCATCAGGCAAAAATGGTGACTACTCCGGAAGAGATTTTAGGAAAAAAGATAGAAACTCCTTCCCTTTTTTCTCTTCAAGAGTTATCGCCACTGGAACAAAAAATTTACCAAGCTTTAGAAACAGAACCTTTAACTGCTGATGAAATTGCCAAAAATGTTGGCCAAAATATTGTAGAAGTAGGAAAAACTTTATCTTTACTTTCTTTGAAGGGCTTAATTTCCGAATTTGCCGGAAAATATTATTTAAAATCCTTTTAATCTTTGCCCACGATAATCACCACATCAAATTTCTCCTCTTCAGAAAGGGTTTGTGGTTTTTCTTCTAAAGCATATTTGGAAGAAAGATCTTCTTTTAATAAACCAAAGTATTCTTTTTTGCTTTCTTTTATTTGAATTACTGTTTTTTGGTAATCAAAATTATCGGCATTACCAGTCTTTATTCCCTGCCAACCTAGTTTTTCTAAAAGTTGGGCAGCTTTACCAGCCGCCCCGGGAACACCGGTGCCATTTAGGATTTTGATCTTTAAATCAGCCCGACTAATTTTTGGCGTTGGAGAAGGAGAAATCTCTCCGGTTGGTGTAACTTCCGATGGGGTCACTAAAGGTGTTGGCGTAGGAGCAACTACTTCTTTATCTTTTTTATTTTTCAAAGTTTTTTGATAAACAAAAATCCCCCCTCCAATTATTCCCAAACCAAGCAAAACCACCAGGGCAACTAATATCCATCTTAAAAAATCGGGTTTTGATTTTTGCTCAATTCCCTCCATTTTTTCTCCTTAAGGCTAATTTTAACACATCATCCAAGTGAGAAACAAAGAGAAATTCGATATCTTTTTTAACCGAGGCAGGAACATCCACCAAATCTTTTTTATTATCTTTTGGCAAAATCACCCTTTTAAGCCCTGCTCGATGAGCGGCAATTACTTTTTCCTTAACCCCACCAATTTCCAAAACCCTTCCTCTTAAAGTAATTTCTCCGGTCATTCCGGTATCCATCCTCGTTGGGGTTTTAGTTAGAGCAGAAACCAAGGCCACAGTAATTGCTACTCCTGCCGAAGGACCATCTTTAGGCACTGCTCCTTCAGGAACATGAATATGAATGTCTAAATCTTTATAAAAATCCCTTTTTAAGCCAAGCTGTTGCCAGCGACTCCTAACATAAGACAATGCTGCCTTTCCTGATTCTTTCATTACTTCTCCTAATTTCCCAGTGAGAAGGAGATTTCCTTTCCCTGGCATTAAGGCGACCTCAATAAATAAAATATCTCCTCCCGCCTCGGTGTAAGCCAAGCCAGTAGCAATTCCTATTTCGTCTTTTTTCTCCGCCAAAGTTTCGCTGTATTTTCGCGGACCTAGATATTTAGTAATATCAGCTTTTTTAATTATTTCTATTTCAGGAATCTTTCTCCCTTCAGCCACTTTTCTGGCAAGTTTTCGACAAATGGTGGCTAAACAACGCTCTAATTCTCTTACCCCTGCTTCGCGGGTGTAGCGGCGAATAATCTCATAAATTGCCTCATCGGCGATTTTAATCTGATTTTCTTTAAGTCCATTAGCTACTAGCTGCTTGTTCCAAAGATATTTTTGGGCAATATGAAATTTTTCAACTTCAGTATAACCCGGGAAAGGGATTACCTCCATTCTATCACGCAGGGCAGGAGGAATGGTATCTAAAATATTGGCAGTAGTAATAAACATCACCCGAGAAAGATCGAAAGGGACTTCTAAATAATGGTCAGAAAATTCATGATTTTGTTCCGGATCCAAAGCTTCAAGGAGAGCAGCCGAAGGGTCACCCCGAAAATCCGCGCCAATTTTATCAATTTCATCAAGCATAAACACCGGATTATTCGTCCCGGCATTTCTAATTCCCTGAATTATTCTTCCTGGTAAAGCCCCCACATAAGTCCGCCGGTGGCCACGAATTTCTGCCTCATCTCTTATTCCTCCCAAACTTACTCTGACAAATTTCCTTCCTAAAGCTCGGGCGATTGATTTGCCAATAGAGGTTTTTCCCACTCCCGGAGGGCCAACAAAACAAAGAATCGTTGGTCCTCCCTCTTTTAGCTCTTCCTTTTTTCTTTCCTTCTTTTGTTTTTCTCTTAATTTCATTACCGCCAGATATTCAATTACCCGTTCCTTAACTTTTTCCAATCCCCAGTGGTCCTCATCTAAAATTTTCGCCGCTTGGGAAATGGAAACTTTGTTTGGGGTAGAAACCGACCAGGGCATCTCAGTTAACCAATCCAAATAAGTTCTGATATAAGAAAACTCGGGATGATTTGGATTCATACCTAAAAGTCTTTTAAGTTCCTTTTGGGCCTTTTTTTCTACTGTTGGCGGCATTTTCGCCTTTTTAATCTTCCGCTTAAGTTCTTTTACTTCATCCTCCCCCTCTGCTACTTCTCCCAACTCTTCTTCAATCACCCTTTTTCTTTCTCTTAAAATACTTTCCCTTATTGACTTATCAAATTTCATTTTCGTTTTTGAATCAATTTTTCTTTCCAACTCTAAAACCTTAAGTTCGTGAGTAAGATACTCATTTGCTTTTGCTAATCTCTCTTTAACTGACAGCGTCTCTAAAAGCAATTGTTTTTCTGGGGTTTTAATGTCCAAAATATAAGAAATTTGATCGGCAACTTCCGAGGGCGTATTTTCACCCAACAGTTTCATCACCATCATCACATCTACCGGCTTTCCCAAGTTTATTGCTTCTTGGAAATTTTTGGTCAAATTATTTACCAAAGCAACAATTTCATCTGAAGTTTCCCGAACCTCTGGAAGTTCGGTTACCTTTCCGACCATAAATGGCTTTTCTGCTTCCAAAGATTCCAAACGCACCCTGTTAAGTCCTCTCACCCAGGCATGAACCTCGCTCTCTGCCTTTAAAACCCTTTCTATCTTTCCCACCGTCCCTACTTGATAAAGATCGTCTTTTGTAGGCTCAGAAATTTTAGAATCTTTTTGTGCTAAAAAACAAACTAAACGATCGGTTTTAAAAGCTGCTTCCAGAGCGGCAATTGAAATCGGCCTACCAAAACTTAAAATTGTCTCTACGTGAGGAAAAAGAACTCCTTCTCTCAGGGGAACTATCGGCAAAATTTTTTCTTTTTTAGGAATAGGTAAAATTGTCATTTTTAGCAGTCTAGCACATTAATTGCTAAAAGTCAACCGTGAATCGCTATCCTTAGCCCGGTTTATCTTAAGTTTTGGTTCTATTAATCTCAGTCTTACTCAAATTTGAAATTTTCCCAGGGCTAACCTCAATTAAACTCCTTCTCTCCATTATTCTTCAATATACCACAAAAATTTGCTAAAATAAAAGGGAATTGCGGGGTGGTGCAGTGGTAGCACGTCCCGCCTTCGGCGGGAAGATCCTAGGTTCGCCACCGCCTCCGGCGGGGTCCCGCCAAAGGCGGGAAATCCTAGCCCCGCAGCAAAATTTTATGTATTTTGTTTATATTTTGCAGAGTTTATCAACCGGAAAATACTATATTGGGTACACTAGCAACTTAGTAAACAGATTAAAACAGCATTAAAAAGGAAAGACAAAATCAACCAAAAATAGAGGACCTTATAAAATAGTTTACAAAGAAAAATTCTTAACTAAAGAAAAAGCTTATAAAAGAGAAAGGCAAATCAAAAAATTTAAGGGAGGGGAAGCATTTAAGAGATTGATTGAAAATGCGGGGTGGTGCAGTGGTAGCACGTCGCGCTCTGGACGCGAAGATCCTAGGTTCGAATCCTAGCCCCGCAGCAGGTTTTCTAACCTTTCTAAAACTTCTTTTCTTCCTAAAAGTTCCATTGATTCAAAAAGGGGAGGAGTAACCGGTTTGCCGGTAATGGCAATTCTTAGGGCCATAAAGAAGTTACCCACATGCCAATTGTTTTTCGCCGACAAATCCCGAAGGGTTTTCTCTATAACCTCAGCCTTCCAATTTCTTATTTTTCCCATTTGTAGTTTGGTATTTGAAATTTGGAATTTAATTAATTTCTCCTCCCCCCCGCCTTTTTCAATTAAAAGTTGGCGATTAACTTTTGGAGAACTAACTAAAAAGTCAACAAGAGAAGAGCAATCAGAAAGTTTAACTATTCTTTCCTTAACCAAGGGAATAGTTTTCTTCAACAATTCATCACTCATTCCCTTGGGTTTAAAAGGCTTAAGAAGCTCAAAAAGCTGCTCGTCGGTTTTTTGGCGAATATACCAACCATTAAACCAATCAAGTTTTTTCCGGTTAAATACCGGATTGGCAACATGCAAGTTTCCTTGGGGAAAAGCTTTCACAAATTCTTCCAAAGAAAAAATTTCTCGATTATCTTTTGGCGCCCAACCCAAAAGCATAACAAAATTTAAAATTGCCTCCGGCAAATATCCCTGAGCTAAAAACTCCTCACAAGCAACGGCCCCTTTTCTTTTAGAAAGTTTTCCTCCAGCAGGATCTAAAATATCAGTTAAATGGCCAATTTGGGGTAGGGGAAAATTTAAATATTTAAACAATAAAAGGTGTACCGGTGTGCTTGGGAGCCAATCTCTTCCCCGAATAATATGACTAATTTTCATTAGGTAATCATCAACCACTACTCCCAAATGATAAGTGGGAAAACCATCTGATTTTAAAAGGGTAACTTCATCCACATCGTCAGTTCGCCAAGTGATTTCTTTTTTCAAAACAAAATCAAAATAGGAAACTTTTTCTCCACTGGGAACTCGCAGGCGAATTGCCGGTTTTAATCCCGACCGCAACTTTTCCTCTACTTCTTCTTTCGACAAATCCCGGCAGGGATCGCGAAGCTCAATTATTTTCTTCTGGTGACGGTTTTTAATTTCTTGAGTAGTTTGCGGCGGGCAAAAACAATAATAAGCATTTCCCTGCTCTATCAATTGCTGGGCATATTTTTGATAAATTCCCAATTTTACTCTTTCTGATTGAATATAAGGAGCATAAGGCCCACCGACTTCCGGACCTTCATCCCAATACAATCCAAAAGTTTTTAAAATTTGCAAAATTTTTTCTGTCGCCCCGGGAACACATCTTTTAAGGTCGGTATCCTCAATTCTTAAAATAAATTTTCCCCCTTGACTCTTGGCAAAAGCAAAAGAATACAAAGCCGTCCGTAAGCCACCAATATGCAAAAAGCCAGTGGGACTGGGAGCAAAACGTGTGCGAATCATTTTCTTGATTTTAACACACCAAGCTTTTATACTCAAAGTATGGCCACCCTAACGGAAACTGCCTATTTAACTAGAAAAATCCTCAAATATGGATCAATTGCCTTGGCGGCGATAATCATTTTAAGAACTACTTTTAAAATTGGGAAAAATATTTGGCGGCAAATTCATCCCCCTCCTCCACCCCCACCAACTGTTTCTTTTGGAAAACTGCCAAAGATAGTTTTTCCTTCTGAAAATTTACCCTTAGAAAAAACAAAAATTTCTTTTAAATTAGAAACTATTCAAGGAGGATTACCTAAGCTTCCTGACGTAGGAAAAGTTTATTTTAGGCCAATAAAATCACCAAACCTTTTAGCTTTGGACCGGGCAAACTCTTTAGCTCAAAAAATGGGATTTCGCAACCAACCAGAAAAAAAAGATGAAACTACCTATCAATGGATAGACGAAAACTCAGCAGTCTTAGAAATAGATATTAATAATTTAAATTTCCATCTAACTTATGATTTTAGAAATGACCAAGAAGTTTTAACCAGTAAAAATCTTCCCAACAACCAACAGGCAGCCCAAGAGGCAAAAAATTTTTTGGTAAGCAACGGACTTTTACCGGAAGATTTAGCCAACGGAACCGCTGAATTTGAATATCTTCGCTTTGACGGTAACCAACTTGTCCCTGTTGCCTCTTTCTCGGAAGCAGAATTCATAAGAGTTAATCTTTTTCGCGTCAATTTGGATGATTTAAGAATTTTTCCGCCAAACCCCAAAAAATCATTAATTTTCTTTCTTTTTTCTGGTTCAAGAACTCCAGGAAAAAGAATTGTCGAAATTGGTTACATTTATTTTCCAATAGAAAAAGAAATTTTTGGAACATATCCTTTAAAACCGGTAACTCAGGCTTGGAATGAGCTTCAACAAGGGCAGGGTTATATCGCCAATCTTGGCCAAAATGAAAATGGGCAAGTTACTGTCCGGAAGGTTTATCTTGGATACTATGATTCAGATACTCCTCAACATTATCTTCAGCCAATTTATGTTTTTGAAGGAGATAGAAACTTTTTTGCCTACGTCCCGGCAGTAGATCCTAAATGGACGGAGTAATTTCTACCCACCGATAGTTGGTAAAAACCCAATCAATCAATTTTTTTGTCTCACCAAATCTATCTTTGCTCCCCAAAACTACCGTAATAATCTCTTTACCTTCTTTTTCGGTATAGGCAACAAAACACTCGCCCGCTTCTTCTGTCCAACCAGTTTTTCCTCCTTTAAGCCCCTCGACCTTTCCTAAAAGTTGGTTAATATTAAAAAGCTGATGGCTAATTTTTCCCGAAACATCAGTCACAGTAATTTTTTCTGTTTTTACTATTTGAGAAAATAAAGGATTTTTAAATGCTTCGGCGGCTAAACGGGCTAAATCTAAAGCGGTAGTGTAAGAAAAATCAGCCAGTAAATTTCCTTCCTCGTCGCTATCAAGACCAGTGGGATTGGCAAAATAAGTATTACCTAAATTTAAAATCGCTGCCTTTCTGTTCATCGCGACAACAAAAGCTTTCTGGCCGCCAGGATAATTTTGGGCTAAAACTAAAGCGGCGTCATTTGCCGAGGCAACAAGCAAACCATAAAGTAAGTTTTCAACCGTTATTCTTTCTCCTTCTACTAACTTCATTGTTTGGCCAAAATCATTAACTTCGCCAACGGTTAAGATGTCTTCTGGTCGATAATAATCCAAAGCAACTAAGGCAGTCATTATTTTTACAGTTGAAGCCGGTAAAACCCATAAATTTTCGTTTTTAGCATAAATCACCACTGAAGAATTTTTATCCATTACCACCGCACTTTTGGCGGTTAGTAAAGGTGGTTTCTGACCAGTATAATTTACCGGATATAAAGAAGGTGAGGGCAATTCAAAGTTTAAAAAGCGCGTAGGGATTTTTTTATAATCTCCTTGAATAACTGAATAATAGCTCTGGCCGGGGAAAAGAAAAAAAACTAGTCCTAGGCAAAAAAGGCTCGCTCTTTTAATCTTTAAAATAAGTTTAGCCCTTTGATCTTTTAATTTCATTTCATTTTTCCCCTCTAACTTTCATATCTTTAATTCTTAGTTGAATTTTTCGCCTTCCATTCCATTCATCAGTAGTCAAATTATAGGCAATATCTACCGGCACTTCTGGCGATAATTGAGGAAAAAAATTTCCAAAACCAAAACCAATTGCCTCCAGGGTAGCTCCGGAGGAGCTATCAACAAGACGTAATTTTAAATGTTTGCTTTCCGTTCCTACTAATTGAGCATCTGCCATTTGAACATTTTTAGTAGCAAAAACTGGCTGGGGATTTCCCTCACCAAAAGGCGCAAGAGTTGCCAATTGGTCATATAAAGTTAAACTTAAATCTTTTAGGCCTAACTCCATATCAATTGTAAGGGTTGGTTTTAATTTCTCTTCGTCTAATTTTTGTTGGGCCAGCTCTATTAATCTTTGACGAACTAAAGAGATTTTGCTTTCTTCAATAGTAAAACCAGCGGCCTTTCGGTGTCCACCATGGGGTCCCAAAAATTCGGCGCAGGCGCGGATTGCCTCAACAATATTAAATTCTTCAATTGAGCGGGCCGAGGCAACCCAATGATTTTCTCTGGGAGCTAAAACCACTGCCGGACGGTAAAATTCTTCCATAAGTTTTCCCGCTACCAAACCAATAACTCCCTCTTCGTAACTTTTATCTTGAACAAAAATTAGCGAACTTTTACCATCGGTAGTCAACCATAAATTCCTTGCGTGAATTAAAATTTGCTGGGTAAGGTCTTGCCGCTGGCGATTTCTTGCTTCAATCTTTTGAGCCAAATCTACCGCTCGATTTTCATCTTTAGTGCAAATCAAACGCAAAGAATCCAAAGGATCATCAATTCTTCCTGAAGCATTCAATCTTGGCCCGATAATAAACCCAATTTCGTAAGTCCCAATATTTTCCGGAGAAATGCCAGCGGTTTGATATAAACTTATAAGGCCAATCCTTTTTGTTTTTCTAACCGCCTCCAAGCCATACTTAACTATTGAACGATTGGGACCAAGCAAGGGAACAACATCGGAGACTGTCCCTATGGTCGCTAGATCTAAACCGACTTCACCCCCGAGGTGTGCCGCAGGCGCAACACCACCTCGGGGGTGGATTAAACCGCTTTCATCACCAAGATTTTTTGCCAAAAACCAGGCAACTCCAGAACCGGAAAGTTTTGTCGTGTGTAAAATAGCCAAAGCGTCTGGTTTTTTCGTGCCAGGAAGATGATGGTCGGTAATAATTAAGTCCAATCCTAAATCTTTTGCTTTCTCTGCTTGTTTTACGGCAACAATTCCCTGATCTACGGTAATTACTAATTTAATTCCCCCTTTTGCCATTTCTTCTAAACGAGCAACCTTCATTCCATAACCTTCTTTTCTTTTAGGAATAAAGGGCATTACTTCACCCCCAAGCTTATAAATTGCTTCCCAAAGAATGGCTGTTCCACAAACTCCATCAGTATCATAATCCCCATAAATAATAATTTTTTCTTTCGCCTTGATTGCTTTTTTAATTCGGGCAATTGCTTTCTTAAGCTCTGTTGGAGAAATTCCCACTTCTTTTGTTGTTAAATCCTGAGGTCTTTGAGGATGCAAAAACTCCTCTTGCTGTCTTTCTGTTTTCAACCCCCGATTTTCCAAAAGAAGAGTAATTATTTCTTCACTTTTTACTTTTTCCTTTTTACTTTTTACTTTGTTTAATATTCTCCATCTCATCAGTATATAGTATAATAACATTATGCGCCAAATACTTCCAGAAAACCTTACTCAAAAAATTACTCCCAAAGTTTGGGAGATTTTTAAAAAATTTACCAAACATGGTTTTGAAATTTACCTTGTTGGCGGAGGAGTAAAAAATCTTTTGCAGGGTAAAAAACCACCCTTGGATTGCGATTTTACTACCAATGCAACCCCCTCAGAAATTCGCCTTCTTTTTCCAAAATCTTTTTATGATAATATTTTTGGCACGGTAGCTATTCCTATTAAAAACCGCCGCGGTCCGGCAAAAATAGAAATTACTACTTATCGCAGCGAATGGGGCTATTCTGACCATCGCCGGCCAGACCAAGTTAAATGGGGAACAAAACTAGAGGAAGATTTAAAGCGCCGGGATTTTACTTTTAATGCGGTGGTAATTGGCCCTCTTTTAAAAAACGGCCAATGGGACGGAAAAACTTTAGAAATTATTGACCTTTTTGGGGGAATTAAAGATTTTGAAAATAAAATTATTCGGGCTGTTGGCAATCCTGATGAAAGATTTGTCGAAGACGCCTTACGAATGGCAAGAGCTGTCCGTTTTGCCGCCCAGTTTGGTCTTGTAATTGAGGAAAAAACTTTCCAGGCAATCAAAAAAAACGCTTCCTTAATTAAAAAAATTAGTTGGGAAAGAATTCGCGATGAACTTTTTAAAATCTTAGGTAGTAATTATCCTGCCGATGGCTACCAACTTTTAAGAAATTGTGGCCTGGCGCAAATTATCCTTCCAGAAGTAGAAAAAATGTTTGGGGTTGACCAAAAAAGCCCCGGCAGACACCATCAGGATGATGTGGGTACCCATGCCTTAAAGTCTTTAAAAGCCAGTCGTTCTCACGACCCGATTGTTAATTTAGCTATCCTTCTCCATGATATTGGCAAACCAGTGGTTGCTGACAAAGATGAAAAAGGAACAATCACTTTTTATAATCATGAGGTTGTTGGTGCTTCCATTGCCAGAAATATTGCCAATCGTTTGCGTCTTTCTAAAAAAGATGCCGACCGGCTTTTCCGCTTAGTTCGCTGGCATCAATTTACCGTTGATGAACGACAAACCGATAAGGCAATTCGGCGGTTTATTCGCAATGTTGGTAAGGAAAATTTAACCGATATTTTAGAAGTAAGAAGAGCAGATAGAATTGGTGGCGGAGCCCAAGAAACCTCCTGGAGACTAGAAAAATTTAAGGAAAAATTAGCCGAAGTCCAAAAACAACCATTTACTGTTGCCGATCTAAAAGTTGACGGTCATGATGTAATGAGAATTTTAAATATTTCTCCTGGTCCGCTGGTAGGAAAAGTTTTAAATCAGTTGTTTGAAGAAGTAGTTGAGGATAAAACCAAAAACGAGCGAAAATACCTCCTTTCCCGAATCAAAGAAATTGGCAAAAAATTAGTTTAAATAATTAAATTATTTCTTTTTCCCAAGTTTATCCAAAACGACCAAAAGGGGGACGGCGGTAAAAGGACTACTGTAGGTACCGGAAACAGTGCCAACCAAAAGGGAAACAGCAAACCAGCGGATTGTTTCTCCTCCAAGTAAAACCAAAGCCAAAAGCATAAAAATAATAGTTAAAGAGTTATTTAAAGAGCGAACCATTGTTTCCGTAATTGCTTTATTAGCTAAGGCTTCCAAAGAGGCGGAAGGAAAATATTTTTGCGATTCCCGAATCCGATCGTAAACTACCACCGTATCGTGGACAGAAAAAGAAAGAATTGTTAAAACCGCAGTTACAAACAAAGTATCTACTTCAACTCCAAAAAAATGCCCAAGCAAAGAAAAAGTTCCCAAAAGAACCAGGCTATCATGAAACATTGCCAAAATGGCGCAAATACCAAATTTTTTGTCTTTAAATCTCCAGGCAACATAAAGCAGAATAAAACCAGCCGCCAGCAAAATTCCTATTACTGTCTTTCGCAAAAGCTCTTTTCCTAAAACCGGACCAATCGTTTCAAAACGAACCTCCTCAACCTTTACTTTAAGCTCTTTTTCAATTTTGTTTTTAATTTCTTCGGCTTTGTTTTTATCTAAAGGAGCGAGACGCAAAAGATAAGTATTTTGTGAAGTTTGTTGAAGAGAATAAAGTTCAATTTCAGGAACTTTTTTAACAGCTTCCTCCAATTTTTCTTTTTCCACTTGTTGAGAAATTTTATACTCCAAAAGGGTCCCGCCAGTAAAATCAATCGATGGCCGAAGACCCCAACGAACTAAAGAATAAACACCAGGAATAATAACTAAAGCAGAAATTAAAAAATATAACCATTTAAAGCGCATCCAGTTCATTTTTTCTCCTTCACACTTAAAACTCTTAAAATTGTTCTAGTAACGACAATTCCGGTAAATAAACTTAGGCCAACTCCTAAAGCCAAAGTTAAAGCAAATCCCCTCACCATTCCTGAAGTATTTAAAAAGCTCCAATTAAAGGGATTAAAAAGAACAAAACAGGTTATTAAAGTACAAACATTGGCATCTCTTATAGAATCCCAGGCCCGACCAAAACCCAATTCCATCGCTAACTGCCTTGGTTTTCCTGCCCAAATTTCTTCTTTCATTCTTTCAAAAATCAAAATATTGCTATCAACAGCCATTCCCACAGAAAGTAAAAAGCCGGCAATTCCCGGCAGGGTTAAGGTTACCGGAATCAATTTATACAAAGCCAAGGTTAACAAGCCATAAATTGCCAACCCGCAAGTAGCCAAAAAGCCTAAATATCCATAATAAGCAATCATAAAAAAGCCAACCATCAAAAGACCAATCATCCCCGCCCGAATGCTTTTCCGAACCGAGTCTTCGCCTAAACTTGCTCCTACATTTCTTTGCTCGACAATTTTAATTGGCACGGGTAAAGCCCCGGCATTTAGTTGAATTGAAAGCTTTTTCGCCTCATCCAAAGTAAAATCGCCGCTAATTACTGCTTTTCCGCTATTAATCTCTTCTTTTACCATTGGTGCGGTTAGAGGTATTTCGTCCAAAAAAATCGCCAGCGGTCTTCCTACGTTTCTTTTAGTAATTTCGGCAAATTTTTTTCTACCCTCATCCGAAAATTCCAAACCAACAACCGGTTTACCGGTGTTTGAATCAAACTCTACTCGACTGCGCGTTAAATCTTTCCCTGTCAAACCTGTTGTTTTAAAGTCAGCAAAAGAGGCAGCTGTTGTTGCCGCAGGAAGAAGTTCTCGAAAATCAAGTTGAGCCGTTTGACCAATTAATTCTATTGCCTGATTAACGTCGGTTATCCCTGGTAGTTCTACAATTAGACGATACTCGTCTTTAAATTTAGAAGTTTGAACAAGGGGCTCATTGACGCCAAATAAATTTATCCGCCTTTCAATATTATTTTTCGCCGCCTCTAAAGCTGAGTTTCTATCCTCTTTCTTAATTTTCCCCATATCAGCCACAAACAGCAAATGAGTTCCCCCGGCTAGATCAATTCCCCTTTTGAGTTCCAAATCGCGAGAGAAACGAAATTTACCAATTTTAAAATCTAATTTTGGCCGAGAAATTTCCTGGTCGATCCTAATACTAGTTTTGGGAATAGCCAGTTTCAAACGAAAAGAGCTTGGCAAATCAACAAGAATTGCCAATAAAGTTAAAACAATAATTAACCAAAAAAGACGCCGGGGGTTCATTTTCTTCTCCTTTTAACAAAATTTTGGGAAAGAGGCAACTGTTTGGCGCCAGAAAAATTATAAATAACTCTTCCTTTTTCCGGTTCGATTTCAACTTTAACCCCATCGCCTGCTTTTATTCCAATTAGCTCAGCAAACTCCGCCGGGATAGTCACCGCCAAACTATTGCCCGTCCTAATTATCTTTTGCTTTCCCATTAACTTTTATCTTATCACAAAAACTACAAAATTTAAAACTACTCCTTGACAATCTTTCCTTGATTTTTTATAATTTCCTTACTATGTTACAAACAGTAAGTATTTCTAGTAAAAGACAGGTAACTATTCCGGCAATTATTTATAATAAATTAAATTTAAAAAAGGGGCAAAGATTAATCGTTTCTGCCCCAAAAAACAAAATTATAATGGAACCGGCACAACTTTTAATAGAAAATTTAGCCGGAAGCATTACGCTTCCCCGAAAGTTTAGAGGAAAATCCATCCAACAAATTATTCAAGAAGCAAAAAAAGATTATTTCTCTAAATGAAAAAATTTTTTGTGGACACCAATTTTTTTCTTCGGTTTCTCCTAAAAGATATTCAAAACCAACATATACAAGCAAAAAAACTACTTTTAGAAGGAGCTGAAGGAAAAACTGAGCTTTTTACCTCCTTAATTGTAATTTTTGAACTTTACTGGGTGTTAACTAGTTTTTATCAAAAAAATAAAAAGAAGGTTGCTAAAATTATTTTAAATATTTTGAAATTAAAATTCATTGATTTAGAAGAAAGAGAAATTTTAATTCACGCTCTCAAAATATACTCAAATAGTAATTTAGATTTTGAGGATTCTTATAACTTGGCTTATGCTTTAGCTAAAAAAGCTGATAAATTAGCTACTTTTGATAAGAGGTTAGAAAAGATGTTTGAAAAAGAAAAAAGTTAGTTTATTATTCTACCAAATTCATTTCATCTCCAATTAACATCACTCGGGCGTCGGTAATAATTCCTAGCAAAAATGGGTCGTGACGTTTTTTCCGGAAGGCAAGTTCCTCCTTGGTCATTACCGTATAATTTATTTCCCGGCCAATTTTTTGCTCTTCCTCACGAACAATATTTGCCAATGCTTGAAGATTAATATCACCAACGACTAATAAATCAACTGCTCCTTGCTTGGTAGGCAATCCGCGGGCGAGCCGGCCAGAAAGCATTGCCAAATAAACCTTACCAATTTTATTTTTGTTTTTTACAATCGCCCCTCCTAAACCAACAGTTTTAGAAGTTAAGGAAAGCAAATCGCCAAATAAAGGATGGTTTTTTTCCAACCAATAATAAATTCTGTTTCCCCGACTTTCTTTTTTTACCAAACCAATTTTTTCCAAAAAAGCAAGTTCCCGACGAACGGCATTAATCTCCTCGCCAGTTAAACGCTTTAGCTGGCGAATATAAAAGATTTCATTGGGTTGGGCAAAAAAAGCCTGAAGGACTTTTACTCGGCATTTGGAGACAATTAAATCTCCCAGCACTTTTTTCCTTTCCGGGCAGGCTAAAAACTAACTTGACGGCCAGTAGGTAAAATTTCAATCCAAATCTGTCCGCCGTTAAATTCTACTTCTTTACCTTTAGAATCAGTAAATTTAGTTCTGGCTTGACGATTTGCTTTTTCCCAGTTCCCCTGCATTACCCGACCATCTTGGAAAATGAGGGCTTTCCCTTTGCCAGTAGTTTTGTAAAGCATATGTTTTAGCTCATCAATTGGCCCTTTTTCTTCCATAAACTGGATAATAACCACTTTTGCTGTTAATTGCTGATTGTTGTTTAAATCTGTATGGGGTTGGCCACCATTGAAGCGGCGATAAATATTTGCCTGTTTATCATATTCCCAACTTACCGCGTAATCTTTATATCCCTGCCAAAAATCAAATTCAATTTTACCGGTTGCGCCCCTCTTGTCCAAAGATGCTTCTTGTTTAAATTTCCAGCTGACAAAATTTTTATCCCAGCGGTTTCCTTCGCTGTCTTGAGCATCCAAACCTCTTTTATGAGCCACCTCCCAAAGTTTATCGGTAGTAGAATACATTGTGTGTTCTGTAGCTACTGGATGGCCAATTCTTTCATAATCTCGCCAGAAAACCGGAAAGCCAATCGCAAATTGATTTAAGTCATTTTTCTTTTTCAACCAACCGTAGTCAGCAATTTGCCCCAAAGCATTTGCCGGCCCCGGAACATTTGCTCCACCAACATGAGCATATAAAGGATAATTGCCATATTCTGAGGCAAAATCTAAAAAGTAAGTTCTGGCAGAGCGAACAGGCCCAATAGTAACTTCTTGGGCAGCCGCCCTGCAATAAAAAACCGCCAAAAATCTGGTAATTCCTCCCTCAGCTACCGCCTCATAAACTATGTCTGCATTTGACAAACCGCTTTGGGGACGTGAATCTTGATGGTTTTCTATCATTACTGTTAAAGGTCGGCGTTGTTCCCAAATTTTCCTTTCCTCTTTGGTAAACATTCCTCCGTTTAGGGGACATTTTTCTGTTTTAGGCGCTGATAAATCTACCCGAAAGCCCGATTTTGTTTCGTCAACC
>Ga0209162_1001133_pt1 | contig 27151 bp, 26 predicted proteins | sample YNPNPMetaG_FD_187121 | JGI IMG/M metagenome (GOLD analysis project Ga0209162, IMG submission 187121) | Anoxygenic and chlorotrophic microbial mat microbial communities from Yellowstone National Park, USA - YNP NP MetaG (SPAdes) (version 2) ...
CACGAACCACACACGGTCCGCGAACGCGTTCTGCGGCTGGTGCGGGAAAGAACGGTGCGATCCATGACCGGTCGTGACGTGCCCATGGAGGCGGACACCTTGTGCGTGCATGGCGACACGCCGGGGGCGGCGCACGTGGCGGCGGCCATTCGCGAGGCATTGGAAAGTTCCGGGATCGCGGTGGTCCCCCTGCATCGCGTGCTTACAGGACGGCACCGGGTAACGGTCTGAAAACTGCTCCTAACGGATGGATTCTTCAAGGGCGCGGGGGATCGCGGGCGACATCTTTTTCTTGCCCTTCGCCCGAATCGTGTGCGAAACACGGAACGGCCTGCCACCCTCAAGAACCCGGTGTAACCCGTCGGTTGGGGTGAGCGCAGCGAACCCCAACACCCAACGACCCCGGCCATGGGTTTCCCGAGGGGACGGAATGGAATGCCTCGGGTACCCCAGCGGCACCCGAGGCCGCGGTTGGGCCGACCACCCCATGTGGCGGGGCAAAACCCGGGGGCATGCCCTGGGGAAGATGTTTCGCCCCTTCGGGGCGTCGGGCCCCTTTGGAATTCGGCCGGGCGTTTTTCCACGGCGACTCGCCGCTGTTTCTTATTCAACTTTAACACGGAGGACACCAATGCTTCGAAGACTGTTGGCCATGTTTTTCTTCCTCGTTTTTCTTGCAGCGGGGCCCGCTTCGGCCGCCGACGTCGTCAAGATGAACCTCAACGCCATCTATCCGGCGACCAACTTTCATTCCCAGGGCGCCGAGGAATTCGCCAAACGCGTCAAGGAATACACCGGCGGGACCGTGGATATCGTCGTGCATCCCGGCGGGGCTTTAGGCTTCAAGGGACCGGAGCTGCTCAAGACGGTCAAGGACGGCACGGTGCCCATGTCGGACATTCTCATGGGGGTTGTCCAAGGAAGCGAGAAAGCCTTCGGCATCAGTTCCCTGCCCCGCATGGTGACGTCATACGACGAGGCCTGGAAGCTTTATGAGGCCTGCAAGGAACTGTACGACAAAGTTGCCGGCAAATGGAACCAGAAGATCCTCTATGTGGTCCCTTGGCCTCCCAGCGGATTGTTCACCACGAAAGAAGTCAAGACGGCCGCCGACATCAAAGGCCTCAAGACGAGAACCTATGACAAAAATGGGGCCGATTTCTTGGCCAATCTGGGGGGAAGCCCTGTTTCCCTGCCCTGGGGGGAAGTGTACGCCGCCCTGCGCACCGGCATGATCGATTCGGTGCTCACTTCGGCCGTTTCGGGGCGTGACGCCAAACTCTGGGAAGTCCTCAAATACTTTAAGAAGATCGACTACGCCTACCCGCTCAACATGGTCGTTATCAACCTGGACTACTGGAAGGCGCTCAAGCCCGAACAGAAAGCCGCCATGGAAAAGGCGGCCAAAGAAGTTGAGGACTTGCAGTGGAAGAAATCCGCCGCCGACAATGAGGAGTCCCTCAAAGCCATCGCGGAAAACGGCATGATCCTCGGCGAGACCGACGCCGCTTTGGCCGCGGAACTGGATCGGGCGGCGGATGCCATCATCAAGGGTTTTGTGGCCGATGCCGGACCGGACGTTGCCGCCGTGGTGGAGGGATTTCGGAAAAAGAAATAACGTGTCGGCCGGGCACCGTTCGATCCCGAGCGGTTTTCGGCCGCACGCAGCAGGCTGCGAGGTTGCCCGAAAACGGGCAACCCAGCCTATTGGACCGTATGCTTTAAAAACATGGAAAAAATTATCCGTTTCGCACACTTTTTGTCCGAAAAGGCCGCTCTGTGTTCTTCGCTGGCCATGATTCTCATTGTGGTGCTCATCCTTGTCGAGGTGTTCCTGAGATCCCTCTTTAACACCTCCACCATGATCACCGACGAATACAGCGCCTACCTTTACGTGGTGCTCGTCTTTTTCGGCCTCGGTCACACGCTCGCAACGGACGGCCACATTCGCGTCAAAGTCATCACGTCCCGATTGGGCGAACGGACGCGCCATGGGCTGGACGCCCTCGCCACGGGCGCGGCGTTGGCCTTGACGGGGTTTGCCCTCGTCTTTTCCCTCTCTTTGGTCAAGGAGGCCCACAGCCTTCGCATGGTTTCGGAGACCCCATCGCAAACGCCCATGTGGATCCCCCAATCGGCCATTCCTGTCGGCCTGATCGTGTTCATGGCACAGCTCATCGCCCACGGCGCGACGGCTGTTTCCCGATTCCTGGCGATGCGTTCCCATCGTTAAGGCACCGCATTTTCAAGACACGGCATCTTTTGGAGAAGTGCATTCATGATCGCTGATCCTTTGCTCCTTTCTGTGGTCCTCTTTTCCATTATGTTTCTTTTTCTGCTTTCGGGTCTATGGATCGGCTTTTCCCTGATGGCCGCGGCCATCGCCGGCATGCTTCTCGCCGACCTCAACCTTCCCCCCGGCTTTTCCGTGTGGACCAAGATCGGAAATCTTCTCGTCAATTCCATGTGGAACAGCGTGAACTCATGGTCCCTCACGGCCCTACCTCTTTTTGTCTTCATGGGCGAATTGCTGCACAGGACAGCCATCTCGGATAAACTTTTCAACGGCCTTGTCCCCTGGCTGAACCGCATTCCGGGAAGACTCTTACACATCAACGTCTTCGCCTGTTCCCTGTTTGCGGCTGTGTCCGGATCCAGCGCCGCCACAACGGCCACTGTCGGCAAAATCACGCTGGATGAATTGGCCAAGCGCGGTTACAGCGAATCCGTGGCCCTGGGATCCTTGGCCGGAGCGGGCACTTTGGGATTCATGATTCCGCCCAGCCTGATCATGATCATTTACGGCATTCTATCCGACACCTCCATCGGTCAGCTGTTTATCGGGGGGATTCTGCCGGGTTTGCTCCTGGCGGGCTGCTATTCGCTCTACATCATGGTCTTGGCGCTCCTCAGACCGAGCATCGTGCCGCCCGGCGAGGAATCCTTCACCTGGTCCCAGCGCCTTCGATCCCTAGCCGATTTGGCGCCGGTGTTTTCCTTGATTGCCGCCGTTCTCGGCGGCATTTACCTGGGCTATACCACCCCCACGGAGGCGGCGGCCATCGGGGTTCTGGGCGCTTTCATTTTGGGGGTGCTTTTCCGAACCATGACCGCCACCGTCTTCAGGGATGCCCTCTTGAGCGCCGTGAGGACGTCGACGATGATCACCTTCATCATCGTCGGGGCGGCTTTTCTGAGCCAGGTGGTCGGGTTTCTCGGGATCACGACGGCCGTGAGCCGATTCATCGCCCGTCTCAACCTCTCGCCCTACATGCTGATCTTCATTCTGGGCCTCATGTATCTGTTTCTCGGCATGCTTCTGGACGGCATCTCCCTTGTGGTCATGACCCTTCCCATCGTCTTGCCCATGGTGCTTCACGCGGGTTTTTCGCCTTTGTGGTTCGGCATCTTTTTGGTTTTCATGGTGGAGCTGTCCCAAATCACGCCGCCTGTGGGCTTCAGCATTTTCGTGCTGCAGTCCATGAGCCACCGTGACGTGGGCTTCATTCTCAAAGCCACCTTTCCCTTTTTTGTCATCATGATTCTAGCGGTCGTCCTGGTGACCATTTTCCCGCACATCGTTCTGTTTCTTCCGCAAAAGATGGTCGGGTGAGCTTTCTTCGCCGGGCGCCGGAGAAACGATTGACACCCTAATGGCTTTGGATTAGAAGCCGTTGTGACGGTCAAGGATCTCCCGTGAGAGTTTCCATCGGCGACGGTCGTGGTTTCGCGTGCGAATCGGTGAGAGCGCTGTGTGTTTTTCAGGGAGACCGCCTTCCATGGACGAGCAGTGCCGACTCGAGCCTTCCACCGGCTCGGGAACCCTCCAAACCCCGTTGTTCCCTCGACGATTTCTCTCCGGGACCCGGTGCCCCAATCCTCATGCCATCGGATCTCTGCCGACACAAAGGAGGATCCATGCGTTCCATTCACGTGGATGATATTGTCCGCACCGTTCGAGACCTGGCCATTCGGGCCAATACGGAACTTGGCGACGACGTGCTGCACGCCTTCGAAGCGGCGTTGGAAAAGGAAGAATCCCCCACAGGCCGGGACATTCTGAAACGGCTCATCGAAAATGCTCAAATCGCCCGCGCCGAGAAAATCCCCATGTGTCAGGATACCGGCTTCGCCGTGGTCTTCGTGGACATGGGCCAAGAGGTGCATATCGAAGGCGGATCCCTGCGGGAGGCCGTCGAAGAGGGGATTCGCCAAGGCTACCGGGACGGCTACCTGAGAAAGAGCATCTGCCACCCCTTCACCCGCCAAAATACGGGCGACAACACGCCGGCCATCATCCACATCGACCTCCAGCCGGGCGACCATTTCCACCTCACCTTGGCGCCCAAAGGGGGCGGCAGCGAAAACATGAGCCGCGTGACCATGCTCACGCCTGCCGTCGGCATTCAAGGGGTGAAGGATTTCGTTGTGCAGCGGGTCAAGGAATCGGGACCCAACCCATGCCCCCCGACCATCGTGGGCGTCGGCATCGGGGGCACCTTTGAACAGGCGGCGCTTTTGGCTAAGAAGGCGCTCCTGCGCCCTTTGGGTAGTCCTAATCCTGATCCCGAACTTCAGGCTTTGGAAGCGGATTGGCTGGAAGCCGTCAACCGCCTCGGGATCGGCCCTCAGGGACTGGGAGGCCGCATCACCTCCCTTGCTGTGCACATCCGCATGATGCCGTGTCACATTGCGAGTCTTCCGGTCGCCGTGAACATCCAATGCCATGCGGCGCGCCACAAGGAAGCCTCTCTATGAGCCGGGGCTCTGTGGAGCCCCCCTGAACCGCGGGCCGTATCGCGGCGGCCTAAAGGAGTTTTTCCATGATGCCGGATGCCATCGTGCTGCAGACCCCTTTGCGCGAACAAGAAGTAACGGCGCTCAAGATCGGCGACCGCGTGTTGTTGAACGGCGTCTTGTATACGGCGCGGGACGCCGCCCATAAACGCCTTGTGGAACTGCTGGAAAACGGGCAGCCTTTACCCTTCGATCTTTCGGGGCAAGTCATCTACTACGTGGGACCGTCCCCGGCCCAACCCGGCCGGCCCGTTGGCGCGGCGGGCCCGACCACAAGCTATCGCATGGACGCCTATGCGCCGACGCTCATCCGCCACGGACTTCGAGGGATGATCGGCAAGGGAGCGCGCAACGAGGCGGTCAAGGAAGCCATGCGTCGGTATAAGGCTGTTTATTTCGCCGCCATCGGGGGAGCCGGCGCTTTAATGGCTCGAAGCATTCTTTCGGCGGAAGTCATCGCCTATCCGGAGCTGGGCCCGGAAGCTGTCCGGCGGCTGGAAGTCAAGGATTTTCCGGTGATCGTGGCCAACGACGTCCACGGCGGGGATCTTTACGAAGAAGGCGTCCGCCGCTACGCTCGGACGCCTTGAGGATCATCAAGCGGCCCTTCGCCGCTCTCTTTGGCTGAAGCCAAGAGGCATTGGAGGCCGGGCGTTGCGGAGGGGGCAGTATCCCGTTTATCAGGAGGAGGGTTTTCATGAAGAAAGTCGTGTTCCAACCCAAGGTCCGCTACAAGCTCCACCCGGGCTACCTGGCCTGGATCCTTCACCGCGCCACGGGGATCCTTCTGGGAGTCTACCTCTTTTTGCACATCTGGGTGATCCATCATCTGTCTCAGGGAGAAGAAGCCTTCAATGAGGTCATGGCCGTGGTCCAGTCGCCGCTTTTCCACCTCATGGAAATCGGGCTTCTGGCGACGGTCGTCTACCACGGGTTGAACGGGCTTCGAGTGGTTTTCATCGACTACGGTAACCTGGCCAAGCGGGACATCATGCGCAAGGTGGTCTATGCCGTTCTGGCCGTCTCCGCCGTTTTGGTCGGAGCCGGGGCGGTTCCCATGCTTCGGCTGGCGTTCGGTCTCTAGAAGGAGGCAGACAACATGTTGGGCAAGTATTTCGGATCCGGCCGTTCCGGGGCTTTTGACTGGTTTTTTCAGCGCGTTTCGGGCATCGCCTTGTTGCTCACCCTGTTTCTCCATTTTTGGGTGCTCCATTACGCCACAGAAGGCCCTGTGACCTATCAAAAGGTCATGGCACGCCTGGTGTCCCCCGCATGGAAAGCGCTGGATATCGCCTTCCTTATTTTCGCCATCTATCACGCCATGAACGGTTTCAAGATGATCATCGACGATTATGTGCACACGCCCGGTGTGCGGGCTGTTCTCGTGGGGGCTCTGTGGGTTGTGGCCATCGGGTTTTTCGGGCTGGGCGTCCTCACCATCGTCACTCTCAAAATGCAAGCCTAGCAGCAAAGGAGCGATTTTGACCATGGGAGATATTCCAGTCACAGTCCATAAGCACGACGCTTTGATCGTCGGCGCCGGGGGCGCGGGACTTCGAGCGGCCCTGGAAGCTTCCAAGTCCGTCAATACGGCGGTGATCAGCCAGGTGTTTCCCACACGATCCCACACGGTGGCGGCTCAGGGCGGGGTGGCGGCGTCCCTGAGCAACGTGGAGCCGGACGAATGGGTCTGGCACATGTTCGACACCATCAAAGGGAGCGACTACCTGGGAGACCAGGACGCCATCGAACTCATGTGCCGCATGGCTCCGGAAGTGGTCATCGAACTGGAACACATGGGCATGCCATTCAGCCGCCTACAGGACGGAAAGATCTTTCAGCGCCGCTTTGGCGGTCATACCAAGAACTTCGGCAAGGAAGCCATCTGCCGCACCTGCGCCGCGGCGGACCGCACCGGACACGCCATGCTTCACACACTGTACGAACAGTGCGTGAAAAACCACGTCATCTTTTACAACGAATTTTTTGCTCTGGAACTCCTCATGAACGAAGGCCACGTGGTTGGGGTCCTGGCCTGGGACATCGCCAACGGCGGCTTTCACATCTTCCATGCCAAGGCCACGCTCTTCGCCACCGGCGGCTATATTCGCGTGTACAAAACCAATTCCAACGCCCACATCAACACAGGAGACGGGCTGTCTTTGACACTGCGGGCGGGGCTTCCCGTGGAAGATCTGGAATTCGTCCAATTCCACCCCACGGGCATCTACGGGGTCGGCAATCTGATTACCGAAGGGGTGCGCGGCGAGGGCGGTTATCTGCTCAATAAGGACGGCGAACGGTTCATGAAACGCTACGCGCCCACCGTGTGGGACTTGGCGTCGCGCGACGTGGTCTCGCGGGCCATGGCCGAAGAAATGCGGCAGGGGCGCGGCTGCGGTCCCAAGGGCGATCATATCCTGCTCAAACTGGACCACATCGGGGCAGACCTCATTCACGAGCGGCTGCCGGGCATTTGGGAGCTCGCCTACGTGTTTGCCCATGTGGACTGCACCAAAGAACCCATTCCGGTCACGCCTACGGCCCATTATTCCATGGGCGGCATTCCCACGAACCGCTATGCGGAAGTGGTCCTCGGCAACATGGAAAAGCCCGAGGAACCAGTCAAGGGCTTTTACGCCGCGGGAGAGGCGGCCTGCGCGTCGGTGCACGGCGCCAACCGCCTGGGCTCCAACTCGCTCCTCGACATTATGGTCTTCGGCAAAGTGGGCGGGAAGCGCATGGCGGAATTTGCCGCATCCCTTCCGGAACATGTGCCGCTTCCGGAAAATCCCGGTCGCAAGGGCATCGAGGAAGTGAAAAACCTGCTCAACGGCAACGGTCCGGAACGCATGGGCGCCATTTGGGACGAACTCAAAGAAACCATGGAGTTCAACTGCGGCGTGTTCCGGACCGAAGAAACTCTGGCCACCCAAAAGGGAATCTTGCAGAAACTATGCGATCGCTTCAAAAAGGTGGGCATTGCGGACAAGGGACTGGCCTTTAACCTGGACCTCATCGAAACCTTGGAATTGGGCCATATGCTCGATTTTTCCAAAGCCATCGTGGAAGGGGCTCTGGCCCGCCGAGAAAGCCGAGGCGCGCATTATCGCGACGATTACCCCAAGCGCGACGACGTCAACTGGCACAAACACACCCTGGCCACCATGGACGAGGACGGCACCATTCGCCTGGACTACAAGCCGGTGCGCATGAAGCCGCTCACGGTGCCCACTTTCGAACCCAAAGAACGCGTCTACTAGGTTCGAGACCTTCCGACGCGGAGGAACGGACATTTTCCCAGACGAGGTGCACAAGATGGCGCAGACGGTCACATTCTCCATCTTTCGATACGATCCGGAAAAGGACAGCCGCCCCTATTACAAAGACTACCGTGTGGAACTCCGCCGCCCCGGCATGATGGTCCTAGACGGTCTCAACCAAATCCGCTGGGAACAAGACGGCACGTTGGCCTTTCGCCGATCCTGCCGGGAAGGGGTGTGCGGCTCCGACGGGCTCAATATCAACGGCGTCAACATGCTGGCCTGCATCACGCACATTGAGGAGCTGAAGGAACCCATTGTGGTCCAGCCCTTGCCGTCCATGCCCGTGATCAAAGACTTGGTGGTGGACTTTACGGACTTTTACGCCAAGTACTACTTAGTGAAGCCGTATCTCATCACGAAAACACCGCCCCCGTCGGACCGGGAAAGGCTGCAGAGCCCCGAAGAGCGCAAGAAACTGGACGGGCTTTATGAGTGCATCCTATGTGCCTGTTGCAGCACGTCCTGTCCCAGTTTTTGGGCCGATCCCAATTACCTGGGCCCGGCGGCTCTGCTTAAAGCGTGGCGCTTCATCGCCGATTCCCGGGACGAAGGGGCGGATGAACGCCTGGAAATCATCAACGATCGGGACGGGGCATGGCGCTGCCACACCATCCTCAACTGCGTGGAAGCGTGCCCCAAGCAGTTGAATCCGACGGAAGCCATCGCCGAACTGAAAAAGGCGATCATTCACCGAAAATTCTAGAATCGCCCTATACCCCTGCAGGACCCCATCCTGCAGACCACGGGACTGGTCGCGTTCGTTGCCGGAAGGCCTCCTCAAGGCCGCCCGGCAACGAAGGCGGCCGGCACCCCCGTGGAGGGTTCCTGAAAAGAGATCCGTCCGCCACTCCTTCGGAAATTCCATAAACTGCGGGAAATCCCGGATTTCCCCTTTTGCCCTGTAGGCCCCACAGCACACGGAGCGGGGCATCCTTGTGGCACCGTGCCCTTCCTTTCCGGCGTAGGAAGCGCGGGCATGCCCGCCATCCGCTTCCCCGGCTCCTCCGGGAAAAATTCCGCAGCCGGGAGCGGATCTATCCTTTCGGCGGCAGGGCAAAGCGAGCCTGAACGTTCGTCTGGAGGCGCGAAGATTCCTGGCGGTAAGGTTGATGTTGGGCCTCGTTTCAGTTAAGAATCTTGAAGACGACGACACGAAACTGTGGAAGGAGGAGCCTCCCATGCCTACCGCCGAAGATGCCGGCCATGAACTCAAGGATCTCAAGCTTGGGAAAAAAATTAAAGAGCTTCGGGACAAGTACCGTCTGACGATTCAGGACCTTGCCGCCCGCACCGGGTTGGACAAAGAGCTGCTTTCCAACATGGAAAGCGGCGCCGTCATCCCTCCCGTGGCCACGCTCCTCAAATTGGCTAAGGCGTTCCAGGTGGGTCTCGCCTATTTCTTCGAAGACGAACCCGTTGGCGTCAAGATTTCCCTCACCCGCAAAAGCGACCGCAAGCGGCTCGAAAGGCGCCCGCACCACATGTCCGGGGAAGTGACCTACGTTTACGAGACTTTGGAAAACAAGAAACCGGACAAGCACATGGAACCCTTTCTGGTGGAATTTCCTGCCATGGCCACCGAGGACATGATCTTTGTGAGCCACGAGGGTGAGGAATTCGTGTACCTCATGGAAGGGCGTCTGGAATTTCGCACGCCGGATCGTGTGGAAATTTTGGAACCCGGCGACAGCATCTATTTCGATTCTGAAGTGAGTCACAGTTTTCGATGCGTGGGTGACGGAACGGCCAAGGCCGTGGTGGTGGTGTGGAGTCGGCCGTAACGGTGGATGAGGACGGCGATCATGATTGAGGTGCGATTTCACGGACGGGGCGGGCAAGGCACGGTGGTGGCTTCCATTCTTATGGCCAAGGCCCTTTTTCAGGCGGGGTATTTTGTCCAAAGCTTTCCGCTTTTCGGTGTGGAAAGACGGGGAGCGCCCGTGGAAGCCTATCTCCGGTGGAACACAAGCAAAATTCTCATCCGCACCAACGTCTACACGCCGGATCACGTCGTTGTCTTAGACCCGACACTGCCGGCGGCCGTCGATGTGAGCCGGGGATTGAAGCCCGGCGGCTGGATTCTTCTCAACGCTTCGGCGATGCCGGAAGAACCCGCGGGTTTTGCGCGCTTTCGCTTGGCCATGGTGGATGCGACGCGCATCGCTCTGAAATATGCCTTGGGCACGCGAACACATCCCATCGTGAACACAGCGATGATGGGCGCTTTTGCCCGTGTCCTTGAAGAACCCCCTCTCGATGCCGTTGTGCATGCCATTCGGGAAGAAATCCCCATGAAGCCCGAGGCGAATATCGCTGCGGCGCAGGAGGCTTATGAATCCGTCGTTTTTCACAGGCCCAATGTCGGCAAGGGGGCCCAGTCCGTGGCCTTGACGGTCGACGCCTCGGCGGCATTGTGACATCGACGAAAGAGGTTTTCTATGGCACACGCGTCCGGGTCCCCGATTGGTGTTCCCTTTATCCCGCGATCGAGCACGACCACGGAAAGCAACAAAACAGGCTCCTGGCGGTTTCTGCAGCCTCGTTATGATGAAAAAACAGCCCCATGCAGTGCCGCCTGCCCTGCTGGAGAAGACATCGCCCGTCTGGAAATGCTCGTGGCCCAAGGACTCTTCAAGGAAGCTTGGGAGACCATTCTCCAAGAAAACCCTTTCCCCGGTGTGTGCGGGCGGGTGTGTTTTCACCCGTGCGAAGGCGTTTGCAATCGCGGCGCCTTTGATGAACCCATTGCCATCCACACGCTGGAGCGCTTTGTGGCGGATACCGCCATGCGCTACGGACTGCAGCCGGAAAGAATCCGGCTCGCCCCGAAATCGGAACGCGTCGCTGTGGTGGGGGCCGGCCCCAGCGGTCTTGCCGCCGCTTACTTTCTCGCACGTTTGGGATATGGGTGCGAGGTGTTCGAGGCCCGCTCGGAACCCGGCGGCTTGCTTCGCTGGGGCATTCCTCCGTATCGGCTCCCCGTGTCTGTCTTGTCCTGGGAGCTGGAGCACCTGCGCGCCCTCGGGGTGGAAATCCGCTGCAACCATAAGATGACAGCCGATTTTCTTCATAGGCTGAAGGACCGCTACGCGGCGGTTTTTCTCGGCTGCGGTCATTATAAAAATATGGCGCTCGGCATTCCCGGAGAGAATCTTCCGGGAGTGGAGGATGGTCTTCCGTTTTTGGAAAAGGTTCGATCCGGGGAGTTTCCTTCCCTGTCCGGCACCGTGGCGGTCATCGGCGGAGGCAATACGGCCGTGGACGTTTCCCGCTGTGCCGTGCGGTTGGGCGCCAAAGTCGTGATGGTCTATCGCAGACGCCGACAGGACATGCCAGCCTACAGCCATGAAATCCAGATGGCCCTGGATGAAGGCGTAGAGCTCATGGAGCTTTTCGCCCCGCTGGCTATCTCCGCCCATGCGGCAGGCTTCCGCCTCACCGTGCAAAAGATGGAAGTCTTTTCGGAAAAAAGCGGCCGAGCCCAGGTCAGACCCGTCCCCGGGGAGACAATGGACCTTACCGTGCAGAAAATTTTTAAGGCTCTGGGAAACACCGCCGAAGAACCGTGGCTTGAGCCGCCGGGTGAGGGCGCCTTCGGCACCCTTCGCCTTGCCAATACCGTGGTGCAGCGCCGTGAAAACGGCCTTGTTGTCGCCTACGGCGGCGATCTGGCGGCTCAGAGCAAATCCGTGGCTCACGCCATTGGCTCGGGCAAGGAAGCCGCCATCGCCCTGGACCTTTGTTTCCGCAAGGGTTGGGAAGCTATTTCAGAGGATGTGGCGCGATGCCGTGTCGGGCCGGGACCTTCCTTATCCATAGAAATTTACATGGGCGGAGAACGGTGCCGGCGCAATCCCCACGTGGTGGCGTTTCAGGAAATCAACACGGACTATTTCCTATACGGGCCCAGAATCGTCCAACCGCGACTTCTTGTGGAAGAACGCCTTCAAGGGTTTTCCGAAATTGATCTCAAGGTGAGCGCTGCATTGGCCATTCGGGAAGCCGAGCGCTGTTTCAACTGTGGTGTGTGCAACCAGTGTGATAACTGCCGGTTGTACTGCCCGGACCTGGCTGTTTGTCGGGACGCCTCGGCCCAAGGACGACACATCAATCTGGATTACTGCAAAGGCTGCGGCGTGTGCGTCGTGGAATGCCCTCGAAACGCCATGTCGCTTATGGAAAACGAGGCAGGAGGCGGCCCATGAAAAAAGTGGTGGAAGGCAGTCACGCGGTCTCGGAAGCCGTGCGGCTATGCCGGGTTCAGGTAATCTCCGCGTACCCTATCACCCCCCAGACGCACATTGTGGAGCTCCTTTCCGAATTCTGCTCGGACGGCTCTCTCAAGGCCAAATTCCTTCGAGTGGAAAGCGAACATTCGGCCATGGCGGCCCTTATCGGGGCTGCCTCTGCCGGGGCGCGCACCTTCACGGCCACCTCATCCCAAGGACTGGCCCTTATGCATGAACTGCTCCACTGGGCTTCGGGAGCGCGATTGCCCATCGTGATGGCCGAAGTCAACCGGGCTCTGGCACCGGGGTGGAACATCTGGACGGATCAAACGGATAGCCTGGCCCAAAGGGATACGGGATGGATTCAACTTTACTGCGAAGACGCTCAGGAAGCCTTGGACACGACCATTCAAGCCTTTCGATTGGCGGAAACGGTGTTTCTCCCGGTCATGGTAGTGCTGGATGCCTTTTTCCTGTCCCACACCTATGAACCTGTGGACATTCCCCAACAGGCGGATGTGGACCGTTTCCTGCCCCCCTTTAAGCCCGCGTTTCAGCTGGATACAACCCATCCGGCCGCGTTCAACCAGTTGTCGCCCCCCAACGTCTACATGGAAATGCGCCGCGATCTTCAAGACGCCATGGAAGCCGCCAAGGACGAACTGGAAAAGATCGATGCGGCGTTTCACAGCGTGTTCGGGCGGCGCTACGGGGCCGTGGAAGCCGTGCACTGCGACGATGCAGACATTATCTTTGTGACGTCTGGGACGATCACGAGCACGTGTCGGCTTGTGGTGGAAAAACTGAGGGCACAGGGAGAAAGGGTGGGGCTTTTGAAAATGAGGCTTTTCAGGCCTTTTCCCTATGAGATGCTGAAAGAACGGGTCCTTCGGGCTCGAAAGCTGGCCGTTGTGGATCGCAACTTTTCCTTCGGAGCCTCCGGCATTTTCGCACAGGAGATTCGGGCGGCCTTGTGCAACGAGCCGAGAAGGCCCTTGGTTTTCGGATACGTGGCCGGGCTCGGTGGCAGAGACCTCACTCCGGACGTCCTGGAAGAGATCTATTGGACAACGAAGACAACCCCCTCTCCCGATTCGGAGAGCTCGTGGGTGGGGTTGCAGCAGCCCGCCCCGGCCGCCTAAGGGAGGTTCACCCCTGAAGGGAGCCTTATCATGGAACTCGGTGTGCAAGACCGCGAATACATGTGTTCAGGTCATGTGGGATGTCCCGGATGCGGGGCGGCCATCGCCATGCGATTCGTCCTCAAGGCCTTGGGGGAAAAAACCATGATGGTCATTCCGGCGTGCTGTTGGTCCATCATCGCCGGCCCTTATCCTCAGTCCACCTTGAAGGTCCCCGTGCTGCATACGGCCTTTGAAACGGGGGGTGCTGTGGCCAGTGGCGTGCGGGCTGCTTTGGATATCAAGGGGGACACCGAAACCACCGTGGTCACGTGGGCTGGAGACGGGGGGACCTTCGATATTGGGTTCCAAGCCCTGAGCGGGGCTGTGGAACGCAACGAGGATTTTATCTACGTCTGTTACGACAACGAAGCCTATATGAACACGGGGGTGCAAAGAAGTTCATCCACCCCCTACGGCGCGTGGACAACCACGACCCCCGGTCAGGAATGGAAAAAACTCCGGAAGAAAAACATTGTGGAAGCTTTGGTCGCCCACCGCATTCCTTATGCGGCCACGGCCAGCATCGCCTTTCCGGAAGACTTGATCCGGAAAGTCAAGAAGGCCAAGGCCATCAAAGGATCCCGATTTCTTCACATCTACGCGTCGTGCCCCACGGGATGGCGCCTGCCGTCGGAATTGGCTGTAAAAATCGCCAGAATGGCCGTCCAGACCAACATCTTTCCCCTCTATGAAGTGGAAAATGGGGTTCGATACACCATCAATTACATGCCTAAAGGCTATTTGGTCCGCGAATATTTCAAACTGCAGGGCCGCTTCAAGCATCTCACCGAGGACGACCTCGAACAGATTCAGCAGATGGTCAACGAAGACTGGGAACTTCTTCTCAGAAAAGCGGGGGTCACCCCAGGCGCCGCCGGCCCGGTCCCCAAACCCGCCTAGCCTTTGATCCATTCCGCCCCAGACCGCCTTTACCTTGGGCCAGCAGGAGACGAGCGGGCATCGTGCTTTTTTCATCCAGGGGAAGCGTTCCGTGGTGGTTGGACATAAAGGCCTCCGCAGGTTATTTATCTTATGAAACTACGGCGAGCCCGATCTATCCCCGAAATGCCATGAACGAGAAGTATTCGGGGGATCGCTTTTCGGGGCTGGGTTACAGCGGATCCTTTCGGGCCGTCAGGCTTCTGTCGCCGCATTGGGCTTTGGGAGTCCACGCAGACATGGACAAGTCATCGGACTATACGCGATGGGCCGTCGGGGTCGGCCTCACGTGGTTTTTCGAAAAACACGACTCTTTGGGCCGCGTTACCCCGTATGAGGACACCTTTTTCCAGCCGAGAGCCTGGTAAATGTTCATGACCCAAAGACTGTGGCCTCTGCTGGCATGGCTTTTTTATTTCCTGATGCCTTTCGACATCCTTCCGGACCATTTCTTCGGACCGGGATGGACGGACGACCTTATTCTGTTAGGATTGGTCTATTACTTCTTCCTGCGCCGAGGCGCCCCGGGCGGCTCAAGAGCCGAATCCCGAAAAACCGAGCAACAGCGGGACCGCTCCGAAGCCCAAAAAGAGGGTGCTTCGGAACGTTCCAAAGAACGGCCGGATCAGAAGAAACCGAAAAACCCTTACGAGATCCTCGGTATCGAACCCGGGGCCGATGCGGACACGATCAAGAAAGCCTATCATCGCATGGCCGCCAAGTATCACCCGGACAAGGTCAGTCATCTCGGCGAGGAATTCCAGCACCTGGCCAAGGAAAAGTTTCAGGACATTCAATGGGCCTATGAAACCCTGATGCACAAGCACCGGGAACGGGGAAAATGACCGAAGCTTTCATCCGCAAGGCGACGCACCGGCCGGGGTATTCGTTTCGATTGGTCAACATCGAGTGCATGCCCCATTCCGACCATTTCAATGTGATCATGGAGCTGCACGAACCCATCGGCGATCTGCTGCCGTATTGTGCCGCCGTTTTGCCCAACTGCACTTATGTGCACGGAACCGGCGTGGCCAACGTCATGGATCAGGGCCATATCGTTGGCCTCTATGCGGACAAGATCACCATTACGGACGTTTCCGGACCTGAAGAAGCCGCGCAGTGGTGCGAACGCTATTTTCAAAAAATTCAGGAGATTCGTCGAAACCGTGCGAGCATTACGCCGGTTTTGCATAAACGCCGGACCGTGACCGTGCTCGACATCTACCGCAGACTCCCTCAAACCAACTGCGGCCGATGTGGTGTGGCCACCTGCATGGCTTTCGCCGCCAAGGTCTTTCGAGGGGAAAGCTCCCTGAGCGAATGCCCGGAGGTTTGAGGACCATGGAGACCTCTTCGGAATCCCCGTGGGTTTTTCTCTACACTCTGGCCAACCGCTTCGAAGCCGATGTGTTGTCCGACGTTCTGGAAAGGGAAGGCATCCCTTTTCTCATTCGATCCTTTGTGGAAACGGCTTACGACGGCCTGTTCGTGCCGCAGCGCGGCTGGGGGCAAATCCTGGTTTCGGCCCGACACCTGCCCGCCGCCCGAAAGCTCATCGCCTCCGTGCTGGAATCCCTGGCATCCCCCAGCCTTTATGAATCCTTGGAAGACGTGGACCCTACCTTGTGGGAAGAGGCGGCCCGCTTGGACCCCAAAGACGTGTGCCGCCGCGCCCTGGTCCATTGGAATCCCCGCGAGGCAGCCTATGGCATCCCGTTTCTCGCAGGATCTTTCCGGTGCGTGCCGAAAGAGCGATCGATTCAAGCCGAACCGGGCTTGACCTCATCAAGAGTCGATTTTCAAACGGGGCTCGTCCTGCTGCACTACCTTGTGGAAGCCCGCGAACTGCCGCCGTCAGGGCGATGGATCGGGGAAAAAGAAATTCCTTCCGGGCATCAGTTTTTTACCGGCCCCCATGCCTTTCCTCTGCAGGGGATCGCGGAGCTTGCGGCGAACGATGCCCGGCTCTTTGCCGATGCCTGTACCACACTCGGGGGCATCCCCGTGGATGCGGGGGACATGGCCTTTGAGTTCTCCGTGCTGCCACGGATCCCCCTACGGATGATCTATTGGCGGGGAGACGACGAGTTTTCCCCTTCCGTCAAGCTCCGGTTCGACACCACGGTGTGCCTCCACCTTCGGGCTTTGGACACCCTCTGGGCCATGGTCAACCTCTTCGTCCGCCATTTCAAAGCCGCCCTGAAGGGCACCTAAGGCCGTTCACACCCGGGTGCCGTTGAGGTAGGCGGCATCGAGAAGGCCAGGGACGATGGGCCGATGCGAAACGTCCGGGGGGGTAAAGTCAAAGACTTTGGCGAGGAAAAGGGTCACGATGCGAAAAGTGGCTCCCCAGAGGATTTCCACGTGAACGCCGTCCTGGTGCAGGAAGCACGGGAAATCCTGGGTGGGCGGCTCCACCGCACCTTGGGCGTCCGGGGCCACATACAACCGGTAGCGGTAATAATGCTCGGGATCCAAAAGGCGTCGCAAGGGAATGGCGACAATGCGCTCCACCTCCCAGTTGGGCACAAAGCGCTGCGGCTTGGAAAGCCAGCCCACCAACGGATGAATGACTCGCACGAACAAGCGCAGCCTTTCTGAAGGCAACGGCCCCAGGAAGCGGAAAAAGAAAGGGTTCAGGCGCATTTCTTCCCAGCTTTCCCTCAACCCCGTCGCCAAATGGAGCGCCAACAGGCGTGCCGCATGGGGATATTTTCGGCGCAACTCAGCCCAATAGCCCCAGCGGGCCAGCGGAAGACGAGGCAGGCTCAAGGCTTTGGCCAAGATAGGGTCCAAGCGGGTTTCCACCGTTCCACCCGGACAGCACAAGTCCCCCCTCTGACGCACGCGTCGGGAGCGCCGGTTGAGAATCAAGCATGGTTCTTGGGTGCACCCGTCTTCTTGGAACCCACAGCCGAGCACAAGGAGCACACTGGAAGACATCCCGAGCTGGTGCCTGAATTCCTCTGCCGAGGGATCCTTGACGATACGCGGAGCCAACCGCTCTTCGATGTGCTCCTGCAAGGCGCTTGGATGCTCGAGAATCGTCTGCAGGTAATCCCCATGGTTTTTCATGTCGTCTCACCTACGAGCGCCTCATATTCGGCCCACTTTTTTTCCAAGCGTCGAGCCGAAACAGGAAACCGCGTCTTCACCTCGGGCGCAAAGAGGCTGAGTTTGTATTCTTCCAACATCCATCGCATTTCGTCAAGAAAGTCCCGAATCCTTTCGGGGACGTCTTTGGGAAGGTTTTCCCTCGCCCTGTCGTAACGGGCCGCAAAAGGGGCCACCTCGGCCCACTTCTGCCGATCCTTTTCCGGCGCAACGTAGGCTCTTTCGGCTCGAAGGGCCAGTCCTTTCAGGTATCGCGGCAGTTCCCGCATGACGGCGCTTCGGTATCGGGTCAAGAAATCCGACGGCACCAGCCGAACCAGTTCCTGCTCCACCGCCTGCAATCGTTCCAACGCCGCAGAATTGGCGGCGCTTTTATGCCGATACTTTTCCAAAGCTCGGCTCACTTCGTATCGGGCCTGCAGCACGGCCTTGAGGTCCGCCCACAGTTCACGGGCACGTACCCCGAGCTGTGCCGGAAGTTCTCGAATCGTCCGCCGGTATTTCTCTTCATCGGGCGCCTGCGGCGCATGAAGGTCGAACAGCTCCCGGAGCATATAAATCTGCGCCTGCTTTTCCGCTTCCCGAACGTCCCCCAAGAAATGCACCGCCCCCGCCGACAGGGCATCCGAGGGACCATCCGAGCTCAGTCGCCGCGGCGATAGGACCCATTCCTTTCGCAGTCCTTTGAGGATTGGGGCGAAGGCCCATTGGTAAAGCACCAGCAAGCCGTCTCGAGTGGCCAGTCGAGCCGAAGCGGCATCCGCGAAAAGCCTCACGGACACGGCGGCCCCTTCGGCCTGGAGGCCCGGGTAGGCGTATCGCATGACCCCGTAGGCATCCCGCCCCAGTTCGATCTTTTCCGGAAGGGGCCCGAAGTCCCAGGAAGTGAACCCGGTGCGCTCCCACCGACGGCGGGCTCTTTCCCAAGCGGCATCCCGGTGCGTTCCCACGGCCTTGTGTTGAAGATCCCGAAGATCCCTGCCCGCATGCAGGACGGTGCCTTCTTCGTCCACGACTTCAAAGCGCATCTTCAAGTGATCGGGAAGGCTGTCCCGAGGCCACGACAAAACGGGGACGTTGAGACCGCACACGTCTTGAACCCCTTGGGTCAAGGCCTCATAAAAATCCCCTTTTCCGTAAATCAGGCGGGAAAGGACCTTCCGGGCCGTCTCCGACAGAGGTGCCGCGTGACGTCGCAGGTTTTTCGGAAGAGCCTTCAGGAGCAGGAGAATCTTTTCCTCAAGCAACCCCGGAACCACCCACTCGAAAAGGTGCGGCTCCAGGCGCGGAAGCACGTGGATCGGAACGGTCACGGTGACCCCGTCCTGGTCTTCCCCTGGCCTGAAACTGTAGCGGAGGGGCAACCGCAGTTCCCCCAAATCGAAAAAATCGGGAAAGGCGCCGAGAACCGCCGGATCGGGGCCTCCCTTGACGAAATCTTCCGCCTTCATGCGAAGAATCCCGTCTCCGCCTTGATCTTTGAGCCATTTGTCGAAGGAACGGATATCGGCCAGATCGGGAATTTTGCGATCGTAAAAGGCGAAGATGTCTTCATCATCGATGAGAATTCCCCGACGCCGCAGTTTGTCTTCCACATTTTCAAGGTTTTCCCGAAGCTTTTGGTTGTGCTCATGAAAACCGTACGGTTTGGGCAGATCACCTTCCACGAGCGCCGACCGGATAAAAATTCGGCGGGCCTCGGCCGGATCGTAGCGGGCGAAATCCACCGGGCGTTTCTCCACGATGGGAAGGCCGTAAAGGGTGACCTTTTCGTAGGCGACGACGTGACCGCGTTTTCTTTCCCAATGAGGGCCGCTCACATGGGACTTGACCAGGTGGCTTCCCAAATCTTCCAGCCATTGAGGCTCAATGTTTGCGGCCATGCGGGCGAAAAGGCGGCTTGTCTGCACGATTTCCGCGGCCACGATCCAGTCTCCGCCCTTATTGAAAAGGCTTGAGCCGGGAAAGAGCATCATTCGGCGGCCCCGGGATCCCTCGTAGATATTTTTTTCTTTCTTCACAGCCACATGGCTCAAATACCCACAGGCCACGCTCCGATGAATGGCCTCATAAGAGGCCGCCGGGGCGCCTTCATCGGGCGCGGTCTTGGTCAGCCACAGCTCGTCCAGAATGGAGCGGATTTCGTCCGCCACTTGGCTCCATTCCCGCATGCGGCGGAAGGACAGGAAGTGTTCCCGGCAAAAGGCGCGCAGCTGCGACTGGGACGCCCCTTCGCTGCGTTTGCGCTGGTAAGCTCGCCAGATGTTCAAAAGGGTCAGAAAGTCGGAACGGCGATCCCGGAATCGGGCGTGCACCTGATCCGCCTGCTCGTGATGCTCAAAGGGCCTTTCCCGAGGATCCTGGATGCTCAAGGCGGCGCACAGGATCACCATGTCGTCCAAGGCCCCTTCCTTTTCCGCCTGGATGAGCATGCGGGATATGCGGGGATCCAGTGGAAACCGGGCCATGAGACGCCCCAAATCCGTCAGGCGGTGATGGCGATCCACCGCGCCCAATTCCATGAGCACCGCAAAGCCATCCTTGATGGCTGCCGGAGACGGGGGGTTGAGGAACGGAAACGTTCGAATGTCGCCGAAGCGCCAGGCGAGCATTTTCAAAATGACTTCGGCCAAGTTGGAACGCAGGATTTCCGGCGGCGTGTACTGGGGACGGCTGAGGTAGTCGTCCTCGGCATAGAGCCGCACGCACACGCCGGGCCCCGTGCGACCGCACCGCCCAGCCCTCTGATCGGCGCTCGCTCGAGATATGGGCACCACCGGAAGCCCCTGGGTCCGGCTTCGCGGGTTGTACATGGCCAGGCGAGCCAATCCCGTATCCACCACGCAGCGGATTCCCGGAATTGTCACGGATGTTTCCGCCACATTGGTGGCAACGACGATCTTTTCCTGGGCAAGCCGCTGAAAGACCTTTTCCTGATCGGATCCGGCCAACCGTCCGTAGAGGGGCAAGACGACGGTGTTGGGCAGATGGGCTTCTTCCAGCCGCGCGCAGGTTTCCCGAATGTCGTTTTCCGTGGGCATGAACACGAGAACATCCCCGCGAAGGCCTTCCCTTCTGAGATCGACCAAGGCCTCCACGGCCAGATCCACCGCCGTGCTGTCTTCCTGCGCCGCGGGATCGGGCGGGCGATACCGGATCTCTACAGGATAGGTGCGACCCGTCACTTCGATCATGGGGGCATTGTCAAAGGCTCGGGAAAAGCTTTCCGGGTCGATGGTCGCCGAGGTGATGACGAGTTTCAGATCCGAGCGCTTCGCCAGGGCCTTGCGCAACAGTCCGAGAAGAAAATCGATGTTGAGGCTACGTTCGTGAGCCTCATCGACGATGACCACATCGTAGGCTTTGAAAAACTGATCGGACTGGGCTTCCGCCAGAAGGATGCCGTCGGTCATGAATTTGATGCGGGTCCGCCCAGAGAGGCGTTCCTGAAAGCGAATTTTGTAGCCGACGAGCTGCCCCAAGGGCTCTTCCAGCTCCTCGGCGACCCGACGCGCCAGCGTGACGGCCGCAAGGCGTCGTGGCTGGGTAATGCCGATGAGCCGGTGGAACCCCAGGCCCGCTTCCAGACACATTTTGGGAAGCTGGGTGCTCTTTCCCGATCCCGTATCGCCCGTGACCACCACCACGCGGTGCTCGCGAAGGCTCCCCACAATGGCTTCCTTCCACGCGGCAATGGGTAAGTCTTCGGGATAATGGAGCCTAGCGGGAACGAGGGGGGTCGAGAGGGATTGGCACAAAAAACCCTCGGGTTTTTGGGGGTTCTCCGAGGGTTTTCGGCGGAACGACGGCGTCATGGGAAATGAAGCTTATCGGGCGATCATGGCCCGCATCATGTCCCCGGCGTTTTGGGCATGGTTGGAAATATCGCCCATGTATTCCACCAAGCGGACGAGATGAAAGGCCGATGTGGGGTTCTCGAAGGGAAAATTGAGAAAATCGGCGATAAGTTTGCGTTCCACTTGGTCCGATTCAAACTCGTATTCGCGGATTTGCTTGATGGCGCTCTTCACCATGGCCCGATGGTTTTCGGAAAAGCTTTGGAAGTAGCTTTCGGCCGCCGCCACCAGCGGGTGGATGGATTTGAGGACACTGGTGATCTTATCCACCATCAACAAGAGGTCGTCCACATATTCATCGGGAATGGCGGTGTTTCGGTAAGAAAGCCAGTGCAAGGAATCCTGAGTGGAATCCAGAATCTTGTCCTGTTCGCGCAAGTACCACAATAACTGGAACTTATCCATGGGCAGAAGGATCCCTCGGGGCAGATGGCCGCGGATGTTTCGTTTGACGGAATCCCCCTCGCTTTCCAGCATCGTCACCTTGTTGTGGTACTTTTCGAAATCCGACCGGCTTTCATCCAAATAGGCGATGAAGGCCATTCGAAAGAGCGGCGCCGCCTCCCGAATAATCTCCGCATGGCGCAACAACCCCTCAAAGGGAGATTTACGAAAGATGCTAAAAAACGCCGAACGCATTCCCCGTCTCCTTTTTTAGTGAAAGAGCCACATGAGGATCTTGAAAATGGCCATGGTCGGCAAGGCCGCAAGTGGAAGAGTGATAACCCAATAGAGCACAATCTTAAAGACCACTTTAAAGTCTACGGCCGCGAAGCCTCCGGCAAGCCCCACGCCGATGACGGCCCCCACCGCCGCGTGGGTGGTGGAAACCGGAAGGCCCATTTTGGAGGCCACGAGCACCGAGGTGGCCGTGCCGAAGTCCACAGCAAACGCCCGGGTGTTGGTGAGGGTGGTGATTCGGCATCCCAGCGTTTCAATGACCTTATACCCCCACGTGAAAACCCCAAGCGCGATAAAAAGGCCGCCGCCCGCCAGCAGCCATGAAGGCACGGGTGTTGTGGACGCCACGGTCTGGGTTGTATACATGGCGTAGATCCCCGCCACGGGGCCAATGGCGTTGGCCACGTCGTTGGCTCCATGGGCCAAGGCCACATAGCACGAGGTAAACACCTGGAAACGGCGAAAGATCTCTTCCACGCCCTCTTCATCGATTTTGCGGATCGTTCGGCCCAGCCACTCCTGAGCGATGAAGCCCAAAATCAGGCTGCAGCCCAGCGCCGCCCCCACGGCGGCCGTATCGGACAGATGGAGGCTTGCGCCCAAGGGGGTTTTCATGAGGAACGAAAGCACCGTGATAAAGATCGTCGCCCCGGCGAAAAGGGGACTCAAGCGCAAAGCCCGCACGAAGGCATTGCGGCGTTCCAAAATGGCCCGCCGGATGAACTGAAAGACCAGCAGGGCAAGAAAACCAGCGAAAAAAGGGGAAATGATCCAGCTTAAGACGATGGTGGAAATCTTGGCCCATTGGATGGCCTTGACCCCCCCGGAAACAAGGCCGAAGCCAACGATGGCCCCGACAATGGAATGGGTCGTGGAGACGGGAAATTGGCTCCATGTGGAAAAAAACACCCAAAAGGCCGCCGCCAGCAGCGCGGCCAAAAGCCCGAGCATCATCACTTGCGGATCGTGAGTGACGTTTTGGGCCACGAGAATGTTTTCCCGAATCGTTGTCGTCACATGGGATCCGATAAACGTCGCTCCGATGAAATCCAGAATCCCGCCGATGAAAACCGCCTGGCGTAGGGTGATGGCTTTGGCTCCCACGGCCGAAGCCATGCCGTTGGCCACGTCATTGGCGCCGATGTTCCAGGCCATGTACATTCCGGCCAGCATACCGAGAACGAGGATGATTTCCGTCACGCAGCGTCCCCCGCCGTCCTCAAAGGATCCACACATTCCGTCCGCGCATTACGGTGTCAAAGCCGGCGGATCTTTACAAAAAGGCGGCTTTCTGTCAATTGATGGTTTGCCATGGGACGCCACCCCCGGGACACTTCCCGAAAACGCGCACGCAGAGGTAGATGCCATGGATGCGTTCGGCCCCCTAGCGGAGCATCTCAAAAAAGCCCAAAAATTTCTTGAATCGGCCATGACGGTGCGGCCTCGATGTGCCGTGATCCTCGGCACGGGCCTCGGGGCCGTGGCCGAGGCCATGACCGTGCAGGGCCATCTCGAGTACGCAGCCGTTCCCCATCACCCGGTGTCCACGGTGGAAAGCCACCACGGCCGGTATCTGTGGGGGACGTGGGCCGGAGTGGATATCCTGGCCATGCAGGGACGGTTTCACCTCTACGAAGGCTACAGCCCTCAGGACATTGCCTTCCCCATTCGGCTCATGGCCCGTCTGGGCATCACGGTCCTGATCCTCTCCAATGCCGCCGGAGGACTGAACCCACTGTTCCGTCCCGGTGAGTTGATGCTCATTACGGACCACATGAATTTCACCGGCAGAAACCCTTTGGTCGGTCCCAATGTGGATCTTTTGGGGCCGCGTTTTCCGGACATGAGCGAGCCCTACAGCCGAAGGCTGCAGCAAATCGCCCGACAGGAGGCCCTTAGGGCGGGAATCCTGCTTCGGGAAGGCGTCTATGCCGGCGTGCTGGGTCCCAGTATGGAAACGGCGGCGGAAACGCGGTTTTTCAGGGCGGCGGGAGCCGACGCCGTAGGGATGTCCACGGTGATGGAAGTCATTGCGGCCGTGCATGCGGGCCTGGAGGTCCTGGGGATTTCCGTCATTTCCAATGTGAACCGTCCCGACTGCTATGAACCCGTCCCGCTGGAACAAGTCATCCGGACGGCTTCGGCCGCCGGCCCCCAACTCATGGCCCTTCTGGAACGGGTGCTGCCAAAGATTTCCCTTCTAGCCCAAGGATAATCGCCTGATGACAAAAACTCCGTGTGATGTGCTCCTAATCCATGCGTGGGTCCACACGCTGGACGATCAGGGAACGGTCATTCGCGACGGCGCCGTGGCGGTCCGCAATGGATCCATTGAGGCCGTCGGCTTAAGCGACGATCTGGAAACGCGCTTCAATCCCGTGCGCCTTTTGGATGTTTCCGGATGTGTGGTTCTTCCCGGCCTTGTGAACGCCCATACCCACGTGGCCATGACTTTATTCCGGGGGCTCGCCGACGACCTGCCCCTCATGGACTGGCTGCAACAATACATCTTCCCCGCGGAAAGCCGACTCAACGCCTCGTGGGTCTATTGGGGGGCGTTGCTGGGCTGTGCGGAAATGATCCTTTCCGGGACGACAGCCTTCTGCGACATGTATCTCTTTGAACACAAGGTCGCCGAAGCGGCCAAAGAAGCCGGCATGCGCGCTCTTGTCGGCGAAGTTCTTTACGACTTTCCTTCTCCCCACTACGGCTCCGTGGAAAACGGCCTTCGCTTCACCGAAGACCTCATCCTTCAGTGGAAAGACGATCCCTTGATCCGCGTGGCCGTGGAACCCCATGCACCCTATACCTGTTCCCCCGACCTCTATCGGCGCTGTTTTGCCCTCGCTCGAAAGCACGATGTGCCCATGGTAACCCATCTTTCGGAAAACAGGGCCGAAGTCATGGAAGTGCAGAAGCGGTACGGCCAGCGTCCCGTAGCGCACTTGGGCGCCTTGGGGGTGCTTCATGAGCGCCTCATCGCTGACCACTGCGTGGATCTGGACGACAGGGATATGGATCTTCTTGCCGAAAACCGGGTCATCGTGGCCCACAACCCGGAAAGCAATCTGAAGCTTGCCTCGGGATTCGCTCCCGTGCCCGCCTTACTCCGCCGCGGTGTTTGTGTCGCCCTGGGAACAGACGGGTGCGCCAGCAACAACAATCTGGACCTTTTCGGCGAAATGGGAACCTGCGCCAAGATCCACAAAGCGGCAGCCATGGATCCAACGGTTCTTCCGGCGGATACGGTGCTGCGCATGACCGTGCGACACGGCGCCAAGGCATTGGGGCTGGAAGACGTCATCGGGCAGATCCGGCCGGGTTTCGCCGCCGACCTCATTGCTGTGGACTTTTCAGCCCCGCACCTTACGCCGGTCTACGATCCCGTTAGCCATTTGGTCTACGCCGCCAAGGGATCCGATGTGCGCCACTGTCTCATCGCAGGACGCCTTGTCATGGAAGACCGGAGGCTGACCACCATCGATCTGGAACGGGTCATGGCCGAAGTGCGAGCCATCGCCCGAACCCTGCGTTCATGAGGCGCCCCCATGGACAGGCGTGAAAAGACCGTCGTGGATCTTCTCATTACCGGCGTGGACCACGTGATCACCTGCGACGATGCCTTTCAGGTGTTCAGCCCAGGGGCCATCGCCGTCCATCACGGCACCATCATGGCCGTCGGAGCGCCTTCCGAGCTGCACCAGCGCTATGAAGCGAAAGAAACCGTCTCGCTTCCGGGCCATATTGTCCTTCCCGGTTTGGTCAATACGCACCTCCACGGGGCCATGAGTCTCTTTCGCGGGCTGGCGGACGACCTTCCCTTGGATCGTTGGCTTCACGAACGCATCTTTCCCGCCGAATCGCGCCACGTGCAGCCCGATTTCGTCTTCCTGGGAACCCTCCTTTCCTGCGTGGAAATGCTCCTCGGCGGGACAACGTGTTTTTGCGACGGGTACTTTTTTGAAGAAGCGGCGGCGCAGGCGTCGGACCTTTGCGGCATTCGGGCCGTTTTGGGCCAGGGCATTCTGGATTTTCCGACGCCGGACGCGCCCGACCCAACGGCCGTTGGCGATCGGGTCCAGGCGTTTCTGGAAAACTTTCCCCGCTCGTCTTCGCGCCTTCGCCCGTCCCTCTTTTGCCACGCCCCCTACACCTGCAGCCCGGAAACCCTCCAATGGGCCAAAGCCGTATGTACCGACCGGGGACTGCTCTTTCAGATTCATGTCTCAGAAACCCGGTGGGAAATGGAAACGATTCGATCCCGATACGGCAGGAGTCCCGTGTCGCACTTGGAGCGACTGGGGATTTTGGATGACAAAACCCTGTGCGCCCACGCCGTATGGGTCGACGACCAGGAAATCCACATCCTGGCCGAGACGGGCGCAGCCATTGCCCACAACGTGGAAAGCAATCTCAAGCTCGCTTCTGGAATCGCCCCGATCCCTGCCATGCTGAAGGCCGGTATCCCGGTAGGACTAGGAACCGATGGATGCGCCAGCAACAACGATCTCGATCTGTTTTCCGAAATGAGCCTGACCGCCAGGGTGCACAAAGCCGTGACCGGAAACCCGACTGTGTGCAACGCGCGCCGGGTGCTCCTCATGGCGACGCGCATGGGAGCCCACGCCGTGGGATGGGGGGATTTGACAGGAAGCCTGGAAGTGGGAAAAAAAGCGGACATGGTGGCTTTGAACGTGGAGCAGGCGCATCTTTGCCCGCTCTACGACCCCGCATCCCATGTGGTTTACGCCGCACGGGCTTCCGACGTGCGGCATGTCTGGGTCGACGGGGTTCCGGTAGTGCGCGACGGGGTGTTGCAAACCGTGGACGTCCCGACGCTTCTTCGCGAAGTGCGGCAAGCTGCCGCGATCATCGCCGAAGGGGCTCTTTGAAATAGAGGCTCAGCCGGGGATGTCGAGGCCGATGTCGATGGCCGGGGCGGAGTGGGTGAGGGCGCCGACGCTGATGAAATGGACCCCGCATTCGGCGATGGCTCGCACCTTTTCCGGCGTGACCCCGCCGGA
>Ga0209162_1001134_pt1 | contig 27139 bp, 12 predicted proteins | sample YNPNPMetaG_FD_187121 | JGI IMG/M metagenome (GOLD analysis project Ga0209162, IMG submission 187121) | Anoxygenic and chlorotrophic microbial mat microbial communities from Yellowstone National Park, USA - YNP NP MetaG (SPAdes) (version 2) ...
AGGGGATGATCGGCCCGGAAGAACTTGGTGAAGAGCCGGGCCTGATCGGCCGGCGTGATGCCGATGCCGGTATCGCGCACGGTGATCTGGGCATACTGCCCCCGGTCAAGTGCGGCCTGGATGGTCTCGCCGCCGGGATGGGCCGAGATGTAGACGCCGCCGCTCGGGGTGTATTTCACAGCGTTGCTCACCAGATTGGTTATGATCTGCGTGACCCGATCCCGATCGCCCCACACCGGTGGGAGATCGGCTGGCAGGTCCACCGTCACCGTCAGTTCTTTGGCCTGGATCTCGGCTGCCGCCGTCGAAAGCACGGTGTCCACGATGTCAGCCAGATCAAGTGGCCTGCAGGTGAGATGGATCCGGCCAGCCTCGATGCGCGAGACATCCAGCAGGTCTGCCACCAGCTTGCCCAGGCGGTCGGCGTTCTGCTGGACCACCCCCAGGAAATCGCGTACATCTTCCGAGATCGTCTCGTCCTCCAGGATCAGGTCCACGTAACCCTTGATGGAGGTCAGGGGAGCACGCAGTTCGTGGGAGACGATGGAGACGAATTCGGTCTTGGCGTCACTCAGGGCTTGCAGTTCGCGGTTAGCCTGTTGCAGGTCGGCAAAGAGTTTGGCGTTCTGCATGGCGATGGCGGCGTGCTCGGCCAGGTGTTGGACGAAGCGCAGGTCATCAGCGGTAAAGTTGGCCGGGTGGTCGCTCTCCAGGGTGACGACGCCCAGGACCTGGTCCTCTCGCAGCACCGGGACGCTGAGCATGGAACGGGTAGTGGGGACAAAGGCCACATGGTCGGGGTCGGTCTGCACGTCGGGCACCAGGATGGGCTGGCCGGTGCGTGCCACGCGCCCGGTGATCCCCCGCTCCACCGGCCAGGGTTCGAACTGATAACGGCGGATGTCCTCTGGATAGCCTTGCTGGGCCAGGAGTAGCAGGCCGGTGCGCGTCTCATCCAGGATCGCCATCAGCCCGGCTGAAGCGTGGGTGGCTTGCATCGCTTCCTGGACGACCAGGGCGTTCACGCTTTCAAAGTCCAGGGTGGCGCTGAGCCGGTGGTCCACCTCGGCGATGGCGGTCAGTTCGCGCACGCGGCGGGCCAGGGCCTCATCGGTGCGCTGGTAGACCTGGGCATTCTCGATGGCTATGGCAGCCTGGTCAGCGAAGGTGGTCAGCAGGTCCCGGTGTTCCGGCAGGAATGGCTGGCCGTCAAGGCGATTCATCACCTCCACAACGCCGATAACCTGGTCGTGAGCGCGCAGGGGGGCGGCCAGGATAGAGCGGGTATGAAAGCCAGACATGGTATCGGCTCCCCGGTAGAAGCGCGGGTCATTCTGGGCGTCGTTGACGATGATGGGTTGACCGGTGGCGGCCACCTGGCCCATGATGCCGGTGCCGGCCGGCAGGCGGAGCTGCTGGACTTGCTCGCTTCTGGCGCCCAGGGCGATGCGAAAGACCAGGTCCTGACTGTGCGGGTCTACCAGGACCAGGGAGCCGGCTTCCACCTCCAGCAGGTCTACCGCAGCGTGCATGATGCGCTCCAAGACCGTGTCCAGGTCCAGGGATGAGGTGATGACCTGGCTCACTTCATAGAGGCTGGTCAGCTCGCGGGCGCGGTGTTCCGCTTTCTGGAGCAGGCGGATGTTTTCCAGGGCGATGGCGGCCTGGGCGGCGATGGTGCTCAAGAGCCGCTGGTGGCCCTCGTCATAGCCGTGAGTCGGCTCATAGCTTTGGACGGCGATCACGCCCACGGCCCGCTCGCCGGCCAGCAGGGGCACGCCCAGCCAGGAACAGGGGAGTTCGCCGGGGAATTCGATCCCCAGTTCCTGGAAACGATGGGCCACATCCCCGGTGACGAGCAGGGGGCGTTGAGTGCGGATCACGTGTTCGGCGGGGCCGTGTCCACCGCGTTGACTGCTCCAGTTTCGGCGCTGCCCGGCCTTGACTGCTACCGGGAAGTGAAGGGTCTCCTGGGCCTCGTCATATAGGGCGATGTAAAAGTTACGGGCATCCAGCACCCGGCTGACCTGTTGATAGATCAACTCCAGCAGTTCGTCCGGCCGGGTGATGGAGGTCAGGGCCTGGCCGATCTCGGTGAGGGTGGTCAACTCGGTCAGCAGGCGTGCGTCGGCGGCGCGTTGCGCTCGCAAGGTGCGCACAGTTCGTTCCTGGCGAGTCGGCAGGCCGCTTACCAGGGCGGCAGCGATAAAGACCAGCACCCGGATGAGCAATTGGGTCCCGGCCAGGGGTTCGAGGGCCAGCGGGCCAGCGGGATGGGTGATCACGGTCACGGTGGCATAGGTCCCGCCGATGATCAGGGCATCTACCAGGCCCTCGGTCAGGCCGAAGCGGATCGCGGCCGCAAAGATCACCGGGAAATAGAGCACATAGATGGTGCTGGAAAGCCCGCCGCGCAAGAAGATCATCGCCGTCAGCAGCAAGATGTCAAAGCCGATGCTTAGCCGACAGAACCACCGGCTGGGCTGGAACCCTCGCCACAAGGCGAGGGTGGGGACCAGGTTTAGCAGGGCGCCGGTGAGCACCAGGCCGTTGAAGGCGACGATGGCCGGACTTTCCGTCCCGCCGACCAGATTGTTGAGCAGGCCGGCCAGGATCAGGGTGGCCCAGCGAACCAGGGTGGCCATCTTTTCGCCATAGACATAGGTTGCGGATTCGGAAGTCAGCCACTTGTGCATGTTCTCGCCCTACGCGATATCCAGCAGGTTATCTACCAGGTATGCCAGCCGGTTGCTGTTGCTCCGCACGACCTGGAGAAAGTCCTGGGCCTGGGGGCTGATCTCGCCGGCATCGCCGTCCAGCACCAGGTCCAGATAGCCTTTGATGGCGGTGAGCGGCGTGCGCAGCTCGTGGGTGATATGGGAAGCGAACTCGGCCTTGAGGCGGTCCAGCTCCCGGTCCGGGGTGATGTTGTGCAATACGGTCACCAGGCCCAAAGGCTCGCCGGTGCGGGTGATCACCGGGACCAGGTGGGCCTGGATCTTCTGGTCATCCATCTCAAAGGTGTGCTGAAGGGGGCGGTAGCGGCCCCGTCTCACCCGGGCGGTGGCCTCGGCCAGCCGGGCGGCCAGCTCCGCATAGCCGGCCGCCGTCAGGGTCTTGCCGATATTCTGCCAGGACTGGCCCTCCAGGGTGCGGGCATAGAGACCCACCAGTTTCTCAGCGGCCGGGTTGACCAGGAGGATGCGCCCCTCCATGTCGTTCACGATCACGCCATCGGCGATGTTGTTCAGGATAGCCTGGGCCTGGGCCGTGGTGCTCTCTTGTTCCCGTAGCCGGCGCGCCAGCTCCTCCGCCTGTTCACCGATATATTGATAGAGTTCGGCGTTGTGAATGAGCACGGCCATCGCATTGGCTACCGGGGAGAGGAGGCGCAGGTGCTCGTCACCAAAGTAGCCCGGCTGGGAGTGGGCCAGGAACAGCACGCCCAGGGTCTCCGGGCCGATGTGCAAGGGCAGGACTATGGCGGCGCGGATGTTGGCCGGGGTCTCTGTCATAGCCAGCCACCGGGGGTCCTGGGTCACGTCTGGAACCAGTGCTGCCTGGCGGTGTTTGGCCACCCAACCGGCCAGGCCGACGCCGGGCTGAAACTGAGTGGGTTGGTTGCTGATGGTCACCTGGCGATCAGCCTCCAGGACGGCCTTGTAAATGAGCTGGCCGGTGCGAGTGTTCAAGACCATTACAGACCCGCGTTCGGCGGCCACGGCCGTGGCGGCCAGGCGCAGGGCCTTGCCCAGCAGATCGTCCAGCGCCAGGCCGGCGGACAGGTCTTGGGCGATCTCGTATAACACTCCCAGGCGGTCCTTCTCGCGGTGGAGGCTGAGGTTGGCCTGGACCAGGTCTTGGGTACGAAGGGCCACGCGGCTCTCCAGTTCCTGTTCAAAGCGGTGCTGGAGGGCCGCCAACCGGCTATGGTGGAGCGCCAGGGCCGCCCGGCCGGCGTGGGTCTCCAATAGCCGCCGCTGGTGTTCATTGTAGCGCTGGGGCCGGGCATCAGCAACCGCCAGGATCCCCAGCCGCTCTGGGCCGGCCACCAGGGGCACGGCCAGGAGCGAACGCGCGTCTGCCACGACCAGGGCCGGAGTTCGGGGGTCGGCGGTCAGATCGTCCACCACCAGCGGGGGCTGCTGGAACACCAGTTCCAGCAGGGCCGCGTCTGGGCCGGTGGGCGTGCCGGCCTGGTAGGCCCCGGCGCGGGTGAGCGTCGCGTGCCAGGCCGGCTGACCGTTCGCCTGGTCCAGCAGCACGATCCAGGCCAGGTCAGCATCAGTCAGGTGCAAGGCCCCGCTGAGCGTCGCCTGCAGGAGCCGTTCCTGTTCCTGGCTGGCCGCCAACTCCTGACCACTCTCGTATAGCACGCCCAAGGTGGTCTGGAGACGGTGGGCCTGGGCGCGGAGTTGGGCGCGTTCCAGGGCCTCGGCGGCCTGGAGGGCGAGTTGCTCCAGGGCGGCCAGGGTTTCCGGCGGATGATCCCCGCCCTTTCCTCTCCCTACGAGGCGGCTGAACAAGTCCCGGCTTGCACCGTAGAGACCGCTGAGGCCGCCGGGTTTTCGAAGCGTCTGCGTGCTCTGCGGTGAGTGGGGATATTTTTTTAGCACCCTCCCTACGAGGGGAATGGCCGGGGAAGGGATCGCCGCCCCCACGACCAGGAGGCCGATCAGGTGGTCGTGACTGCACAGGGGGATCAGGACCTGGGCTGCCAGTTGCTCCCAGGCCCGGCGTTCCTGGGGCCACAGGTGTTGGAACAGGGGCAAGCCCTCGAACTCGGCGGCTGTTAACAACCGCCCGGTGCCGCTCAGGTAGTTGATGACCGGGTGGGCCGGGTCCAACTGCACGGTGGCGAACGAGGGCGTCCCCTCAGCGGGGAGCGGCGGGGCACTACGCCAGGCCACCACCCGATAGCATCCCGCCGGCTCGTCAGGCGACAGGAGGGCAACGTGGGAGGCTGAGGCGATCTCGAAACCGGCATTCACTGTGAGGCGGGCCAGTTCGTCCAGGTCCAGGATGGCAGAAGCCTCCTGACTAAAGCGCCGCAGCGTCTGACGAGCCTCGTAGCGCCGGCGAAAGGCCAGCCGGTCGGTCAGGTCCCGGACGCGCGGGTGCAGCAGCGGGTAGAGGGCCACCGTCAACAGCATCACGACCAGGGCCGTGGCTGGCGCGCGATATGGGGATGCCGCCAGCGGTGAGGCGTCAACCAGGACGATCAGGGCCAGAGCCGGCAGGGCCAACAACCCGGCCAGGAGCAGGACACTTACCAGCGCAGTTCGCCAATCTGGCCGCACGCGAAGCGTGGCCAGGCTCAGGCCGGGCAGGGTTGGGGCGACCGGATTCAGGATGGGGTCAATCATGTGAGCGTTCACGGCTATCCGATCTGTGCTTTCCCACCGGTTAGAAAGGCTCCCAACTGCGGGAGGGCAGGCCATTACAACCAGGCTTATCTAACGGGGGCAGTGGCCGCCAGTTTGTTCTCCGCCTCCACCAGCGGGATGGTGAAGCTAAAGATGCTGCCTTTGCCCAGTTCGCTGGTCATCCACATCTCGCCGCCGTGCAGGTTGACCAGGGAGCGAGAGATCGCCAGCCCCAGGCCGGTGCCCGGCGCCTGGCGGACCAGGGGGTGATCGGCCCGGAAGAAGCGGGAGAACAGCCGTTTCTGGTCCTCTTCTGAGATGCCGATCCCGGTATCGGCCACGTCCACCTGGACTTTGTGGTCCTTGATCTGAGCGGTGATGGTGATCGAGCCGCCGGGCGGGGTATACTTGTAGGCATTAGTCACCAGGTTGTTCAAGATCTGGTAGAGGCGTTGCGCATCGGCATAGACCGGGGGCAGGTCTGCCGGCAAATCCGTATGGACCGTCAACGGTCGCTCGGCGATTTGGGTGCGATGGCTGTCCAGCACTTCCTCTACCAGCTCGCTCAGGCTGACTGGTTCCAGGGCGAGCCGCACGCGGCCGGTCTCGATGCGGGAGATGTCCAGCAGGTCATTGATGAGGTCAGTGAGGCGGTCGCTATTGTTTTGCACGATGCGCAGGAACTCGCGCACCTCGTCGTTGATCTCGCCGGCGTCGCCGTCCAGGATCAGGTCCACGTAGCCCTTGATAGAAGTGAGGGGGGTCCGCAGTTCATGGGAGACGGTGGAGACGAACTCGGTCTTCATGCGGTCCACCTCGTACTCTTTGGTGATGTCGCGGAAGACGGTCACCAGGCCCACGAACTCGCCGCCGAGGAACTCGCCGCGTTCGGTGAACACCGGGGCGATGTGGGCATTGATCACCTTGCGTTCCGGTTCCCACTCAAAGACCCGGGCGATGGATTGCCGGCCCGTCACCAGCTCACGCCGCAATTCCTGGAACGTGGCATCGTCTGCGCCAAAGATCGCCATCACGCGATAGATCTCCTGGCCGGTCAGGACCTCGGCCTGGGTGCCCAGGATGCGTTCGGCGGCCCGGTTGGCCAGGATGATCCGGTCGTGGGTGTCGCTCACGATGACGCCATCCGCGATGCTGTCCAGGATGGAACCGAGCTTGGAGGCCTCGGCCTCTTGCGAGCGGTAGAGCTGGGCCATGCGCTCGGCCTGCTCGCGCACGTAGGAGTAGAGTTCCGCGTTATGGGCAGCGATCCCCACCTCGCCGATGATGGTGGTTACCAGGCGTAACTGGTCTTCGCGGAAAAAGCCCACCGTTGGATGGGAGAGGGTTGCCACTCCCAGGACATCGTCGCCGACGATCACCGGCACGGCCATCATGGCATGGGTCTGGGAGGCCGGGTCGGTGGCCAGCCACCGCTCGTCGGCGCGCACATCGGGGATGATGAGCGGCTGGCGGTGTTGGAGGACCCAGCCGGCCACGCCGACGCCCGGCCGGAAGGGGGTGGGACGACCGCCGGCCGGGAGCTGTTCCTCGCGCCCGTAGGCGGCCCGGTGGACCAGCAAGTCCAGGCGTGGGTCCAGCCACAGGATCGCTCCGCGTTCGGCATTGGTGATATGTACCAGGTGCTCCAGGGCCCGGTCCAGCAAGGGGTCCAGTTCCAGGGTCGTGGCCAGTTCGCTGGTGATGCGGTGAAGGGTTTCGACCCGCTCTTTTTCGGTGGCCAGCTCGGCCGTGCGTTCCGCCACGCGCTGTTCCAGCTCCTGGCTGAACTGGCGGATCTCTTCAAAGAGGCGCGCGCTCTCGACGGCGATGGCGGCCTGGTTAGCCAGGAACGACAGGACCTGGAGTTCGCGGTCGCTAAAGTGGTGCGGTTCCGTGTGGTTCACAAAGAGCACTCCCAGGGCGCGGTCTCGCAGCAGCAAGGGGATGGCCGCGGCGGCCCGGGTCCCGCCGGCCAGGGCCAGGGGGTTAAAGTCTGGGGTAGCCGCCGTGTCGGGGATGATCAGGGGTTGCCGCGTGGTAAAGACGCGTTCGGAGTAACCGCCGGGCCGGGGAACCAGGTCCGTCAACAATGCTCGCAACTGGGTGGACTCGGTAGCCAGAGCATGGCGCACCAGGCGCTCCTGAGCGGGGTCCCACACGAACACCGTGCTCAGGGCTGCCCCGGTCAACGCCAATGCCCCCTCGGCGATGTAGGTGAGGGCCTCCTCCAGGTTGGTAGTGGAGCTGGTGGCCAGGCTGATGCCATAGAGGTGGGTCATCTCCTCCACCCGGGCCTGGGTTTCCTCATAGAGGCGGATGTTCTCGATAGCCACGGCGGTCTGGGCGGCGATGGTAGAGAGAACCTCCAGGTGGCTTTCATCATAGAGGTGTTCCTGGTCATAGCTCTGGACGGCGATGACCCCCAGGACCTTCTCGCCGGCCAACATCGGCACCCCCAGCCAGGATTTGGCTAATGTGCCGACCGGCTCGACCCCCAGGCGGAGGTGGGCAGCCAGCGTATCCTCCTGGATCAGGACCGGCTGGCGGGTGCGGATGATATAGCTGGTCAGCCCGGTGCCGGCCCGGCGGGGTGGACGGAAGGTGTCATACTGGTCCACGCTCAGGGGGAAGCTGATCATATCGCTTTCGGCGTCATAGAGGGCGATATAGAAGTTGGTGGTGTCCATCAGGGTGCTGGTTTGCTCATAGACCACGTTCAGCAGTTGCTCCAGGCTCAACGCCGAGCTGATGGCCTGCCCCACCCGGTTCAGCGTGGCCAGCTCGTTCAGCCGCCGTTGGGTTTCCTCGAACAGGCGGGCGTTCTCCAGGGCCACCGCTGCCTGCGCCGCGATGGTGGATAACAGGGAGAGATGGCCCTCATCGTAGGCGGCCTGGCGCTCGTAGCTCTGGACGCAGATGACGCCGGTGACCTGCTCGCCCACATAGAAGGGCACTCCCAGCCAGGATTGGGCCACCGGGCCGATGGTGGCGATACCGTGGGCTTCCAGCCAGCCCGGCACATCGCGTTCGATGAGCACCGGCAGGCCGGTGTCAATGATGTATTCGGTAAGGCCCTGGCCGCGTCGCCGGGGGGCAAAGTCGGGCCGGGTCTCCACCCGCTCCCGGCCCTCGATGGCGATGGGGAAGGAGACCATCTGCCGTTCTGGATCATAGAGCGCGATGTAAAAGTTGGTGGCGTCCATCACGCGGGCCGTCTGGCGGTAGATCATCTCGGCCAGGGCGCTCAACTCCAGGGTGGCGCTGAGGGCCAGGGCCATCTCGTTGAGGGCAGCCAGCTCCCGCAACCGGCGTTGGGTCTCCTCGAACAGCCGGGCGTTCTCCACGGCGGCCGCGGCCTGGTTAGCGAACAACTGGGCGATGGCGAACTCCTCTTCGGTAAAGACCTGCTCGCCTCTGCGGTAGACGTCCATCACGCCCAGGACCTTATCGTGCGCCAACAGGGGGATGGCCAGCATGGATTCTGGCTCGCGGGGCATCCCGGCCACCAGGGCCAGGCGGGGGTCCTCCAGGGCGTGGTTCACCATCTCGGCCCGGCCGGTGCGCGCCACATGGCCGGTGATCCCTTCACCCACGGGAAAGGTCTCGGCCATGATCTGCGCAGCGTCGCGGCCCCGGGCATAGGGGGCATGGATCAGCCCGGTCTTCCAGTCTATCTCGTAGCAGGTAAAGTTGTCGAAATCGAACATCTGGCCCAGGTAATCGGCCAGAAGCTCGTAGATGCGCCGGGTGTCCAACACCCCTTGCAAGGCTGTCGCCATTTCCAGCAGGCCGCGTTGGGTCTCCACCCGGCGTTCCAGGGAGTCGAACAGGCGGGCATTTTCGATGGCGATGGCCGCCTGGTTGGCAAAGATCTCCAGGTCTTCCGCCACCCGGCGGGTGGGGCGTTGCCGGTCGCGGGGGGCGTTCAGGGAGATGTAGCCCAGGAACGCGCCGTCAGTGCCGCGCATGGGCACAAAGAACTCATCGCCGGTATGCCACTCGTTTTCGCCCCGTTCCTCCTCCTCTGGCAGTTCCAGGGTTACCACGTGCCAGTCCCGAAAGACCTCTGCCCGAAGCTCGCGCGGCACGAAATAAGACTGACTGAGGCGCAGATCATCGCGCATGATGGGCCAGAACTTTTCCAGGGGTTGGCGGACGGCCATCAGTTCCTGGAGCATGGGTAGAGGGATACCGGCGCCGGCGGCGCGGCGCACGATGGGCGGGTCCCCCTCCACCACGTTGATCAGGACGGCGTCGAAGGCAGTCCCCTCGGTGATGGCATAGGCGATCTCAGTGAGGATCTCGTCCAGGGTCAGGTCGGTGCGCAAGACGTTGCCCACTTGCAGCACGCTGGCCAGTTGGTCCGCGCGCCGCCGCAACTGCTCGGCCTGTTGGACTTGTTCCCGGTAGCGCTGGGCATTGCCGATGGCTACCGAAGCCTGGTCGGACAGGGCCTGGACGAAGCCCCGGTCTTCCTGGTGGAAGGCATTGGGCACCATACTGTAAAGATTGATGGTCCCCACCACATCACCGGCGTAAAAGATGGGCACGGCCAACGCGGCGCGGGTCTCCTTCTTGAGACTCACCGGGACCGCTTCTGCCTGGGCGTCCGGGACCAGGGCCGGCTCCTTACGGCGCAGGACCCGGCCGGTCAGGCTGTCTTCGTCTGGGACCTGCGCGCGCAAGGCGACTGTTTCTTCGTCGGTATAGCCCTGCCAGATGACCACGCTGAACTGGCCGGTCTCCAGATCGCGCAGCACCACCTCCCCATGGCTGGCCTGGGTCGCCTGGAGCGCCTCCTGGATGAGCACGGCGAGCACCTGGTTCAGGTCCAGGGTGGCGTTCAGTTCCTGGCCGATGCGCTGGATGGCGGTCAGCTCTCTCACTCGCTTCTCCAGGGCGGCGCCGGTGAGCTGGTAGAGCCGGACGTTCTCGATGCTGGCCGCGAGTTGGGAGGCTACGGCCATCAGCAGGTGTTCATGATCGGCGGTAAAGACCCCCTCCCGCTCGCTGGCGATGTACATCTCGCCGATGACCCGGTCCGCCACACGCAGGGGCACGCCCACCAGCGAATGGACGTTGAACTCGGCGATAAAGGGGCGATAGGCGGGCAGGATGCGCGGGTCGTTCTGGGCGTCGGCGGTGCGATAGGGCCGGCCGGTCATGAAGGTGCTATACTGAAAGTTCTCGCTGTGGATGGAGACGTGGAAGGCGGCCACCTGTTCCGGCGTGGCCCCCACCGAGGCAATAAGCTGAGCGACCAGCTCCTGGCGGGTCTCGTCGAAGAGCATCACCGTGGCCTTTTCACCGCCCAGCAGGGCCAGGGTCCGGTCGATCACGGACTTGATCAGGGTTTGCAGGTCCAGGGTCTGGCTGGCGATGGTGGAGATCTCGAACAGGCCGGCCATCTCCTCGGCCCGGCGCTGGGTCTCGGCAAACAGGCGGGCGTTCTCGATGGCGATCCCGGCGTGTTCAGCCAGGTGCTCGACAAAACTCCGGTGCTCCTCCTGGAACGCCCCTACGGTGGTGCTTTCCAGGTTCAGCACGCCCAGCACACGGTCCTCGCGCAGGATGGGCACGGCCAGCTCGGAGCGCGAGCCTTCCACCACGCCCACAAAGTCGGGGTCCTGGGTGACATCGGCCACCAGGGCCGGCTGGCCGGTGCGCACTACCCGGCCCATCACCCCCCGGTCGGTGGGCCAGGTTCCCCCCGCCGGGGCCCAGGCCGGGTAGCCCCGTTCCGCCAGGATGCGCATCTCTGTGCCGGGAGGCTCTAACAGCGCGATCAGGCCGGCCGCCGCGTCGGTGGCCCGGATCGCATTGTCCAGCACCAACTCGATGACCTGCTGGTAATCCAGTGTGGAGGATAGCTGGCGGTCAATCTCCTCGATGGCGTTTAGCTCCTGGACGCGCCGGGCCAACGCGGTATCGGTTTGCTGATACAGGCGGGCGTTCTCGATGGCGATGGCGGCCTGGTCAGCCAGGGCCTGGACAAAGTCCAGGTTCTCGCGGCTGAAAGCGGCCGGCTGATCGCTGCTCATATAGATCACGCCCTGCACCGTCGCGCCATAGCGGATGGGGACGGCTAACTGGGATTGGGTAGCCGGGTGGGCGAAAGGCGGAGCGGCCGTGGCATCAGGCATCAGGCGCGCCGTGCCGGACCGGGCCACCTGGCTGACCAGGTGTTCATCCTCCAGCCGCCACCGGTCTGGTAGCCCGACTGGCGTGAGGCCCCGCCAGACCTGCACTGTCCCCAGTTGTTGTTCGCCATGGATCAGGCTGAGGCTGCCACTGGTAGCGGGGGTGAGACGCATGGCTTCGGTCAGGGTGCGGTCCAGCAATTCATCCAGGTTCAATAAGGCGCTGAACTCCCGGCTCAACTGGCTCAGGGTGTCCAGTTCACGGACCCGTTGGGCCAGGTGTTCGTCGGTCTGGCTATAGAGCCAGGCGTTCTCCAGGGCCACCGCAGCCTGGGGTGCCACCTCGTTGAGCAGGCGCAGGGTGCGGGCGTTAAAGGCGCCGGGCCGGTGATGGGCCAGTTCCAGGGTGCCGATCAACCGTTCCCCGATGAGCAAGGGGAGGCCCACGTAGGCCCGGATCGGCAGCCCTTCGCCTATGTCACGCACTTTGGGCTGGAGCGTCTGTTCTGCTTGCAAATCGGCGATGAGCAGGGGCTGACGGTGTTGGGCCAGCCAGCCGGTGAGACCCTCTCCCACCTGGTAGGTCTGTTTACCCAGGGGGCCGACGGCCCCCTGGGTGGTCAGGAGTCGGCGTTCCTCGTCGTAGAGGCAGATCTCGGCGGCCGCATAGTCAATGATGCGGCCTACCGAATCCAGGATCGCCCGGCTGGTCTTTTCCAGGTCCAGGCTGGTGGCGAGGGCGCGGCTGACCTCATGGAGCAACGTCATCTCGGCGGCACGCTGACCGGTCTCGTCGTGCAGCCGGGCATTCTCGATGGCTACGGTCAACTGGTTCGCCAGGGTCTGGCAAAAGCTCGTGTCGTCTTCAGAGAACTCGCGTGGCTCCCGGCTGCCCACGATGACGGCCCCCACCGTCTGGTTGCGTATCCGCAAGGGCTGGATCAAGGCGGCCCGGGCATCGTCGGGCAGGCCCGGCACCGTCTCACCGGGCGCGAGCTGGATATGGCGAGTCTGGGGTAGCTCACGACATCCGACCAGGATCGGGTGCCTGGACCAAATCCCGGAGTCTTCCAGCGCGGTGGTGTGGCGGCCATCATAGCTGGCGCAGAGATGCCAGCGCGTGGGTTCCTCCTCATCCAACAAAAAGACCGCCCCCAATTCGGCATTCAGCGCCGTCGCCACATGTTCGATGACCCGTGTCAGCATGTCGGTCAGGTCCCGGCCGGCGATGATCGCCCGGCCGATCTCGGCCAGGAAGAACAGTTCGCGGTTGCGGCGCTGCATATCCTGAACAAAGCTGGCCATCTCGTCCACATAATAGGCCAGTTGGGAGATGACGAGCCGGTAGATCGCCGCCGTAAAGAGGAAGAAGGCGAGCAACGTCATGAGTCCGGTCGCCCCGACAGCCAGAGCCATCCACGCCGGGTTCAGGATGATCAGGGCGATCCCGATGAGCATCCCCGCAACGGTCAGGGAAAAACTGGTCAGGAGCAGCTTTTTCTGAGTGGTCCCGTACCGGGCGATCAGGTAGACTACGGCCAGGCCCAGCAAGCTCTGCCAGACCAGGCCCGGTATAGCCTGCCAGCGTTCATTATACACCAGGTTCGGCTGCGCCAGGGCATCCACGGCCCAACTGAAGGCCGTGAAGGCGTAGAGCGGCAAGACCGCCACCAGGCTCAGGCGAAAGAACCGCCGGGCCTGCCGCTGTTGGCCGGGGGCGACGAACAAGACGGAGGCCAGGCCCAGAAATGCGCTGCTGGCCGCGTCCAGGGCCGACAGCACCGGCGGTACCACCAGCCGGCCTATCTCTGGTGGGATATGGTTCCCCACCACCAGAACCCGGAGCAGGACCGTCAGTATCGCCACCATGGTCAGCGCGGCTGCATAACGGGCCAGGGTGCGGTACTCCGGTTGCCGGGCACGATTCCAGATTCCCCAGGCAGTAATGGTCAGGATCGCTGCCAACAGGCCCAGGAGGACATCGGTGAACAACTCGCCCACCGGGTTGCCTGACCAGGTCAGAATTTCCACTAAAGTTGTCATAAGACCCTCTGAGGGAACACCCTCAACCTGCGCCGGCCGGAGTAAGGGGGCTGATCGGCGTAACTGCCCACCCTCCCGCAGGTTGGGGCGCAATGACCAGACCAGACGCCGGTAGGCGTGTCCCTGCATCGGTTACCGGCCCCGTTCTAACCTGCGGGGGGTTCAGAGTAGACAGTTGCTAATCGGCACTATAGGCGGGCAGGGTAAAGCTGAACATGCTTCCTGCCCCCAACTGACTTTCCACCCAGATCCGGCCGCCATGCATCTCCACGATGCCCTTGGCGATGGAGAGACCCAGGCCGGTGCCGGCCACCTGGCGCACCAGCGGATGGTCGGCCCGGAAGAACTTTTCAAACAACCGCTGCTGATCCGCTGGCGACAGGCCGATCCCGGAATCCACCACATCTACCCGAACCATGTGTTGCTGCCGTTGGGCCGATACCAGCACCTGACCTCCATCCGGCGTGTATTTGATCGCGTTGGAGACCAGGTTATTGAGCACCTGGATCACCCGATCCTGGTCGCCCAGGATCAAGAGTTCATCATCCGGCACAAAGGAAGACAGGCGTAGCTGTTTGGCTGTGGCCTGGCCCTGGAAGGTGGTGAGCACCTCGTTGATGGCCGACACCAGGTCCACCGGCTCCTGGCGGATGGTGATCTTGCCGGCCTCGATCCGTGACACGTCCAGCAGGTCGGCGATGAGCTGGCTTAGCCGGTTGCTGTTGGCCTGCACCACCCGCAGCCACTCATAGATCTCTTCCTTCGTATAGTCCTCGTCCTCCAGGATCAGGTCCACATAGCCCTTGATGCTGGTGAGGGGGGCGCGCAATTCGTGGGCCACCTCGTTGACGAATTTGGTCTTGGCCCGGTTGACTTCCATCTCCTGGCTGATGTCGCGGAAGACGGCCACCGCGCCCAGGAACTCGTCGCTGGCGGTGATCACCGGCGAGAGATGGACCTGGATGGCCTGCTCGCCGGCTTCCAGTACCTGCCGTTGGGGGCGGCGTTTGGGCCGGGGGAAGATGGATTCGCCGATAAAGTGCCCCAACCTGGTGCACAGGTCTGTATTGTCGCCCGGCACCAGCCCGGTCGTGTCCCAACCGATAAAGTGTTGTACCTCGCGGCCCAGGATCTGAGCAGCGGCCTGGTTCGCCAGGGTGACCTGACCGCTGGTGTTCACCACGATGACGCCATCGGCCATGCTTTCCAGGATGCTCTGTCTGCGCAGGGCCTCAGCCTCCTGGGCCAGCAGGGCGGCGGCCAGGTCCTCGGTGCGCTGCTGCACGCGCCGTTCCAGTTCCTGGCTGAACAAACGCAGTTCCTCGAACAGCCGGGCGTTCTCGATGGCGATGGTCGCCTGGGCGGCGATGGTGGTAAGCACTTCCAGGTGTTCGACATCATAGGCGTGATAGCGTTCGTGGTCGTGGACGGCCAGGGCTCCCAGCACCCGTTCACCGGCGATCAGGGGGACGCCCAGCCAGGACCGGGTGCGTTGGTCGGAGCTTGCCTCCAGGTGGGTGAATTCGGGCGGTATCCCGCTGGCCAGCAACAGGGGCTGGCGAGAGGTGATCACCCGGCTAAGCGGCCCGGTTCCCAGGGGCATGATGGTCGGTTCCCGGCGCACGCCGTCCTCGTAAGTCAGTTCGAGCCGGATCACCCGCTCCCGCTCGTCATAGAGGGCCAGGGTCAGGTTCTCTGTGCCCAGCATCTGCCGCGTTTGCTGGTAGATCAAGTCGAACAACTCCTGCACCTGGAGCGAGGCGCTGAGGGCCTGCCCGATCTGGTTCAGAGTGGCGAGTTCGTTGATCCGGCGCTGACGTTCCGCGAAAAGCTGGGCATTCTCCACGGCCACGGCGGCCTGATCGGCCAGGGTGGAGAGCAGTTCCAGGTCTTCGGCGTTGTAGAGCTGCTCAGAGAGCTTGCGCCCCAACCCCAACCAGCCGATGAGCCGCTCCTTGACCACCAGCGGGATCAACAAGACCACATGTAACTGGTTCAAGAAATCCTCTTCGGCCGGGACCAGGTTAGTCAGCGGGGTCAGCTCGAAATAGATGGGCCGGCGTTCCCGGCGCAACCGTGCCACCAGCGGACTGGCCGACGGGAGGCGTAGTTGAGTCATGCGTTCTGGTGGAAGATGCAGACTCTCGCGAACCACGTAATCGCCGCTGCCAGGGTCCTGCAATATGATACAGGACTCCTCCAATTGGAGCGTATCGGCCATGCGATGGACGATGAGGGCCAGCAGCACCGGCAGGTCCATCAGCAGAGTCAGCGCCCGGCTGAATTCCTGCAAGGTCTGCCGATAGTCGTAACGCTGACGATAGAAGGTTCGGTCCACCCAGAGTTGGAGCCGTTCCCGCGCCGGGTTTACCAGGATCGCTACCACCAGGACAAAGGCGGCCAGGATCAGGGGGTTGTTGGCCTGGATCAGGTCCTGGAACAGCAGGCTCAAGATGCCTACGATCAGCAGATATGCGCCCAGCAGCAGGGCTGTCAGGAGGGCATACACCAGGCCCCGCCGCACCACCAGGCGGATGTCAAACAGGTGGTGACGCAGGATAGAATAGGCGATGGCAGCCGGGAAGATGACCAGGAAGGGGATCACATACTTGCCATCCAGGGGATTGGCTTTCTGGAGCACGGCGCTGGACAGAAGCCAGATCCCAAACGGGCCAAAGCCCGCCATGATGCCGGCCAGAGCGATACGGCTTTGGTGCCGCACGCGCCGGGATGACCCACGGAATATGGCGTAGGTCACTGCCGCCAACAGGGCTGACAGGGCGATCACGCTCCCCAGGTAGCACCACCGCGTGACGGTCAGGTAAGCCGGCGGGTCCCCATAGGCGAACTGCGTGGCCGCTGCCAGCAGCCCGGCCGGCAGATAGGGCAGAAAGCGCAGCCGTGGCCAGCGGCGGATCGGGCGCCGCTCCTCCGGGAAAACCAGGGCCAGGTGCAAGCCCGTCCCCAAGGCCAAAGCCAACGCCGCCAGCCATAGCCGTGCTAACAGGTGGGTGGTGACCAGGTCAAACAGGAGCATGAAACCCCAGGCGACGGTCAGGCAGAAGAGCAGGAAAGAAGTCCCGATGCGCGTAACTGGCCGGGCGCGATACACAAAGGCCCCCAACGCCAGAAAGGCCAGGCCGATACAATAGGGAAATATGAACAAGGCCATCAAGTCCATATAGGAGAAGCGGGCCGTGGGGATGTGATAAGTGTGTCGGGCCGGCGGACCCTCGATGGTGTAAATATCATAGGTGACCGGTGTTCCGATGGGTTGCCCGGCCAGGAAGCGGTAGACATCAGCCGGGCTGGTTACTGGCTGGCCGTTAACCGTGCGCAACTGTTCCACGCTGGCGACCTCGGCCCCGGTCCAATCCTCCAGGCGGAGCGCACTAACGATCAGGTTCGGTTCCAGGAGAAAACCGGGGTAGGGTTTGTTCAGCCAGGTCAGCGCCAGGAGCAAGGCCCCCGCAGCGACGATGACGGTGAGGATCACCAGGGTGACGCAGAATGCGATCTGGGCCTGATAGAGTATCTTCTCCCCTGATTGCTGCTGTTCCATCGGCGTACCCCTGGGTTACTCGTAACATCCTGTGCCTTACCGCCGGTTGCCCTGCGGTAGGGTGGACATTCCATCAACGTAACTGCTCACTCTCCCCCAGGCTTCGCCGTCTGGCACTTTCGAACCTGCGGGAGGGTACAGGCTGAGCAGTTACCCATCAACCTCGTGGGGTGATGATCTCCGGCGTGGGCGGTCGGGAGCGAACCGGGCGTTGGGAGGCTCGTTGGCGTGCTTCGGCCATGGCCTCACTGATCTCGCGCACGCTGGTGAACTGGGCCGGCGGCCTGGTCAGGATACCCACAACTGGATACAGCAGCGGGACCCGGGTAACCTGACCGTTGGCGTCGCGCACCTCCATATAGCCCCGTTCTCGATCCGGGAAGGTGTAGAAGGTCGGCAAGTCCCGTTCCAGGCGGGCGACGATTGCGTCGCGCAAAGTCATCACCCGATCCGGCGTCGTGACCACGACAAAGTTGGCCCCCCCGGTGTGGCCCAGGAAATCGCGCGGATTCCCCAACTCGTCTACGGCATTGTTCAACACCAGGGCAGTGAACTTGAGCACATCGTCCCCAATGATAAAGCCATAGGTTTCATTGAACGGGAAAAAGTTTTCCAGGCCCAGGTAAAGCACTGCCCAGGTCTCTTGCTGCAACAGTTCGCGGAATTGCTGCTCCACCAGCTTGCTGCCGGGCAGGCCGGTGACCGGATGGGTCAGACTCTCATAGCTTGCCCGGCGCAGCGAGTTCTGCACCCGCAGGTGCAGTTCCTGGATGTCGAACGGCTTGGTGATATAGTCATCCGCTCCCAGCTCCAGGCCAGCGATCTTGTCGCTGCGTTGATCCCGTTGGGTGAGAAAGATGATCGGGATATGGCTGGTGCGCAGGTTCTCTCGTAAGGCGCGACAGACATCAAAGCCATCCATCTGGGGCAGGTTAATGTCCAAAATGATCACCTGGGGCATCTGGCGACGACAGATCTCCAGAGCCTCTGAACCTCGGGAGGCGACCAGGACCTCATATTTGCGAGACTTGAAATATACGCGCAGCAGGTTCGCGATATCCGGCTCATCGTCTACGATGAGGATGCGTTCCTTCGCCATGCTGTTCTCTCCGTGGGCGTAACTGCCTGTCCTCCCGCCGGTTGGAGAGGCCAGAGCACGCCCCAGGACCGGCTGCCCCGGTTGCCAGTAGGGGGCAGATTGCCAGCCTGTCTCTAATCACCTGCGGTAATGGTACAGGGTGGGCAGTTACCCGTGGGCCCTGATTGGCCGGGCTTTGAGCCGGGCCGGGTCAGCATTCTGGTTGACCCCCGGTTGCCGGTATCAGTTTATCACATTTGCGGGGTAAATTCAAGGGACAAATTCGGAGAGGGTGTCCGTCATAGTTTTGCGCTGGCGACGCCAACGCAGTGGGCATGGCTCCCTCTCCCTCGTGGAGAGGGTCGGGGTGAGGGTGGAGACCGCCGGTCAGCGCAGATCGCCCCTCACCCCAGCCCTCTCCCCGATGGGGAGAGGTTGTGCGCGCCCTCGTCTGCAAAAACGTGACGGACACCCATTCGGAGTGGTCTTCCCGTGAGGGGGACTATCCGCGACGTGAGCCTGGATCGAACGGGGGGATCGTGGGCTTGGCCGCATGGCGCTGGCAAGACCACCACCATGCGCATTCTCACCGGCTTTTGCATTCTGGCTGGGCCAGATACTCACTTACGTACTGCGCGAACCGCTCAAAGTCGCCCAGATCGTGCTGCAGGTAGTGATAGACCTTCCGCAAGTCCACTTCCAGGTACAGGTGTACCAACACGTTGCGGAACCTGGCCATGCCGACGAGTTTCTGCGCAAAGTCAGGTGGCAAGACACCGATGTCGGCCAGCCGTGGGAAGATGTCCCCGTAGCTTTCCGGCATACGTACCGCCGATTCGGCCAGGATCATGCAACCGATGTCAATAGCAGCCTGGATGGCAACCTGGAAATCTCGCTCGGCGGAGGCATGTAGGATGTGGTCGCGCGCGAACTCGTCATACGTCAGGCGTTGCAGTTCCTTCAAGGCGTTCACGGAGTCGGCGATAACGCTCAAGCGTGCCACGATGGGGGTTATATCCACGGAGCAATTCTCCTTTCCGCGCTCGTTCCAGGATCGCGCGTTCATGCCGCTGAAGTATCGGTTTGAAATCCAGGTACTCGCTCACCGTCCGCGCCGTGAACTCGATGCGGGCCTGCTGGTCCCGGCAGTAGAGCAGCACCCCGTCGCGCAGGACACGGTAGCGCAACGCCAGGGGCACCTGGTTCAGGATCGCCACATCCACATCGTTGACGTGCAGGAGGTCCATCAACCCGCCAATGACCTCCAGTCGCCGGTCGAGACAGTGTTGCCTGTCCGGCGCGCCAGCCAACAACACCGCCACGTCCACGTCCGATAGAGGTCCGGCCTGTCCCCGCGCATACGAGCCGAACAGGTACGCCGTCACCACGTCATCGAACGAGGCAAAGTAGCGTTCCAGATCAGCCCGGTGTTGGGCCAGAGCAAATGCCTTCGGCAAGTTCATCGCTCTTCTCCCTTCGCTCACGCTCAGGACAGACAGAGTTTGCCGGGCTTGGGGCCGGGCCGGATCAGCATCCTGGTTGACCACCGGCTGCCGGAAGCAGTTTATCATATTTGCGGGGTAAATTCAAGGGACAAATCTGGGGGTTTTTGCGGCGGCTTCGCCGCCGCAAAAACCCTTACGAAGCCTTATTTCCCCTCCCCGAAGGGAGGCGAAGTGGGGAGTGAGGCAGTGCCCTCATGCGTCTAATTACGCCTGAATGTCAAAGGGGATCGCTTGACAGTCCTATGGCCCTGTGCTATATTTACCGCCTGTTGCAAGTTGGAGTAGCCAGTCCCGCGTAGCAGTTAAAGTTTATATAGATGAAGGAGTGAGTCTATGATCCAGGCGCAGAACCTGACCAAGTTTTACGGCACTAAAGCTGCCCTGCGCGACGTGAGCTTTGAGATCGAGCGGGGTGAGATCGTGGGCTTTTTGGGGCCGAATGGCGCCGGCAAGACCACTACCATGCGCATTCTCACCGGTTTTATCCCTCCCACTGGTGGTTCGGCCCGCATCGCCGGCTTTGACTGCCTGACCGAATCGCTGGAGGTGCGCAAACGCATCGGCTATATGCCGGAGACGGTCCCTCTCTACCCGGAGATGGCGGTCTGGGATTATCTGGAGTTCTTTGCCAAAGTGCGGGGCCTGGCTGACCGGGACCGGGCTATCGCCCGGGTTATGGATACCTGTGGCATTGCCGAGGTGGCCCATCGTCCCACCGGCGAGCTGTCCAAGGGCTATCGCCAGCGGGTGGGCCTGGCTCAGGCCCTTCTCCATGAACCAGAGGTGCTTATCCTGGACGAACCGACCATCGGCCTGGACCCCAAGCAGGTGGTGCAGGTGCGGGAACTGATCAAAAGCCTGGCCGGTCAGGCCACCATCATCCTGAGTTCCCACATCTTGCCGGAGGTCAGCCAGATCTGCCAGCGCGTCCTCATCATCCACGAGGGGCGCATTGTGGCCGAGGATACGCCAGCCAGTCTGACCCGGCGCATCCAGCAGGCCCAGCGGGTCCTGCTGCGCGTGAACCAGGCCAGCGAAGCCCTGACGGAACGGCTGCGCGCTGTGCCCGACGTGCTCTCCGTGACGCTCCGCGATGAGGCCACCTACGCGGTGGAATGCGCTCTGGACGTGGACCGGCGGGCCGCCCTGGCCGCCGCCGTGGTCCAGGGGGGCTGGGAGCTGTTGGAACTGCGGCCCGTGGATATGACCCTGGAAGAGATCTTCTTGCGGCTCACAACCACAGAGGAGGAGGTGGCAGCATGAACGTGTTGAACGTCGCCGCCCGCGAGTTGCGGGCCTACTTTGCTTCACCGGTGGCCTATCTGACCATGTTCGGCTTCCTGGTCATCACCGGTCTCTTCTTTGCCTGGTACATCTCGTGGTTCCAGGACCCCCAGGCGTTCTTTTACAATATCCCGGCCTCGCTGGACTCGGTCTTTCGCAACCTGACCATCGTGCTGCTCCTGTTGGCGCCGGCCCTGACCATGCGCCTCCTGGCCGAGGAGCAACGCTCCGGCACCATCGAGTTGCTCATGACCGCCCCGCTCCGCGACTGGGAAGTGGTGGTGGGCAAGTACCTGGCGGCCCTGGCCCTCTACCTGATCATGCTGGCAGCGACATTGTATTACCTGTTGATCCTCCTGGCCTTCGGTAAACCAGACCTGGGGGTGGTCTTGACGACCTACACGGGAGCCGTGCTCCTGGGGGCCGCGTTCCTGGCAGTGGGGCTTCTGGCCTCGGCCCTGACGCGCAACCAGATCATCGCTGCCGTGCTGGCTCTGGGCGCGCTCTTGTTCCTGTGGCTTATCGAGGTCTTTGCTCCCCTGTTACCCACCAGCATCACCCTGCCTCTGGGTGGCTCCCTGAACCCGTCTGACGCTTTGCAGAACCTCTCTATCATCTCACACTACTTTGATTTTACGCGGGGTATCCTGGATTCACGGCACATTCTTTATTACCTGAGCCTTGTCGCCATCTGCCTGTTCCTGGCCACGCGTGTCCTGGAGATTCGGAGGTGGAGTTAGATGGACGAAAGAAACGAACGGGGAACCTCGCCGGATCAACTCAAGGAGTACTGGGATAAACTTAAGGTCTATAGCTCATACGTCATCCTGTTGGGACTGGTCGGTGTGATGGCGGCCCTGGTCAGCTTTGCCTGGCTGGGCGAGTTGAATGTCATAGGCCAGGTCTTGTTGATCCTGGGGCTGGCTCTGGGCGTGCTCTACATTGCCCTGGAACCCCAGATCGCCCGCCGGGCCATCGCTGCCCGGCAGACGCGCTACGGCTTGAATGCCCTGATCATGAGCCTGGCCTTCATCGGCATCGTGATCCTGATCAACCTGGCCCTTTACAAGTATAACGCCCGGCACGACTTTACCTCCAGTGGCGAGTACTCTATCTCGCAGCAGACCATCAAGATCCTGGCGAACCTGGACCGTGATGTGCGAGTGATCGTCTTTATGTCGCAGAACGATAGCCGCCGGGATAAGCTGGAAAGCCTGCTGGAAGAGTATACCCGCCATACGAACCGGTTGCGCTACGAATTCGTGGACCCGGATAGCCGGCCGGCCCTGGCCCGCCAATACGGTGTTACCAGCACCGGGACCCTGGTCTTTGAGGCCGGCGAGAAACGCCAACAGGTCCAGGGCACCAGCGAACAAGACATCACCAGCGGCATCCTCAAGGTCATCCGCGCCGAGGCCAAACGGGTCTACTACCTGGTCGGCCACAAGGAGCCAGGGCTGGAAGATACCGCCCAGACGGGATACAGCAAGGTCGGAAATGCCCTGCGGAGTAACAACTATCAGGTCGCCGAACTGAATCTGGTGATCTCGGGCACGGTCCCGGCCGACGCGGCCGCGTTGATCCTGGCGGCCCCGCGCACCCCTCTGGGTGAGCGGGAGGTCCCGGCGGTATGGAGTTACCTGCGCAATGGCGGCAAGCTGTTCTTGCTCCTGGACCCCCTCCAGACCTGCGGCCTGGAGGATGGCCTGCGCGACGAGTACGGCATAGTCTTTCAGGAGGACCTGGCCTACGACCCGGCTAATAGCATCGCCGGGGAGCCACTGATGCCGGTCCTGGTGAGCTACCCCTGGAGCCAGATCACTAAAGACCTGGGGCTGACTTTCTTCCCCCTGGCCCGGTCCATCACCCAGACCACGCCGTCGCCGGCCAGCGTGACGGTCCAAAAACTGCTCCAGACCAGCACCCAGAGCTGGGGAGAGACGGATTTGAATACCCCCAATCCCCGCTTCGACCCGGACCAGGACATCAAAGGCCCGTTGACCCTGGGCCTGACCGTGGAGAAAGAATCCGCCCCGACCGGTGGACCCAGCCGGCTGGTCCTTATCGGGAATGCCAGTTTTGCCAGCAATGTGGCCTTTGACCAGCAGAGCAACGGAGAACTGTTCATCAACTGCGTGAACTGGCTGACGGAGGAGGAAGACGTCATCGCTATCAGCACCAGGCCGCCAGCCCAGCATCCTTTGAACCTGATGCCCAATCAGGTCCCGCCCATCATGTTCTCCAGCGTCTGTCTCCTGCCCTTGTTGGTCCTGGGTGTGGGGGTGTTGGTCTGGTGGCGAAGACGGTAATCCGTGAGTGAGGTGTTTGGTGATGAAGAATACACAGATTCGAAATACCACGATCCTGGTGCTGGTTTTCGCGGCCTTGCTGGTCGGTTGGTGGCTTGTGGAGAACTATAAACCCGGTCTTGCTCCCGCGCCGACTACCGAGACCAGCAAGTATCTCTTCCCGGCCCTGGCCGTGGATAACGTGGAAGGGATCGAGGTGAAACTGGCCGCCGGGCCATCCGTCTATCTGTTCAAAGGAGCCGAGGGCTGGTTCCTGGGCGGCATGGGCGGCGAACGCCTGGATGATGGCGCGGTGACCAGCGGAGCCAGCGGCATCATCGAATTGCGGGCCCAGAGGGCTTTTACCGAGGGTGTGACCCTGGCCGAGTTCGGGTTGGACCCGCCCACAGCCACCATCAAGCTGACCCTGACCAACAAGCGCACCGAAGCCCTGCTGGTGGGGGCCAGGAACCCGGAAGGCTTTTCCTACTATGTGCAACACGCCGGCGACCCGGCTATCTACCTGGTCAGTCGCTATACGGTGGACACGGTGCTGGGCTGGGTAGACAAGCCCCCCCGCCAACCCACCCCCACGCCGGCCGCTATCGTGACGGTGGTGGCGACTTTGACCCCCACCCCACCCCCCACGGTGCCGGTGACGACCACTGCCGTGGTGACACCAACTGCTACCGCTACCGCGACGCCGACTCCTACACCTACGCCGACGCCCACCCCGGCCGGCACGGTCATCACCGTGGTGGTCACGCCCACCCCGTTACCCTCGGTCACGCCAGTGGTGACGCCGACGGTGGCGATCACCCCAACGGCGACAACCAGGCCATGAAATGGTGAGCGACAGGCGTCAAACGTAATGCGTGTGCCTACCCTCCCGCAGGTTTGGGTGCCCAGAGCCTGCCCCAACCTGACCTGCGGGAGGGTTCAGGATTTGTCCTCCGATGTCGCTGACGAAACCGACTCGCAGTTCGCAATCAGAACCAGGTCTGCCCCTCAGCGTGCGCGCTCTGGATTTCCTCCGCTATGGGGACGATGAGCCGCAGGATGTGACCGGGGCCGTCCCCCGCGAGTCTCCCTTGCTCATCCGGGTCAACGGCACCGATCTGGTGACCCTGTTGCACACCCCGGCCCGCACCACGGCCCTGGTCCTGGGGTTCCTGTATCTGGAAGGCATCATCGGCGGGCTGGATGACGTGGCCTTGCTGCGCGTCTGCGACGACGAGACGGTGGCGGAGGTGCAGCTCAGCCGGGAGGTAGACGTGGCCGCCTTGCAGCAACGTCGCACCGTTACCTCCGGCTGCGGCGGCGGCACGACCTTTGGCCTGCTGGACCCGGCCCGACTGCCCCCCCTATCAACCCCGCGGCCGGTGTCAGTCGCGCAGGTTCAGGACCGTATGGCCGACTTGCTGCTGGCAGCAGAGGCGTACCTGGTGGCCGGGGGCCTGCACACCTCAGCCCTGAGCGACGGGGAGCGGCTCCTGGTGGTGGCGGAGGACGTGGGTCGGCACAATACGCTGGACAAGTTGATGGGCGAGTGTCTGTTGCGGGGCCTCTCGCCGGCGGGGCACATCCTGCTCTCCACCGGGCGCATCTCGTCGGAGATGCTGCTCAAGGCGGCGCGGATGGGTGTGCCGGTGGTGGTCAGCCGTACCTCCCCCACAGACCTCTCTGTGGCGTTGGCCCAGGACCTGGGGATCACCCTCATCGGCTATGTGCGTGGGCCGACGTTGAACGTGTATGCCGGGGCGGAACGGGTGCGGGGCTGAGTTCCGGCCCGTCTGCGTTCCAACAAGTCAATGAAGGCTTCCAGGCGCGTGAGCATCCCGGTGCGCCCGGTCTGTTCGTCAAAGACCAGGGAGAGCACCGGGATGTTGTGATCTCGCACCACGTTGGGCATGATATTGGAGGCCACGATCTCCGGGGCGCAGGTGAAGGGCTGGACGTGGATCACGCCGTCATAGCCTTCCTGGGCGTGCAGGATCGTCTCGCCGATGGACTTGAGGCCGTCGCCGGCGACGGGGCGGCGCAGGTAGGGCCGGGCCACGCGTTCCACGCTCCGCGTCTCCGGGATCCGCAGTGCCCGCAGGAACATATTAAAGTTCAGCCATTTGGTGATATAGATGCTACGTTCCACCTCTACCCCGCGTCGCCCCAGTTCTTCTTCCAGATTCATGTTCAGGAAGGCATCAATCACCAGATAGAACTCGCCCAGGATGATGACCTTGAGCGGCCTCGTCGTGCGGTCAACCGGGATGTCGTTCAGGGCGGCAAAGGCTTCGCGGCGGATGCGTTGGAAAGTGTCCCAGTCACTCACCTGGCGCAGCCGGTCCCGGGCTTCGCGCAGCACCCGCGTAGCCGCACCCGGCGTCAGTTCCCGAGGTCGGAGGCGGTAGGCAGCGCTGTCCAGCTCGTCCAGGGTCTTCATCACCGGCAGTCCCAGGGCGATGCCGTGGAGGATGCGGCGCAGGGGCACGCCGGTGTTCTGTTGCAGCTCCCGGATAGCCGTCACCGCGCTGCCGTCCATGAGACGAAAGGGCCGCATGGTGAACTGGTAGCCGCGTTCGCGCAGCGCGGCCTCCTGAATCTTGGGATAGTAACCCAGGCGACAGCCGCTTTGTTTCTCCAGGGTCAAGATCGTGTCTGCCCCCAGCTCCAGGGCCTCGATCATGTTGCCCAGGACGACCTTGAAGGGCACGCAGATGAACTCCGGCGAGAGCTGCGCGCCCAGGGTCAGGGTGCGCTGGCTGGACAGCGGCGGTGAGATCACCTCCAGGCCCAGGGTGTGAAAGAGCACTTCCAGGGCGATGTAGGCCTGGCCGATGTGAGGATAAGTGACGATCATGGGAATCTACGAAAGAGTCTCTGTAGATGGAAATTTGTGCTCCTCGGCGGTCTGCCAGGCCCAGGCCGGACTGGGTGGGCCTGGCAGACCCGCTTTGAGCAACTTTTTCCATCTACTGAGTCTCGGAAAAAGGTCGTTTCACCGCCGAGACGCAGACGCTTCGCGCGCAGAGAATACGATGTAGAACTCTGCGCTCCCGGCGTGAGTTTGCAGTGAACTCATGAATGAATGAACGAATCTACGAAGCGGCAGCCTGATTCACCTGGCGGCGAGCAGTTGGAGATTGTATCTACGCTCACCGCTCCACGTGCCGCCGCTCCAGCATGTCCACGAACGCCTCCAGGCGCGTGACCAGGCCGGCCTCGCCGGTGTGCTCGTCAATGGTCAACAGCATGAAGGGTTTGCCGGCCGCCTGCGCGCCACGTTGGACCACGTCAATCATCACGCTGTCCGGCCCACAGCCAAAGGCTACCACCAGGATCACGCCGTCCACCGTCGGGTCGGCAAAGTAATGGCCGGCGGCCCCCACCACCTCGCCTTCATAGGTCCAGTAGGGTCGCCCGGCCAATCGCTGGATGGCGGCGCGCGCTGCGGCCGGGGAGACCTGCGCCGCCGTCCGCACGTTGACTCCCAGACCCGCCAGCCGGCGCAGCATATCATGGCTCACGTAGCGGTCGAACACGTTGTAGGGGTGGCCCACCACAGCCACAGTGAGCATGGGGGCGCGTTGCGGCGCTGCGCGCGAAGCGCGTGTGCTCCCCCGCTCCTCTGCTCCCCTGCTCCTCCGCTCCTCCGCTCCCCCGCTCCCCCGCTCCTCTGCTCCTATCGCCTGTTCCAGAGGCACACCGGCCTGGAGCAGTTCCAGGTAGCGCAAATGGGCTGCCCAGGCCGCTTCGCTGGCCTCCTTCACCCGCAGGGGGTTCCAGGTGAACCGGCGCCCCACCTCATAGACTGCCCGGTAGAAGGCTAATCGGCCCTCTCCCAGGTCAATATCTACGTCCAGGACCTCTGGGGCC
>Ga0209162_1001135_pt1 | contig 27116 bp, 37 predicted proteins | sample YNPNPMetaG_FD_187121 | JGI IMG/M metagenome (GOLD analysis project Ga0209162, IMG submission 187121) | Anoxygenic and chlorotrophic microbial mat microbial communities from Yellowstone National Park, USA - YNP NP MetaG (SPAdes) (version 2) ...
GGGGACAACGTGGAGATCGAGGTGGAGCTGATCACGCCTATTGCGTTGGAGCAGGGGTTGCGCTTCGCGATCCGCGAAGGCGGCCGCACCGTGGGCGCCGGCACCGTCACCGAGATTCTGGAGTGAGGCCATGGTCAAGGAAAGAATCCGCATTCGCCTGAAGGCTTACGACTACCGGCTCCTGGACCAGTCCACGGCGGAAATCGTGGACACTGCCAAGCGCACGGGAGCTGCGGTCTCGGGGCCGATTCCGCTGCCCACGCAGATCCAGCGCTTCACGGTGCTGCGTTCGCCGCACGTTGACAAGAAGTCCCGGGAGCAGTTCGAGATCCGCACCCACAAGCGGCTTTTGGACATCCTGGATCCCACGCAGCAAACGGTGGATGCCCTCATGAAGCTGGAGCTGCCCGCCGGGGTGGATGTGGAGATCAAGGCCTTCGGCGGAAAGAAGTGAGGGGGAAGCTATGGTTCGCGGCATTTTGGGCAGAAAGCTGGGCATGACGCAGATCTTCGACGAGAAGGGGGAGCTGGTGCCCGTGACCGTGGTCCAGGCCGGCCCCTGCGTGGTGGTGCAAGTGAAGGCGAAGGCCAAGGACGGTTACGACGCGGCGCAGATCGGGCTGGTGGAGGGCAAACCGCCCCGCCACGTCCCCAAGCCCTTGGCTGGCCATTTCGCCAAGGCCAGCGTTCCCCCCACCCGGGTGCTCAAGGAGGTCCCGGTGGACCCCTCCGGGGAGGTGAAGCCCGGGATGACCGTGCTTTGCGACATCTTCGCCCCTGGGGATGTGGTCCGGGTGGTGGGGACCTCCAAGGGGAAAGGGTTCCAGGGGGCGGTGCGGCGGCACCACTTCCGGGGGGGCGCTGCCTCCCACGGCTCGATGTTCCACCGGGCCCCCGGCTCCATTGGCCCTTCGGCGTTCCCTTCCCGGGTGTTCCCCGGGACCCGCATGGCAGGCCGCATGGGCGGCGACACCATCACCCTCAAGCGCGTCAAGGTGGTCAAGGTGGACGTGGAGAACAACCTGCTGTTCCTCAAGGGGGCCGTGCCCGGCGGCCGCAAGGCCCTGGTCCGGCTCGTGAAGGCGTAAGGAGCGATGGCTTATGAAGCTGCCCGTTCGTAACTGGGAAAACCAAGTGGTGGGGGAGGTGGAGGTCCCCGATCCGATCTTCACTTACCCGCCCCGCCCGCACCTGGTGTGGGAGGTGGTGAAGGCGTACCTGGCTGGGTTGCGCCGCGGTACCCACGCTACCAAGACCCGGGGCATGGTGTCCGGCGGTGGCAAGAAGCCCTGGCGGCAGAAGGGCACCGGGAGGGCACGGCACGGCTCCATCCGCTCGCCCCTCTGGCGCCACGGCGGGACCGTGTTCGGGCCCCAGCCCAGGGACTACACGCTCAAGGTGAACGTCAAGGCCAAGAAGAACGCGCTCAAATCGGTGCTTTCCGAAAGGCTCGCCCAGGGGCGTTTGCTGGTGCTGGAGAGCCTGGAGGTCCCCTCCTTCAAGACCAAGGAGATGATGGCGCGCCTCGCCAAGCTGGGGCTTGCCGGGGAGAAGGTGCTATTCGTGGACAGCTACGACAACCTCAACCTGCTGCTGGCCACCCGCAACCGCCCCGAGCTGGGGGTCCAGGACGCCGGTCATCTCCACGTGTACGAGGTGCTGAACGCCCAGCACGTGGTGTTCTCCTCGAAGGCGCTCACGGCGCTTGCGGAGGTACTGGTCCCATGAAAGACCCGCGGGAGATCATCATTCGTCCGCTCATTACCGAGAAAACCTCGGTGCTGCAAGAGGCTGCTAGCGTGCTCTGTTTCCAGGTGGCGCCTGGGGCCAACAAGATCGAGATTCGTCAAGCGGTGGAAAAGCTCTTCGGGGTCAAGGTCCAGGCGGTGCAGGTGGTGAACATGCGTGGCAAGCTGCGCCGTTTCGGCCGGTTCGCTGGGTACCGCCCGGATTGGCGCAAGGCGTACGTGCGGCTTGCCCCGGGGCAGAAAGTCCCAGAGTTCGTGGAGAAGGTGTGAGGGGGTGAGCTATGCCGCTGCGGAGCTTCAAGCCGACTTCTGCCGGCATCCGCTTCAAGACGGTGCTGGATTTTTCCGATATCACCAAGAAAAGGCCGGAAAAGAGCCTGGTGCACGGCATCGCCCGCTCCGGGGGCCGCAACAACGAGGGGCACGAGACCGTGCGCTTCCGGGGCGGTGGCCACAAGCGGCTCTACCGCGTGATCGATTTCAAGCGGGACAAGCGCAACGTCCCTGCCAAGGTGGCGGCCATCGAGTACGACCCGAACCGCTCGGCGCGCATCGCGCTGTTGCACTACGCCGACGGCGAAAAGCGCTACATCCTGGCTCCCTTGGGTCTGACCGTGGGGCAGACGGTGATCGCTGCGGAAAAGGCGGAAATCGTTCCTGGGAACGCGTTGCCCCTGGCCAACATCCCCGTGGGTGCCATGGTGCACAACGTGGAGCTCAAGCCGGGCAGGGGCGGGCAGCTGGTGCGGGCAGCAGGCGCCGCGGCCCAGGTGATGGCCAAGGAGGGCAAGTACGTGACGCTGCGCTTGCCCTCGGGTGAGATGCGCCTGGTGCTCGCTTCCTGCTGGGCCACGGTGGGCCAGGTGGGGAACTTGGATCACGCCAACGTGTCCATCGGCAAGGCGGGGCGGAGCCGCTGGCTGGGGCGGCGCCCCCACGTGCGGGGCACCGCCATGAACCCGGTGGACCACCCCCACGGCGGTGGCGAGGGGCGCACCAAAGGTGGCCGGCACCCGGTTTCTCCCTGGGGCCAGCCCACCAAGGGGTACAAGACCCGGCGCAACAAGCGCACGGATCGGTTCATCGTGAAGCGGCGGAAGTAGGAGGCGGAAGATGGCGCGTTCGATCAAAAAAGGCCCGTTCGTGGACGATCACCTGCTCAAGAAGGTCCTCAAGCTCAACGAGGCCCGTCAGCGGCAGGTCATCAAGACCTACTCTCGCCGCTCCACCATCGTGCCGGAGATGGTGGGGCACACCATCGCGGTGCACAACGGGCAGAAGTTCATCCCGGTTTTCATCACGGAAAACATGGTGGGTCACAAGCTCGGCGAGTTCGCGTTGACCCGCACCTTCCGCGGGCACGCGGGCACCAAGAAGGAAAAGGGCGCAGCCCATTGACGGGGGATGTCATGCAAGCCAGAGCGCAACTCCGATACTACCGTGCTTCCGCGCAGAAGGTCAGGCTCGTGGCAAACCTCATCCGCGGGCAAAAGGTGGCCGCCGCTTTGGCCACGCTGCAACTGGTAAAGAAGCGTTGTGCCGCAGACCTCGCCAAGCTGGTGCGCTCCGCGGTGGCGAACTACGAGCAGGCGAGCCCCGGTAGCGATGCCGGCAAGCTCGTGATCACCAGGCTGCAGGTGGACCAAGGGCCTGCGTGGAAGCGGTTTCGGGCGGGTTCCATGGGCCGGGCTTTTCCCCGGCTGCGGCGGACCTGCCACATCCTGGTGGAAATTTCCGAGGTGGAAAGGTAGGAGGGTAAGGTGGGCCAGAAAACACACCCGTACGGCTTTCGCTTGGGTTACAACCGCACCTGGCGTTCCCGCTGGTACGCCGAGAAGGACTACGCCAAGCTGCTCCACGAGGACCTGCGGCTGCGCAAGGAGCTGAAGGCGCGGCTGGCGCACGCCGGGGTAGCAGAGGTGGACATCGAGCGCACCGCCAACCGCATCCGCGTGACCATCATGGCCGCCCGCCCGGGGATCATCATCGGCCGCAAGGGGGCGGAAGTGGACAAGCTGGGGGAGGAGCTGCGCAAGCGCTTCGGCCAGGACATCCACATCAACATCCAGGAAATCCAGCGGCCGGAAATCGAGGCGCAGCTCATCGCCGAGTCGGTGGCGCAGCAGCTGGTGCGGCGGGTCACCTTCCGCCGGGCCATGCGCCGGGCCATGGAAAACGCCTTGCGTTTCGGCGCACAAGGTGTCAGAATCCGTTGCTCCGGGCGCCTCAACGGTGCCGAGATCGCCCGCTCCGAGTGGTACCAGGAGGGGCGGCTGCCTCTGCAAACCCTCAAGGCTGCCATTGACTACGGGTTCGCGGAGGCGTTCACCACGTACGGGGTGATCGGGGTGAAGGTTTGGGTTTACAAGGGTGAGCTGCACCGCTCTCGGGTGCTGCGTCGCCTGGCCTAAGGCGAGGTGCTGCCATGTTGATGCCAAAGAAGGTCAAGTTCAGGAAGCAGCAGCGCGGCCGGATGCGCGGTACCGCTACTCGGGGCAACACCGTGGCGTTTGGGGACTACGGTTTGCAGGCGCTGGAGCCCGGGTGGATCACCGCCCGGCAAATCGAGGCGGCGCGTATCGCCATGACTCGCTACGTGAAGCGCGGCGGCAAGATCTGGATCCGCATCTTCCCCGACAAGCCGGTCACCAAGAAGCCCTTGGAAACCCGCATGGGGAAGGGGAAGGGCAACCCTGAGGAATGGGTGGCGGTGGTGAAGCCGGCGCGCATCCTCTACGAGATGGAGGGGGTGAGCGAGGAGGTGGCGCGGGAGGCCATGCGTCTCGCCGCCCACAAGCTGCCCATCAAGACGCGGTTCGTGGTACGGGGGCACGTGCGATGAAAGCGAAACAGCTGCGCGACCAGTCCATCGAGGAGCTGCGCCGCACCGAGGCGGAGCTCACCGAGCAGCTCTTCAAGCTGCGCTTCCAGAAAGCCACGGGGCAAATGGAAAACCCCGGGAAGATCCGCCAGGTGCGCCGTGACATCGCTCGGGTGAAGACGATCCTCGCCGAGCGGCTGCGGGAAGTGGAGGAAGCCTGATGGAAAACCGGGAACAGTCGCGGAAGACCGTGAAGGTGGGGACCGTGGTCTCGGTCGCCGGGAACAAGAGCGTGGTGGTGAAGGTGGAGAGCATGGTCATGGACCCGCTCTACCACCGGTTCGTGAAGCGGTCCCGCAAGTTCATGGCCCACGACGAGAAGGCGGAGTGCCGGCTGGGCGACAAGGTGCAAATCGTCGAATGCCGCCCCCTGTCGCGGCGCAAGCGCTTCCGCGTGGCGCAGATCCTCGAGCGGGCCAAGTGAGGAGGTTGCCATGATCCAAATGCGCACGATGCTCGTGGTGGCAGACAACTCCGGGGCCAAGAAGCTCATGGCGATCCGCCACCTCGGGGGTTCCTCGGTGGGGCGCTACGCCAGGTTGGGGGACATCGTGGTGTGCTCGGTGAAGGAGGCCGCCCCGGACTCGGACATCAAGAAGGGTTCGGTGGTCAAGGCGGTGATCGTGCGGATGCGCCGGACCCATCGCCGCAAGGACGGGTCCTACATTCGCTTCGACGACAACGCCGCGGTGCTCATCAACAACCAGCGGGAGCCCATTGGCACCCGCGTGTTCGGGCCGGTGGCGCGGGAGCTCCGGGAGCGTCGCTTCATGAAGATCGTTTCCCTGGCCCCCGAGGTGCTCTAGGAGGCCGTTATGGGTGGCTTGAAGATCAAGAAGGGCGACCAGGTGCTGGTGATTGCCGGCAAGGACCGCGGCAAGCGGGGCAAGGTGCTGCGGGTGGACCGGCAGCGCGCCCGGGTGGTGGTGGAGGGGGTCAACATGATCAAGCGGCACACCCGCCCCAACCCCCGGGCAGGTGTCCAGGGGGGGATCGTGGAGCGGGAAGCCCCGATCCACATCTCCAACGTGATGGTAATTTCCCCGGATTCGGGCAAACCGAGCCGGGTAGGTATCAAGGTGCTCGAGGACGGCCGCCGCGTGCGGTACGCCAAAGTGGATGGCGCGATTCTCGACCAGTAAGGAAGGGAGGGTACGGTGGCGCGCTTGAAGGAGAAGTACCAAAAAGAGGTGGTCCCGAAGCTCATCGCGGAGTTCGGGATCACCAACCCCATGGCGGTCCCGAGGATCGTCAAGGTGGTCTGCAACATCGGCATCGGGGAGGCGGCCCGCCAGCCCAAGCTCATGGAGCAGGCCATGGAGGAGCTGGCGGCGATCACCGGCCAGAAGCCGGTGGTGCGCAAGGCCAAGAAATCCATCGCCCAGTTCAAGCTGCGGGTGGGGATGCAGGTGGGGTGCATGGTCACCCTGCGGCGGGACCGCATGTACGAGTTCCTGGACCGGCTCTTGAACATCGCGCTCCCCCGGGTGCGCGACTTCCGGGGCCTTTCCCCCAAGGGGTTCGACGGCCGGGGGAACTACACCCTGGGGATCAAGGACCACCTGATCTTCCCCGAGGTGGACTACACCAAGGTGGAGCGCCCCAAGGGGATGAACGTGACGGTGGTGACCAGCGCGCCCACCGACGACCAAGCGCGGTTCCTTCTGGCCGAGCTTGGGTTCCCGTTTGCGAAGAGCTAGGAGGAGAGAAGTGGCACGCACCTGTTTTTTTGCCAAAGCCGCGAAGAAGCCCAAGTTTGCCGTGCGTTACCGCAACCGCTGCAAGCTCTGCGGAAGGCCGCGGGGCTACATGCGCAAGTTCCAGCTTTGCCGCATTTGCTTCCGCAAGCTGGCCCTGGAGGGGTACCTCCCAGGGGTGACCAAGGCGAGCTGGTAGGGGAGGTGGCATTATGACCATGACCGACCCGATCGCCGATTTCCTCACGCGCATCCGCAACGCGGTGATGGCTGGCAAGGACCGCGTGGACGTGCCCGCCTCCAAGATGAAGCTGGAGATCGCCCGCATCCTCAAGGAGGAGGGGTTCATCCGCACCTTCAAGGTGCTGGAGGAAGGCCCCCAGGGCACGATCCGCCTCTACCTGCGCTATTCGCCAGAGGGGGAGCCAGCCATCCACGGCTTGGAGCGGGTTTCCCGCCCTGGCCGGCGGGTTTACAAGGGGGTGGACGAGCTGCCCCAGGTGCGCCGCGGCATCGGCGTGGCCATCGTCTCCACCTCCCAGGGGCTCATGACCGACGCTCGTGCCCGCCAGCTGCGGGTGGGGGGCGAGGTCGTGTGCACGGTTTGGTAGGGGGTCCACATGTCGAGGGTAGGGAAAAAGCCGATCGAAATCCCCAAGGGCGTGGAGGTCCACGTGGGCAACGGCGTGGTGCAGGTCAAGGGGCCCAAGGGGAGCATCCTCCAGCCGATCCCCGAGGGGATCCAGGTGACCGTGGAAGGCAGCCGCGTGGTGGTGGCCCGGGAGCGGGAAGAGCAGCACTTGCGGGCGCTCCACGGCACCACCCGGGCGCTGCTCGCCAACGCGGTGCTGGGGGTTTCCCAGGGTTTCAAGAAAGAGCTGGACATCGTGGGCGTGGGGTACAAGGCGGAGCTGAAGGGGCCCGGGGAGGTGGTCTTCACCCTGGGGTTCTCCCATCCGGTGAACTTCCCCTTGCCCGAAGGGATCCAGGCGAGCTACGACGCCAAGGCCAACCGCCTCACGGTGGAGGGGATTGACAAGCAGCTGGTGGGGCAGGTGGCGGCGCGCATCCGCATGTTGCGGCCACCGGACCCCTACAAGGGCAAGGGGATCAAGTACGCGGACGAGGTCCTGAAGCTGAAGGCCGGAAAGTCGGGAGCGTAACGCTATGGCTCGATACGAGGATCGCAAATCACGGCGCAGGAGGATCCATTGGCGGATCCGCAAGGTGGTGCGGGGCACCCCCGAGCGCCCTCGCTTGGTGGTGTACCGCTCCCTCAACCACGTGTACGCCCAAGCGGTGGACGATGTGGCGGGGCGCACCTTGGCGGCCGCATCCACCCTGGAGAAGGCCTTGCGCGAGGGGCTGACCCATTGCGGGAACAAGCAGGCGGCTCGCGTGGTGGGGCGGGCCATCGCCGAGAGGCTTGTGGCAAAAGGAATCACCACGGTGGTCTTCGACCGGGCGGGGTTCCGCTACCACGGGGTAGTGAAGGAGCTCGCAGACGCCGCTCGCGAAGCCGGGTTGCAGTTCTAGGGGACGACTATGGAAGATCGGGAATTTCAGCTCATCGATCGCGTGGTGCACGTCAACCGGGTCACCAAGGTGGTGAAGGGCGGCAAGAACCTCTCCTTCTCCGCCTTGGTGGTGGTAGGGGACGGGAACGGCCGGGTGGGGTTCGGCACCGGGAAAGCCCGGGAGGTCCCCCAGGCCATCAAGAAGGCCACCGAGCAGGCCAAGCGGGCCATGATCGAGGTGCCCCGGGAGGGGACCACGATCCCCCACGAGGTGGTGGGTCACTTCGGCTCGGGGAAGGTGGTGCTGCGCCCCGCCTCCCCCGGTACCGGGGTCATCGCCGGCGGCACGGTGCGGGCGATCATGGAAGCCGCGGGTATCGGCGACATCCTCACCAAATCGCTGCGCTCCACCAACCCGTACAACCTGGTGCGGGCCACCTTCGACGCCCTGGAGCAGCTCATGCCCCGGGAGAAGGTGGCGGTGCTGCGGCGGGCGGAGGAGACCGGCGAGCCCGTGGAAGCTGACGTGCCCAAGGGTCCGATTCCGGAGGTGGAGGTATGACGCCCCGCAAGACTGCCAAGAAAACCCAAGCGATGCTGCGCATCACCCAGGTGAAAAGCCGTATTGGTGTGCCGGAAAAGGTGCGGGTGGTGCTCACCCGCGGGCTGGGGCTCGGGCGGATCGGCAAGTCCGTGGTGCTGCCGGACAACCCCTACACCCGGGGGATGATCGCCAAGGTGCCCCACTTGGTGCGCGTGGAAAGCTACGAGGAGTGAGCCATGGAACTCTCGAACCTTACCCCCAGACCGGGTGCAACGAAGAACCGCAAGCGCGTGGGTCGCGGCCCTGGCTCGGGCCACGGCAAGACCGCGGGGCGGGGCCACAAGGGGGCGCTGTCCCGCTCGGGCACCCGCCGGCGCCGGAACTTCGAGGGCGGGCAAATGCCGTTGGTGCGGCGGCTGCCCAAGCGCGGTTTCACCAATATCTTCGCGAAAAGCTTCGCGATCGTGAACCTGGGCCAGCTGGAGCGCTTCCCTGCCGGCAGCGAGGTGACCCCCGAGGTGCTGGTGGCGGAGGGGCTGGTAAAGCGGCTGGGGGACGGGGTGAAGGTCCTCGCCAAGGGTGACCTCACCAGGCCGCTTGTGGTCAAGGCCCACAAGTTCTCGGCTCAAGCCAAAGCCAAGATCGAAGCTGCCGGTGGACGGTGCGAGGTGCTGGCCCCATGATCGAGAGCCTGCGCAACATCTTCGCGATCCCCGACCTGCGCAAGCGGGTCATCTTCACGTTCCTGCTGCTGGCTGTTTACCGCCTGGGGTCGTACATCCCGGTGCCGGGGATCAACCCCGAAGCGCTGGACGAGTTCACCCGCCAGGCCCAAGGCACGATCCTCGGGTTTTTGAACCTGTTCTCCGGGGGTGCCTTGGGGCGCATGACCGTGTTTGCCCTGGGGATCATGCCGTACATCTCCGCCTCGATCATCCTCCAGCTGCTCACGGTGGTTTGGCCGTACCTGGAGAAGCTCTCCAAGGAAGGGGAGCTGGGGCGGCGGAAGATCACCCAGTGGACGCGGTACGGCACCGTGATCCTCTCCATCATCCAAGGCTCGGGCATCGCGGTGTTCTTGGAAAAAACCACGGCTCCCGGCGGGGCGCCCCTGGTGCCGCACCCCGGGTGGGGGTTCCGCTTGCTCACGGTGCTCACGCTGGTGACCGGCACCGCATTCGTCATGTGGCTCGGCGAGCAAATCACCGAGCGGGGGGTGGGGAACGGCATCTCCCTCATCATCTTCGCGGGCATCGTGGTGGGGTTGCCCAGGGCGATCCTCAACACCCTGGAAGACATCCGCACCGGGGCCATGAGCATCTTCACGGCGGTGCTGTTCCTGGTGTTCGCCTTCGCGGTGGTGGCGGCCATCGTGCTCATGGAGCGGGCGCAGCGGCGCATCCCCGTGCAGTACGCCAAGCGGGTGGTGGGGCGGCGCATCATGGGGGGGCAGAGCACCTACCTCCCGTTGCGGCTCAACACCGGTGGGGTGATCCCGGTGATCTTCGCGGCCTCGATCCTCTCGTTCCCCCAAACCTTGGCCCAGCTCATCCAGCACCCGATCGTGGCCACGGTTTCTCGGGCCTTGGCCTACGGCGAGCCGCTCTACAACTTGTTCTACGTGGTGTCCATCATCTTCTTCTGCTACTTCTACACCTCGATCATCTTCAACCCCCAGGACACCGCCGACAACCTCCGCAAGTACGGGGGGTTCATCCCCGGTGTGCGCCCGGGCCAGCCCACCGCCGACTTCATTGACCGGGTGCTCACCCGCATCACGTTCGTGGGGGCGATTTACCTGGCGCTGGTGGCGATCCTCCCGGAAATCCTCATCGTGGGGTTCAAGGTGGCGCCGATCCCGTTGATTGGGCCGTTCCTGGATTCGCTGCTTCCCCGCTTCCTCACCGAAGGGTTGGGGGTGAAGTTCTACTTTGGTGGCACCTCGCTGTTGATCGTGGTGGGGGTGGCCATGGACACGGTGGCGCAAATCGAAGCGCAGCTGGTGATGCGGCACTACGAGGGGTTCGTGAAGGGCCGCCGGCTGCGGGGGCGGCGAGGCTGAGATGGTGACCCGGGCGTTGGACGTGGTGCTGTTGGGGCCCCCGGGGGCGGGCAAGGGCACCCAGGCCAAGCGGTTGGCCTCCACCCTCAGCTTGCTGCACATCTCCACCGGGGACCTGCTCCGCGAGGAGGTAGCCAAGAACACCCCTCTGGGTCAGGAAGCAGCCTCCTACATGCAGCGGGGGGAGCTGGTGCCGGACGACCTGGTGGCCAAGATGCTCCTTGCCCGCTTGCACACCCAGCAGGGGCTCGGGGGTTGCGTGTTCGATGGCTACCCGCGTACCCAGGCCCAGGCGGATCTCTTGGACCAGCTGCTGGCGGAGCTGGGGCGCCGGGTGGACGTGGCGGTGTACCTGGAGGTGCCGGACGAGGAGGTGGTAGCTCGCCTGGGAGGGCGGCGTTGGTGCCCGCAATGCGGCGCGGTGTACCACGTGCGCACCCAGCCTCCCGCTCGGGAAGGGGTGTGCGACGTGTGCGGCAGCGAGCTGGTGGTGCGGGAGGACGACAGGGAGGAGGTGATCCGCCAACGCCTCGCGGTGTACCGCTCCCACACCGAGCCGCTCTTGGCGCTTTACGCCCAGCGCGGTGTGCTCCAGCGGGTGGACGGCCTGGGGACCGTGGAGGCGATCTTTGCCCGGCTCAAGGAAGCGGTGAAGGGGAGCGTGGCCAGGTGATCGTGCTGAAGACCCCCGCCGAGCTCGCCATCATGGACCGGGCCAACGCCCTGGTGCAGGAAACCCTGCAGATGCTGGCGGAGCACGTGCGGCCGGGGGTTTCCACCGCCGAGCTGGATCGGCTGGCGGAGGAGTTCATCCGGGCCAAGGGTGGCAAGCCGGCGTTCAAGGGGTACCAGGGTTACCCTGCCACCTTGTGCACCTCGGTGAACGACGTGATCGTCCACGGCATCCCCTCCGAGGGGTGCATCCTCCAGGAGGGGGATATCGTGTCGTTGGACTGCGGGGTGGTTTTGGACGGCTACTACGGCGATGCGGCGCTCACGCTGCCGGTGGGGCGCATCTCCGAGCGTGCCAGGAGGCTGCTGCAGGTGACCCGGGAGTGCTTGGAGCTGGCGGTGGAGCAGGTGCGCCCTGGGCGGCGGCTGGGGGATGTCTCCGCCACCATCCAGCGCCACGCCGAGGCAGCGGGCTACTCGGTGGTGCGGGAGTTCGTGGGCCACGGCATCGGCCGGCAGCTCCACGAGGAGCCCCAGGTGTGCAACTACGGGGTGCCGGGCACCGGGCCGGAGCTGAAACCCGGGCTGGTGCTGGCCATCGAGCCCATGGTGAACGAGGGCAAGCCGGGGGTGCGCATCGCCGCCGACGGCTGGACAGCGCGCACGGAAGACGGTAAACTTTCTGCCCATTTCGAGTACTCGGTGGCCGTCACCGAAAACGGCCCCTGGGTGCTCGGGGTGGCGAGGTAGGGAGCGAGGATGGCGAAAGAGGAGGCCATCGAGGTCATGGCCACCGTCGTAGAAGCCTTGCCCAACGCGGTGTTCCGCGTTGAGCTGGAAAACGGGCACACGGTGCTAGCCCACATTTCCGGGAAGATGCGCAAGCACTTCATCCGCATCCTCCCGGGGGACAAGGTCCTGGTGGAGCTTTCCCCCTACGACCTGACCCGTGGGCGCATCGTGTACCGCTACCGGTAAGGAGAGCGGGTATGAAAGTTCGTTCGTCGGTTCGTCGCATTTGCGCCAAGTGCAAGATCGTGCGCCGCAAGGGGGTGATTCGCGTGATCTGCGAGAACCCCAAGCACAAGCAGCGGCAGGGTTAAGGAGGGGCATCGTGGCTCGTATCGTCGGTGTGGATTTGCCACCCAACAAGCACGTGGAGATTGGCTTGACCTACATCTACGGCATCGGCCGCTCCCTGGCCAAGAAGATCCTGGCCAAGGCCGGCGTGGACGGCATGGTCAAGTGCAAGGAACTCTCGGAAGACGAGGTGCGCCGCATCGCCAAGGTCATCCAGGACGAGGACATCAAGGTGGAGGGTGACCTGCGGAAGGAAGTGGCGATGAACATCAAGCGGTTGGTGGAGATCGGCTGCTACCGCGGGGTGCGGCACCGCCGGGGGTTGCCGGTGCGCGGCCAGCGCACCCACACCAACGCCCGTACCCGGAAGGGTCCGCGGCGCGCCACGGTGGCCAAGAAGAAGAAGGTAGCGAAGTGAGGAGGGTGAGGTAGGTATGGCCAAAGCGCAAGCTGCCAAAAAGCCCCGGAAGCGGGAAAAGAAGAACGTCCCCCACGCGGTGGCGCACATCCAAGCCACGTTCAACAACACCATCGTCACCATCACCGACCCCGCGGGGAACACCATTTGCTGGAGCTCTGCCGGCCGCATCGGCTACAAGGGCTCCCGCAAAGGCACGCCCTACGCGGCGCAGCTGGCGGCCCGCAACGCCGCGGAGCAAGCCCAGGAGCACGGCGTGCGCTCGGTGGACGTGGAGATCAAAGGGCCGGGGGCGGGGCGGGAGTCCGCCATTCGCGCCTTGGCTGCTTCGGGGTTGGAGATCAAGAGCATCAAGGACGTGACCCCGATTCCCCACAACGGCTGCCGCCCGCCGAAGCGGCGCCGGGTGTAACAGGGCAAGGAGGCACAGGTGGCTAGGTACACTGGACCGGTTTGCAAGCTTTGCCGACGGGAAGGCATGAAGCTCTTCCTCAAGGGGGAGCGTTGCTTCAAGGAAAAGTGCGCGGTGGAGCGGCGGGCTTACGCCCCCGGGGAGCACGGCAAGCGCCGCAACAAGATGCAGCCTTACGGCTTGCAGCTGCGGGAAAAGCAAAAGGTGCGCCGCCTTTACGGGGTGCTGGAAGCGCAGTTCCGTCGCTACTTCCAGGAAGCGGCCAGGCAGAAGGGGGTCACCGGCGAGAACCTCCTGCGGCTTCTCGAGCTGCGGCTCGATAACGTGGTGTACTCGCTGGGGTTCGCCTCCTCCCGGGCCCAGGCCCGGCAGCTGGTGCGGCACGGGCACGTGCTGGTGAACGGGCGCAAGGTGGACATCCCGTCGTTCGCGGTGAAGCCCGGCATGGAAATCGCCTTGAAGGAAAAGATCCGCAGCAACCCCTTCGTGCAAGAGGCGCTGGAAACCGCCCAAGCCCGGGGGGTCCCCGCCTGGCTCGAGCTGGACGCGGCGAACTTCAAAGGCAAGGTCCTGGCCCTGCCCACCCGCGCCGATATCCGCACCCCGGTGCAGGAGCAGCTCATCGTCGAGCTGTACTCGCGGTAAGGAGGACCCATGAGAACGTTGGCTATCACCAAACCCCAGGCCGTGGAGTTCGACCAGAAGGCCTCCACCGCCACCTACGGGGTTTTTTCCGCCCAGCCCTTCGAGCGAGGCTGGGGTGTCACGGTGGGGAACGCGCTGCGGCGCATCTTGCTCTCCTCCATCGAGGGGGCGGCGGTCACCGCGGTGCGCATCGCTGGGGTGGCCCACGAGCTGGACAGCGTCCCCGGCCTGGTGGAGGACGTCACCGACTTCATCCTCAACCTCAAGAAGGTGCCGCTGCGCCTTGCCGGTGCCACCAAGGCCGAGGCCACCATCACGGTCAAGGGCCCAGGGACCATCACCGCCGCTGACATCCAGGGCGGCGCGGAGCTGGAGGTGGTGGACAAGAGCGTTTACCTCGGCCAGCTCTCCGAGGCGAACACCTTGGAGGCGGAGCTGATCGTGGAGCAGGGCCGGGGCTGGCTGCCCGCGGAGGAGCGCCGAGCCGACGAGCTGGGTATCGGCTTCATCCTCGTGGATGCGGCGTTTTCCCCGGTGCGCAAGGCCAACTTCCGCATCGAGCCCGCCCGGGTGGGCCAAGCCACCGACTACGAAAAGCTGGTGCTGGAAGTTTGGACCAACGGCACCATCACCCCTGCCCAGGCCGTGACCCAAGCAGCCAACCTCCTGGCGGATCACCTGGCGATCTTCCAGAACCTCGCCCCGGGGGCAGCTCCGGCGGCCAGCGCGGTGAACCTGCTGGAAGCCAGCATCGAAAAGCTCGGCCTTCCCGCGAGCGTGGTGGCCGCGCTGCGCAACGGCGGCGTGGAGAAGGTCCGGGACCTGGTGAGCCGTACCGAAGAGGAGGTTCGGGAAATCCCCAGGGTGGGCAAGAGCGCGCTCGCTGCCATCAAGAAGGCCCTGGAGCAGCAAGGGTTGGCCCTGGGCATGCCTTCGGCAGTGCTTTCGCGGTAAAGGAGGAACACCATGCGGCATAACCGTGCTGGCAGAAAGCTCGGGCGGGTTTCCGAGCACCGTCGTGCGCTGTTTCGCAACCAGTTGCTCTCGTTGATGCAGCACGAGCGCATCATCACCACGCTGCCCAAGGCCAAGGAGCTGCGGCCCATCGCCGAGCGCATGGTCACCTTGGGGCGCAAGAACACGGTCCACGCCCGCAGGCTCGCCGCCCGCTGGATTGCCGACCGGGAGGTGATCAAGAAGCTGTTTTCGGAGATTGCCCCGCGCTTCGCCAACCGTCCCGGGGGTTACACCCGCATCGTGAAGCTGGGGCCCCGGAAGGGGGACGGCGCGGAGCTGGCGATCCTCGAGTTCGTGGACTACAAGCTCCCTGAAGCCGCCAAGGAGAAGAAGGAAGAAAAGCAAAAGAAGGCCAAGCCCGAAGAGCTGCGCCAGGAGCAGCCGCAGCCGTAACGCGGCTGCCGGAGCGAAACGATCCATGAGCCTCCCCAGGCTTTCGTGTTCGGTGCTGCTGGGGCTCGTGACTCTGGCCTCCTCCGCTGGGGCCATCTCCATGGGGCTTCCCGCGGTCACCCCCGACACCTCGGTGCTGCCGCTTTACGGCTTTCGGGTGGACCTGGGGATCCTCCAGGTGCTGCAGATGCGCTCGCTGCGCTCCAACCGCCCCGGGGACCTCTGGGGCCCGTACCTCGCCATTACCTACGGGGCGGCCCCCAACGCCGAGCTGGCGGTGGACGGCATGCTCTACAAGGTCTTCCGCCCCGACCGGGGCGAGGGCTCCAGCGCCGTGGGGGATTTCGCGGTTTGGGGGAAGTTCGTGCTGGGGGAGGGCAAGGAGCACCTGCGCTACGGCGTGCGCTTTGGCGCCAAGCTGCCCAACACCCCCTCCAACAAGGATTTCGGCACCAATCAAACCGACTTTTTCATGCACCTCTTCGCGGGGCTGCCGGTGCGCGGGTGGGAGGTTTCCGCCTACGGCGGCATCGGCATCCTCGAGCGCCCCGGGGGGGAGGAGTCCCAGGACGACGTAGCCATGGTGGGCATCCTGGGCAAAAAGCAGCTGGGCAAGGGGTTGCTGCGCCTGGAGGCGCAGGGCTTCACCAAATCCCGCATTTACGGGGACAACTGGGCGCTGGCCGGCAACCTGGAATGGCCGGTGAGCCCGCACTTCGCGCTGCTCGGTGGCGGGCAGATTTCCAAGGGCCGCTTCTTCGGCTCCGGGGAGCTCCGCTTCGGCCTGGTGGCGCGGTTCTGAGCGGGCTCGTAAGCCGCCTGCAACCTTACTCGGTAGGCCTCTCTCGGCGCACCCCCCCTTGACAAGAGAGAGAGAGAATACCCCCAGCCTGGTCCCGGGAGCCGAGGCGACACGAAAGGAGGGTGAAACAGTGTGGAACGTGACGAGCCGGTGGCGTAACATTGTGGGAGCGCTGCTGTTGGCCCTAGCGGCCGGGGCGACCCTTGCAGCAGTGGGCGATTTCGCAAGACCCGCCCAAGCCGCCAAGTGCGACAAGTGGGCTTGCGTTTCTTGCAGCTTTGTTCCCGAGTGGGTTGTGTGCGTCTTCGACGGCGGAAACAGCTGCGAGTGCTGCGAGTGTAGGATCATCAAGAGGTGAGCTTGGAGCTATGAGGCGCGCGCTGCTTGCTTTGCTGTTTTTCGCCATGGCCTTGTCCGGGGAGGGGGCGGGAGCTCCCTCCCCGGCTGCTTTTTCCCGGGTGCCGGTGCGGGGGGAGCTCGTCACCTACTTCACCTTTGCACTTTGGGCACCCGGCGAGCAGCTGCTGCTGGTGAACCACCCCCGGGCAGGGCAGCTGGTGCCGCTGCAGCGGGATGGCCAGCTGCAAAAACCCCTCCAGCCGTTAACCTGGGAGGAGGGAAACCCCATGTTCGCCAACGCCATGGGCTACGACGAAAAGGGGCCCTTCGTGCTTTACCGCGACGCCTTCTTCCATACGGTTCGGGAGCTGCGCTTCGATGCTCAGGGGCGCATCGTGAGCAACGAAAGCTGGGAGCGCCGCTTCGATGGCTCCCAAGTACAGCTTGCTTGCCCGCGGCACACGCCGGTGCGCTTTGCCGGGGAGGTTTTTTGCTTCGCCACGGTGCGAGAAAGCGAAACCAAGGTGCGCCAGGGGCTGGTGCGTTACCCCGAAACCCCCGGCGCGCGGCTCACGTTCTTGCGCGAGCACCAGGGCAACTCGGTGGAAAGGACCATGGCTTGGGACTTCCCGCTCCTGGCCGCCACCTCCCAGGGGGTTTTCCTTTTGGACTTTTCCACCGAGCCCCCCAGCGTGCTGCACCTTGCCCCAGCCTCCCGCCGGCTGGCGAGCTTCCCCCCAGGGTTCCAGAGACCCCCGGAAATTTCCCCGGGCCTCGGGGGACCCGATGCCGCGGAGGCGTTCCAGGAAGGGCTTGAAGCCACCCCGGTGCCGCTGGGGCTTTTTTCCACCGCTGGCAAGCTTTTGATCCTCACCCGCACCCCCCTGGGGAAAGACCGGGCCCGGTGGGAGCTGCACCGCCTGGATCCCGCCCAGGACCGGCTGGAGGGGGTGCTGGAGCTTCCCACCACTGCCCCCAAGGTGCTGGTGGTGCCTGGGAGCAAGCGCTGGGCTTTCCTGGAGTTGGGTCCCGCGGGCCCGCCGGTTGGCGCCCGCAAGCTTCTGGGGCTTTTGGAGGCTCCCGCGGCCACGCTGGCCGCCCCTTGGCCCGCGGCACCTGGCGCCGGCAGCAAGCAGCAGGGCGCAGCGAAAAAGCCCTGAAAGCTCGGGGAGCACGCCATGCAGCGGCGCAGAGCGCATCATTTTGGCAGCCTCGTTGCCTCGCTCGCGCTGGTGGGCTCTCTTCCAGCCGCAGCGCTCACGGTGCAGGACAGCCGGGGCAACGCGGTGGTGGGGGCGCGGGTGGAGGTGCTGTGGAAAAGCCAAGGGGGGCTTTTCGCCTCCCTCACCCCGGCGGTGCTTTCCGGGAGAACCGACGCTCAAGGGGTCTGGGCCGGCACCTTGCCCAAAGGCGTGGAGGGTTTCCTGCTGGTGGACCACCCGGCTTTCCCGCCGCTTTTGGTGAGCTTGGGGGAGCTGCAAGGCGAGAGCGTCAGGCTGCCGGAAAGCTTCTTCCAAGGCCGCCTCGCTGCCCCTGCCCCTGGGGGGCGGGTTTGCGCTCGGGCTTTGCTGCAGGTGCTGGAGGAAACCCGCCGGATCGAGCGCTGCGCCTTGCTCGAGCCGGACGGGCGGTTCCAGCTTCCCACCTTGCCTTGGCCGGTGCAGCTGCGGGTTTCGGCTCCGCACTTCGCCACCTGGGAGGGGGAGCTGGCGGCCCCGCCCACCGAGCCGCTGCAGCTTCGCCCCGGGGTGAGCGTTGCCGGCAAGGTAGAGGACTGCAACGGCAACCCCTTGGCCGGGGCGCGCTTGCGCTGGAGCGGCGGCGAGGAGGCGAGCTGGGAGGACGGCAGCTTCCTCTTGGGGTTTTCTCGCCTGCCGGAAAAGCTCACCGTGGTTTCCCCACAAGGGCCCAGCCAGGAGCTGGTTTTCACCGAAAAACCCGAAGCCCCGCTGGCACTGCGCTTGCCTTGCCCCACGGAGCTGGCGGCCACGCTCCTGGCTCCGGGTGGGCCTTACCAGGGTTCCTGCTGGGTGGTGACCACGCCGTCCCCTTGCCCTCCCGCGTGTAGCAGCAGCGGGCAGGAGGTGGAGGTGCGGGATGGCCAGCTGGACGTGCCGCTTCCCGCAGCTGGCAGCTACGAGGTGGAGCTTTTTCCCCAAAACCTCGCCCCGCTGCGCTTGCCGGGGCTTGCGGTGGCGGAAGGGCAACGGCTGGAGCTGGGGGTGCTCACCTTGGAGCTGGGTGGGGGGTTTGCGGGCCAAGTGGTGGACGCCACCACCGGGGCTCCCCTGGCCGGGGCCCCGGTGGAGGCGGTCCCCGCGGGGTTCGGGGCTTACCTGGCGGTGCGGGACCAAGCGCGCTACGCCACGGTCACCGACGCCACCGGCTCCTTCGCCCTGGGCGGGGTCCCGGTGGGCCGCTACCTTTTGAAAGTTTCCGCCCCAGGGCTCGCCCCTGCCTGGCGCATGGCCTCGGTGAGCGAGGAAAAGCCGTCGCCGCTTTCCACCTGGCTTTTGGAAAAGGGCACGCCGCTGGAAGGGGAAGTGCTGGACGCCCAGGGGAACCCCTTGGGCGAAGCGGAGCTCCGCTTGCGCGATCCCGCCTGCGAGTACGCGGAAGCCTTGGAAAAGGTCACCGCCGATGCCCAAGGCCACTTCCGCTTTCCCGCGGTGGCTTCCGGGCGCTACCGCCTGGAGGCTTGGCGCGGTAGCCGCCTGCTGGGCAGCTGGGAGGTGGCGAAAGGGCGGGGGCGGGAAGCCTTGCACCTGCGGGCACCTGGGGTTGAGCTTTCCGGGGTGCTGCTCCCCCAGGGGAACGAGGCGCTCCCCCCGGCCCTCACGCTGGTGTCCCTGGTGGCGGGGTGGGAGCAGCGGGCGCGGCTCCAGGTGCGCACCCCTCAGGGGGTGCTCATGGCTTCCCCGGACCATTGGGTGGCCCAGGTGGAGCTTTCCCCCGACGGTAGCTTCCGGGTGGCGGGGGTGCCCCCGGGCCCCTTGGCCATCCGCTGGCGGACCGCCGGAGCGGAGGTGGGCAGGGTGGTGGAGCTCCCCGCTGCTGGCAAAGCGGAGCTGCGCCTTGCGGCCGGCGGGGCCACGTTAGCGGGCCGTATCCTGCCTGCGGCTTTTGATCTGCGGGCCTGGGTGAGCTTCCTGGACCCTCAAGGTCGCCTCCTGGCCCGGGCCCAGGCGAGCCCCGCGGGCACCTTTGCGCTCCCCGCGCTGCCTTCGGGGGAGGGGTTCTTGGAGGTTGTCGCAGCCGACGGGCGCACCCTGCGCACCGCTGCTCGGGTCCCCGCCCAGGGGGAGGCGGTGCTGGCGCTTCCCCCGGTGGCCGAGCAAGCCACGCTGCAGCTTTCCTTCGAGCGCAAGGGCAAGTCGGTCACCGGCGTGGAGGTGGTGGTGTTTCCCGAGGGTGCCCGCTCCCCGGTGGCAGCGCGCCTGGTTACGGGGAAGAGCTTGGAGCTGGGCCCGTTTCCCCCGGGCCGGGTGGTGCTGGCTTGGAGCGAGCCGCTGGCCGGGGTGGGGTGGAGAGCCCTGGAGCTGCGAGCGGGCCTCCAGGAGTTGCAGGTGGAACTCGGTGTGGGAAGCGACCTGCGCCTTGCCTGCTCCGGCACGCGCTGCGCCGCAGCACCGCTTGCGGGTTTGCAGCTCGAAACCCCCGAAGAGCTGGACCTGGCGCCGCTGCTTTCCGGCTTGCGCTTGCTCTCCTGCCTCGGCGAGGACGGCACGCTTTCCCTGGGAAGGGTTTCCCCGGGGACCTGGCGCCTTCGCTGGCGCATCGCCGGGCAGCAAGGGGAGAAAACCCTGGAGGTCCCCTCCGGCGAGGTGCTGGAGGTAAGTGTCTTCTAGTCTGGCAAGACCGCGGCCACCGCGCCACGGCAAGCTTATCCGCCCCGCCGCTTCCCGCCCCACCGGCAGGGCCAGCGCGAGGAGGAGGCAGAGGGCCAGCTGGAGGACCAGCTGGAACGTCCTCGGGCGTGCCGAGCTGAGGCAACGCCTTCCAGCAGCGCCCGAAGCAGGGCGCCGCAGCCCGCTCCTCGGCCGGCACCACCCGCCGGCCCCGGCCAGGCCCCAACCTTCGCTTTTGCTGCCGCGCCCGCTGCCCGCTTCGCTCTTCCCCGCGTGCTATCTTGGACGTGTTCCTTGCGGAGGTGATTGCATGGGGAACCGGCGAGCTGGGAAACCCGATGCAGCAGCCAGCAGCGCTGGTTTGTTGGAAAACGCCGCGGAGGGCAGGAGGCCCCGGGGTCGTTCCGCCCCGAGCGGCTGCGCCGCGGCTGCTCCTTGCCGGAGCGGCGGCCTTGGGCATGGCCCGAGCTGCCGGGCCCGTGGCCTCCGCCTCGGGGTTACCGCGCTGCCCTCCGGGCCAGGTAGCCCAGGTTTCGCCGTGGACCGAGAGCGCACGGGCATAGAGCCCTGGTAAAGTTGGCAACGTCGAGGGGGTGAGAGCGATGGCACGCAACAGGAAAGCTTCCGGGATGGATCCGAACGGCGTGCGCGACTTCAGGCACGAGGAAGCGAAAAGGCGCAACAACCCACCTGCCGGCATCGCGCCCACCTACGAAGCCCGCGAGCGTGAAGCCAGACGGTACTCCTACGACCTGCATCTGGATCCGCAGCCCCAGTGGGCGGGCAAGGCAGAGCACATCTCGTTCAAGGTGAGGTAGCGTAAGGTACTCGTTCATGATGACCACTGAAGAACTTGAAATATGGCTTTGGGACGCCGCTTGCGTCATTCGTGGGCCGGTAGACGCCCCCAAGTTCAAGGACTACATCCTCCCCCTGGTCTTCCTCAAGCGCCTGTCCGACGTCTACGAGGAGGAGATTGCGCACCTAGGGCAGGAGTTCGGAGGCTGGGAGCAGGCTGAGAAGCTGGTCGAGCGCGACCACAAACTGGTTCGCTTTTACATCCCGTCAGAAGCGCGCTGGGAGGCGATTCGTCGCGTCACCACGGGCCTGGGACAGTACCTCACCGATGCGGTACGGGCAGTGGCGCGGGAGAACCCCCGCCTTCAGGGAGTGATCGACGTTGTTGACTTCAATGCCACGGCCGCCGGACAGCGGATTCTTGCCGATGAGCCGCTTGCTGCCCTCGTCCAGGTTCTGAGCCGTCACCGGCTTGGATTGCACGACGTGGAGCCAGACATCTTCGGTCGGGCCTACGAGTACCTCCTGCGCAAGTTCGCCGAAGGGCAGGGGCAGAGCGCGGGCGAGTTCTACACGCCCCGCGAGGTGGCGATCCTCATGGCCCGTATCCTGGAGCCGAAGCCGGGCATGGAGGTTTACGATCCCTGTTGTGGATCTGGTGGCCTTCTCATCAAGTGCCACCTCCGGCTTCTGGAAACCCACGGCCAGCGCCACAACGGTCGCCTGCAGCTTCCCAAGCAGGTGGCACCTCTCCGTCTCTTCGGCCAGGAGATCAACCCCGCCACCTTCGCTATCGCCCGCATGAATGCGTTCATCCACGACATGGAAGCCGATATCCGCCTTGGCGACACCATGCGCCATCCGGCTTTCACTCATGCCGAGGGTAGGCTACGTCAGTTCGATCTGGTGGTAGCCAATCCCATGTGGAACCAGGATTTTCCAATCAGTACCTACGAGCACGACCCCTACGACCGCTTTCGCTTTGGGACTCCGCCATCTTCCAGTGCCGACTGGGGATGGCTCCAGCACATGCTCGCCTCGCTCAGAGACGGTGGGCGGATGGCGGTGGTCCTCGACACGGGAGCCGTCAGCCGCGGCAGTGGCAACCAAGGGTCGAACCGGGAGCGGGACATCCGTAGGACCTTCGTCGAGGCAGACCTGATCGAGACCGTTGTCCTCCTCCCCGAAAACTTGTTTTACAACACCACGGCCCCCGGCATCATCCTGGTAGTCAATCGGGCCAAGCGACGGCCCGGAGAGATCCTGCTGGTCAACGCGAGCAAGCTCTTCGCCAAGGGGCGCCCCAAGAGCTACCTCGCGGACGAGCACATCGGGCGGATCGCGGCGGCCTACCACGACTGGAGCGCCGAGGACGGTCTTTCGGCAATCATAACGAAGGAGGAGGCGGCGAGGAACGACTACAACCTCTCTCCGAGCCGCTACGTCGCCAGCAACGACAAAGAGGAAGTCCTGCCGCTGGAGGAAGCCGTGGTGCTGCTGCGGGAAGCAGAAGAGGAGCGTGCCCAGGCGGACCAGGAGTTGGCACAAGTTCTCCGCACGCTGGGATTGGGAGATTTCCGTGCCGAGGGTCGAGAAGGCTGAGTTGGAGCGGGATGGGACTACCGGCCGGGGACTCGCTATGGCGCAAGAAAGGCGCAAAAGCCGCAGTAAAGGCGCAAGAATGGCGCAACCAGGATACCGCAACCTGGAGGGAGCGCGGTGCATCTGATGGCATTCGACATTTACACCTACTTCCGACCGTCGGAATGTGATCGGCCAGTGCGCCTTGAAGTTGCGGGGGCCTTTGAGTGCATCGCTCTCCGAGATCTGGAGCATCTGGTCGGGCTCGGGATCTTTGAGCGGCTTGGCCAGACGGGCCGCCGCGCGCGGTATGAACTAAAGGGGCCAAAAAGGGGCCAAACGGGCCACGAAGGGGCCAGAAAGGGGCCAGTGGAATCGTGACAGCGGCTGACGTCGATAGGCTATTGGCGAGGGAAGCTGACCGATGAATCCCGGTTCGATCGTCCGGTGTCGCAACCGCGAATGGGTCGTGTTACCCGCAGAGACGGACGAGGTCGTGGCCCTCCGGCCGCTCACGGGCACGACGGACGACGTCGTCAAGGTGCACCGGGGCCTCATGAATCTCGTGGGCTACGACCTCCCGTTCGAGCGGGTCACGCCTGCATCGTTTCCTCTCCCCACGGTGCAGGATGTGTCGGACGCGGCGAGCGCGCATCTCCTCTGGCAGGCCGCGCGGCTCACGCTGCGCGAGGGCGCGAGCCCGTTCCGCTCGCTGGGGCGCATCTCGATCCGGCCGAGGACTTATCAGTTCGTGCCCCTGCTCATGGCGCTGCGCCTCGACCCGGTGCGGCTCTTCATCGCCGACGATGTCGGCGTGGGCAAGACCATCGAGGCCTTGCTCATCGCGCGAGAGCTCCTCGACCGCGGCGAGATTCGGCGCTTCTGCGTGCTGTGCCCCCCCTACCTCTGCGAGCAATGGGCCAAGGAGCTCGCCGAGAAGTTCGGCCTCGAGCCCGTGGTGATCCGTTCGGGGACGGTGGGACAGCTCGAGCGGCAGACGCCGCTCGGCCGGAGCCTCTACGAGCATTTCCCCGTCCAGGTGGCGAGCATCGATTTCATCAAGACCGACCGCAACCGGCACCAGTTTCTCCAGTTCTGCCCTGAACTCGTCATCGTCGACGAGGTGCACGGTGCCGCGGCGGTGCTGGGCGCACGCCAGCAAGAGCGGCACGCGCTCCTGTGCGAAGTCGCCAGAAAGCCCGACCGCCATCTGATCCTGCTCAGCGCCACGCCGCACAGCGGCATCGAGGACGCCTTTCGCTCGCTGCTCGGGCTCGTGCGCCCGGAGTTCGCCGAATGGAATGTCGGCGACCTGGACGAGCCTCGGCGCATCGAGCTGGCCCGCCACTTCGTGCAGCGCACGCGGCGCGACATCGAGCAGACGTGGGAAGGGGCGCGCTGCTTTCCGAAGCGCGAGGCGGGGGACGAGGCCTACGAGCTCTCAGGCCCGTATCGCGCGCTGTTCGAGCGCACGTACGCGTTCTGCTCGGAGATCGTGCGAACCGGCGCGCGCCTGGAGGAGCGCAAGCGCCGGGTGCGCTACTGGGGGGCGCTCGCGCTCCTGCGGTGCGTGATGTCGAGCCCGGCTGCGGCACTGGCGGCGCTCGCCAACCGTGCCGGATCCCCGCTTGCAGAGGACGAAGAGCGCGAATTCGGTCCCTTCGTGTTCGAGTCTGCGGAGGATCGTACCGACGACGAATCGCCTACGCCGGCTCTCGACGCCACGGTCGAGACCCTGGCCGACGGTGACCGTCGCAAGCTCCGAGAACTCGCGCGGCTGGCCGAACGACTCCATGGCACGGCCGAGGACACCAAGCTCGAGCGGGCGATCGAGATCGCACGGAGCTTAGTGCAGGAAGGCTTCCACCCCATCCTCTGGTGTCGGTACGTGGCCACCGCGGAGTACGTCGCGCATCACTTGCGGCAGCGATTGGATGCCGGGGTGCAGGTGGTATGCGTCACCGGCCGCATGGGCGACGACGAGCGTCAGGCCAAGATCGAGGAGATCGAGGCCAACCGCCCCCGCGTGCTCGTCGCCACCGACTGCCTCTCCGAGGGCGTGAACCTGCAGGAGAAGTTCACCGCCGTGGTCCACTACGACCTGCCCTGGAACCCGAACCGGCTCGAGCAGCGCGAGGGACGCGTGGATCGCTACGGCCAGCCGGCGAGCCGGGTCAAGGCCATTCGCTTTTTTGGGCGCGACAACCCCGTGGACGGCGTGGTGATCGAAGTGCTCCTCGACAAGGCGCGGGAGATCCACCGCACGCTGGGCACGCACGTGCCCGTGCCCGAAGAAAGCGAAAGCGTCACACAGGCCGTGCTCGAAGCGCTCTTCCTTCGCGGAGGGCGTGGGGCGGCTGGGCCGCAGCTCTTACTGGACCTCGGGGTACCAGGGGTGGCCGAATTTCATGGGCGGTGGGAACGCGACGCGGAGCGGGAACGGGTCAACCGGACTCGCTTCGCGCAGCGAGCGCTCAAGCCCGAAGAAGTGCAGCGTGAGCTCGAGGCTACGGACGCGGTCCTCGGCGATCCCACCGCGGTGCGGGAGTTCGTCCTCGAGGCGGCTCAGCGAATCGGTCTTGCCGTTGCCCCGGACCGGCGGCAAGGCGTCTTCCGGGTGAGCGTGACCCCGGAGGCAACCGCGACCTTGCCCGAGCCGATCCGGCTCGTTCTGCCGCCGGTCAAGGGGGGCCGTTGGCTCATCAGCTTCGACTCGCCCACGCCCGAGGGGGCCGAATACATAGGGCGGAACCACCGCTTCGTGGCAGCGCTGGCGCGTTTCCTTTTCGAGGAAGCGCTGAACCGCCCCGGCAACGCCACTGTCTCCCGCTGCGGGGCTCTGCGCACACGAGCCGTGAACGAACTCACGACGATCCTCCTGGTGCGCGTGCGCTACCTGGTAGAGCAACACCAGGCGCGCCCCCTCCTCTCCGAGGAGGTGTTAGTGCTCGGCTTCGTCGGATTGGGAGGCAACGATGCCAAATGGCTGGAAGCGAGTGACGCCCTCCGGCTTCTGGCCGACGCCAGGCCCGATGCCAATATCGCGCTGGCGGAAAAGCGGGAGCTGGTCGAGCGAGCGCTCGCGAGCCTCAGGGCGTGGGACGAGACAGCCGAAAAGTGGGGCACGGCCCGGCCGATCGAGCGAGCCATCCGGGAGCGAGTTACCCGCCGGGCACGTGAACTGACCGATGCCCACAAGCGCATCCGTCAGGCGGTCAGCTTGCGCGTGCGTGGGCTCGAAGTGAAGCCGCAGTTTCCCCCCGATCTCTTGGGCATTCTGGTGCTGCAACCCGTGGTGTCGCCATGAGCCAGTTCCCCGCGGTGCGGATCGAAGGTGGTCTCCTGGGGCCCGACACGCTGGAGCAACTCCTCGCGGGCGAGCTGCCAGGACAGCAGCCCAAAGACTTCGGGCTCGATAGCGGGCGCAGCCTTACCGACGAGATTGCCAGCGTCTTCGCCGATGCCCGGGCCGAGTGGGAGGTCTTCCAGCGCCGCCTGGAGCGCCTGCCGGACGGCGACCCGGCGACGTCCCTCACCCGCGATGCGTGGATGATCCCGTTTTTGAGTCTCCTGGGCTACGAGCTTCGCTACAACCCCCGCGCTTACGACGTGGATGGGGCGAGTTTCGCCATCTCGCACCGGGCCGGCGAGCCGGAGGATGCGCCGCCCGTGCACATCGTCGGCGCGCGGCAGGAGCTCGGACGCCTGGCACCGACCGGGCGGCCGCGGCTCGCGCCGCATTCCCTGGTTCAAGAATACTTGAACCGCACCGAGCACCTCTGGGGCCTTGTCACCAACGGCCTCACGCTCCGCCTCTTGCGCGACTCGACCTACGTCCGCCGCCAAGCTTACGTGGAATTCGACCTCAGGCAGATCTTCGAAGAGCAGCGTTTCGCCGATTTTTCCGTGCTCTACCGCCTGCTGCACCGCACACGCCTGCCGCGCGCGGCCGAGGACGCCCGGGACTGCCTGCTGGAGCAGTACTACAAGCACGCACTGGAGCAGGGCGGGCGCGTGCGCGACCGGCTCCGGGATGGCGTGGCGAAATGCATCAAGTGCCTCGCGAACGGGTTCCTTTCTCATCCCAAGAACGTTGAATTGAGAGAACGAATCGCGAGCAGTGAGCGGCGAGCAGCGAGCCGTGAGGGAGACATACCGCCCGCTCCGGAAGAACTCTACCGGCAGCTTCTGCGCCTGGTGTACCGGCTCCTGTTCCTCTTGGTCTCCGAGGATCGGGGCCTCATCAGCGCCGACCCCATCTACCGCGAGCACTACGGCGTGGCGCGGCTGCGGCGGCTTCTCGACCGGCGGAGCGCCTACACCGAGCATGATGACATCTGGTGCAGCCTCAGGGTGCTGTGGAAAGTTTTCTCCGACGAGCAGCTTGCCGGCTTTCTGGGGGCGCCCCCGCTCAACGGTGAACTGTTCGAGCCCCTGGGCCTCGACGCGTGCAGCATCAGGAACCGCGACTTCCTCGAGGCCTTCCGGCATCTCGCGTATTACTGCGAATCGTCCTCGGCGTCTCCCCGGCGCGTGAACTACGCCGCCCTCGACGTGGAGGAACTCGGTTCGGTGTACGAGAGCCTCCTCGAGTACCACCCGCAGATCGACATGTCGGGGGGTGCACCGCGCTTCAAGTTGGCGTTCGGCTCCGAGCGCAAG
>Ga0209162_1001137_pt1 | contig 27113 bp, 25 predicted proteins | sample YNPNPMetaG_FD_187121 | JGI IMG/M metagenome (GOLD analysis project Ga0209162, IMG submission 187121) | Anoxygenic and chlorotrophic microbial mat microbial communities from Yellowstone National Park, USA - YNP NP MetaG (SPAdes) (version 2) ...
GCGAAAGCCTTCTTCCGTGCCGTGCCACCAGGCGATGTCCGGCTCGCCCATTTTCCAGCAAAGAAGCACCTCTTTGCCACGGTAAAACGTCGGAAAGTCCACCAGTCCAACCGCGAGGTCTTTCACCTGAACGCCCATCTCATCCAGCGCGGCGAGCGAATCCCGCAGGCGCCGGCCCAGCGAGTCAGCCTGCGAGCGCCACGCGCCGGCCAGCTCGGGCCGAAAAAGGATTCCGCCCCGCAGTTGCGCCTCGCGCGAATACTGCCGGATTTCCTCCTGAAGCGCTTCCATGGCCGCGCGCACCTCCATCGCCTCGCCCAGCGTTTGGCGGACCTGCGGCAGAAGCCGCCGGGCCGAATCCAGAGTGAAATAGCGCATCGCTTGCCCCTTCCGTTCCAGAATCGCACGCCGGCCGTCTCCGTCCCGCTCGTCAAGGCAAACAGCCCGTTCGTCCCGCTGATTGGCCCGAACAGGGGGAAACGCTGAGTGGCGGGCCTGCGCGCCCGCAACAATGAAGGCAGGCCATGTTTTTGAGAATCGCATTGCATCTGTTTGCCGCATCGCTCATCGCCACGCTTCCGGCGGCCGCACAGACGGCGCAGACGGCGGCCATCGAGGGCCGGGTCACCTTTGCCGGCAGCGGCGAGCCATTGCGTGGCGCCACGGTACTCCTCACCCCCGGGGGAAAGATCGTGGAAAGCGACGCCGAAGGCCGGTATCGATTCACGGGGCTGCCGCCGGGAGATTACACCCTGGTGGCGCACGTCCACGCGCTGGCCGACGAGAAGAAGACGGTGCAGCTGCAAAGCGGCGAGACGGCCACGGTGGACTTCCAGCTGCGGATCGCTCCGCTGAAGGAGTCGTTGACGGTGACGGCTTCGGGGCGCGAGGAGAGCGTGGCGGAGGCGTTTCTCAGCGTGGTCTCGCTCGACGGCTACCAGTTGACCGGGCGCAGCAGCTCGACGTCTCTCGGCGACCTGCTCGGGGACGAGGCGGGCGTGGCCAAGCGGAGCTACGGGCCAGGAACCACGCGGCCGGTGATCCGCGGCTTTGACGGCGACCGCGTGCTGATCCTTCAGGACGGGATGCGGACCGGAACCATTTCCTCGCAGTCGGGCGATCATGGCGAGCCGGTGGACCCGATGAATCTGGAGCGGGTCGAGGTCGTGAAAGGTCCGGCCACGCTGCTGTACGGCTCGAACGCGATCGGCGGGGTCGTCAACGTGCTCACCGACCACCACGTCATCAACCAGCACCCGCACCAGGGCGTGCACATGGCGCTGACGGGCGTCGGCGGATCGGCCAATGCGCAGGGCGGCGGCAGCGGGTCGTTCGAGTACGGGCACAAGAACTGGCTCGTGTACGGCTCCGGCGGCGGAATGCGCACGGGCGACTACAACACGCCGCTGGGCCGCGTGCTGAACTCCTTCACCGACATGACCAACGCGAAGGCGGGCGTCGGCCGCTACGGCAAACGGGTCAGCTGGAATGCGGTGGTGCATCGCATCGAAACCACCTATGGCGTGCCGGGGAGCGGCCACCCGGATGCAGAAGGCGAGCAGACGCCCGCTGCTGAAGAAGACAGCCATCACCATGAGCTGCCAGTGCTCGAAATGCACCGCACCAGCTTCCGTTTCAACGGCTCGGTCAAGCAGCCGAGCCGGGCGTTCGAGCAACTTCAGTTCGACCTCGGCTACAGCGACTACACGCACCGCGAGATCGAAGACGGCGTCACGGGAACGCAATTCTTCAACAAGCAGTTCACCTGGAGCGGCATCCTCGACCAGCGCCGCCGCGGGCCGTGGTCGGGCCGTTTCGGTACTTGGGGCCTGCAACGCAATTACAAGACGCGCGGCGAAGAGGCGCTGGCGCCGCCCGTGGATCAGACGGCATTTGCGCTGTTCGGCCTCCAGGAATTCAGCTGGGAGCGGGCGCGGTTCCAGTTCGGCGGGCGCTGGGAGACGAACCGCTATTCCCCCGACGGGCTGCGCGAGCGGCGCTTCAGCGGGCTGTCGGCCTCGGCCGGCGCCATGTTGCCGCTGTGGAAGGACGGGGCGCTGGTCGCCAACTATATCCATTCCTATCGAGCCCCGGCCCTGGAGGAGCTTTACAATTACGGCCCGCATCCCGGCAATCTCGCCTTTGAGATCGGCAACCCGAACCTCAAGCGCGAAGCGGGCGACGGAGTGGAAGTGTCGCTGCGGCACCAAGGGAAGAACCTCCGCGCCGAGGCCAACCTGTTCCGCTACCAGATGCACGACTTCGTCTATTTCCAGCCTGCCGGCGGCTTCGATGCCGGCCTTCCCGTGTATTTCTATTCCCAGGCCGACGCGCGGTTTGCCGGCGCCGAGGCGCGCGCGCAAGCCCGGCTGCGCGGCCCGCTCTGGCTGCTGGCGGGCTTCGATTATGTGGACGCCAACCTGACCGTCGGCGGCCGCATGAACCTGCCCCGCATCCCGCCCGCGCGCGGGCGGCTGGGGCTCGACTGGTTCTGGAAAGGGCTCAGCGTGCGGCCCGAGCTGCTGATGGTCAACCGCCAGTGGCAAGTTGCCCCGAATGAAGGTCCGACCGCGGGCTACGCCGTCGCGCACCTGAACGCCTCCTATACTCTGACCCGCGGCCACGTGCTGCACACCTTCAACGTGACGACGTTCAATCTCGGGAACCGGCTTTACCGCAACCACCTGAATTTCGTGAAGGACATCGCGCCCGAGATGGGACGCGGCATCCGCTTCGCCTACACCGTCCGCGTATTCTGAGCGCCTGGCAAAGCAAACCGGTTCGCAGGCCTTCCGGGCCATCGCCGGCGGCGCGCAGGCAGGCGCACGCGCCTCGGCAGGGGCGCTTTGGCGCTTGCCCACTGGCATATCACGCCTATACTTGAAGAAGGATGAGCCTCTACTTCGCGGCCGGATCTCCCGCGGCGGATTTCTCCGCCGATGAGCTGAAACAGGCTGTCTGGCGCACGCTCGATGCGCTCGGGCCGCGCCAGCGCGTGCTGGCCCTGCCGCCGGACATCACCCGCGTGCACTCGCGCGCGGGCGAAATCACGCGTCTGGTCTACGACTATTACGGCGAGCGCCTCAAGGCCGTTCTGCCCGCCATCGGCACGCATACGCCGATGACGCCCTCGGAAATCGAGCACATGTTTCCGGGCGTGCCGCGCTCGCTGTTCCGGGTGCATGACTGGCGCAATGGCATCGTCACGCTGGGCGAGGTGCCCGCGGAGTATGTGCGGGAGCAGTCCGGCGGGCTGGTGGATTTCCCGTGGCCGGCGCAGGTGGACAAGCTGCTCGTTGAGGGCGGCTTCGACCTGATCCTCTCGATCGGCCAGGTGGTGCCGCACGAAGTGATCGGCATGGCCAACTACACGAAGAACGTCTTCGTGGGCACCGGCGGCCGCGAAGGGATCAACAAGAGCCACTTCCTCGGCGCGGTTTACGGGATGGAGAAGCTGATGGGGCGGGCCGACAACCCGGTGCGCCGCGTGCTGAACCACGCCGCGGAGAAGTTCGCGCGGCATCTGCCCATCGTGTATCTGCACACGGTGGTAAGCAAGAACGAGGCAGGCCGGCTCGCCATTCGCGGCTTCTACGCCGGAGATGACGACCGCTGCTTCCTCCAGGCGGCCGAGCTGAGCCTGAAGGTGAACTTCGTGATGATGGACCGCCAGATCCGCAAGGCGGTCGTCTGGCTCGACCCGGGCGAGTTCCGCAGCACGTGGCTCGGCAACAAGGCGATTTACCGCACGCGCATGGCGCTGGCGGACAATGCCGAGCTGATCGTGCTCGCGCCGGGCGTGAAGGAGTTCGGCGAGGACCCGGGCATCGACGAGCTGATCCGCAAATACGGCTACGTCGGCACGCCGCGCGTGCTGGAGGCGGTGAAGAAGAACGCGGATCTGGCCAACAACCTCAGCGCCGCCGCGCATCTCATTCACGGCTCTTCGGAAGGGCGTTTCCAGATCACCTACTGCCCGGGCCATCTGACGCGCGAGGAGATTGACGCCGTCAACTTCCGCTACGGCGACCTGGAAGTGATGATGAAGCGCTACAATCCCGCCCGGCTGAAGGACGGCTGGAACATCGTCGACGGCGAGGAGATCTTCTACATCTCGAACCCGGCGCTGGGGCTGTGGGCCTGGCGCGGGCGGTTCGAACAATAGCCGCGCGGGCGGCCGGCCGGGCGCGATCCACGCGCACCCGGCGTGCAGAACGCTTTTGTGCCTTTCCGCGTGCCGCCCGTAGAATGAATCCATGGATCTGCCTCGCTGCGCGATTGTCCGGCAGAATTTCCCGCGGCGCGCTCTGAGCGATGTTGAAGCAGCCGTGCGGGAGGCGCTGCGCGGGGCGCGCGCGCTGGACCGCCTGCCCCGGGGCGCCACCGTGGCCATCGCCGCGGGAAGCCGCGGCATCGCCAACATCGAGACCATCGTTGCAACGCTGGTCGGATGCTTGAAAGAGCGGGGCCTGCGGCCGTTTCTCTTCCCGGCCATGGGCAGCCACGGCGCCGCCACCGCCAAAGGGCAGGCCGCCGTGCTGGCCAAGCTCGGGCTGACCGGGGAGCGCATCGGCTGCCCGGTGCGCAGCTCGCTGGCTGTCATCCCGCTCGGCCGCACTCCGGAGGGCATCGACGTGGTTGGCGACCGGATGGCGTTCCGTTCCGAAGCCATCGTGCTTGTGTCCCGCATCAAGCGGCACACGGACTTCGCCGGAAGGCTGGAAAGCGGCCTGTTCAAGATGATGGCGATCGGGCTGGGCAAGTATGCGGGCGCGCAGATCTACCACGCCTTCGGCCACCGGCTGGGGCTGGAGACGGTGATTCGGTCCGTGGGCCGGGTGGCGCTCGCAACGGGCAAAATCGCCGGCGGGCTGGCCATTCTCGAAGACGCGTGGCATGAAACAGCCCATGTGGAATTTGTTCCGGCGGAAACCATGGAGCGGCGCGAGGAGGAGCTGCTCGAACAGGTGAAAAGCTGGATGCCTCGACTGCCCGTGGAGGCGGTGGACCTGCTGCTGGTGAATGAGATCGGCAAGAACTGGTCGGGCTCGGGCATGGATCCCAAGGTCATCAACCGCGACATCCACGGCAATGTGAACCCGTGGCCGTTCGCCCCCCGGGTGGGCCGGGTCATCGCCCGCGGGCTGCATCCGCTCAGCTACGGCAACGCCATCGGCATCGGCATGGCGGACGCCGCGCACCAGCGCCTGGTGCGCGCGATGAAGCGGCGGCCGACTTACGTGAACGGGCTGACCTCAGGCGCGCTCGCGTGTCTGAAGATCCCGGCCACTTTCCGCTCCGACCTCGAGTGCCTGTCGGCGCTGCGCCGCAGCACGGGGAAGCTGCGCCCGGAAGAGCTGGGCATCGCCTGGATCCGCAACACCCAGGACCTGACGGTGCTGGCGCTCTCGGAATGCCTGCTCGAGGAGGCGTTGTCGCAGCCGCATGTGGAATTGATCACCCCGCCGCGCCCGCTGGAATTCGACCCTGCGGGAGATCTCTGCGATTGGCTAAGGCCCGCCGAAGAATAACAGAAGGGCCGGCGGCCTCTCCTGGAAGGGGGCCGCCGGCCCTGATTTCCGGTTGGAACGAAAGGGTTACTGCTGGTTGGCGCTGTTGACGAGAGCCTCCGAGATCTTCTCGAAGATGTTGCGGATGCTGTGCACCACGCCGGGGATGATGGCGCCCGCCGCCACGGCGATGAAGCCGACCATCAGCGCGTATTCGATCAGGTCCTGGCCGCGGGTATCCTTCATCAGCCGCAGCTTCCAGATCAGGGTGTTCAGTTTCTTCATCTCTCTCTCTTTCTCCTCTCCCGAATTCGCAACTTTTTGTTCGTTGCTAGATCAAGCGTAACGGTACCGAGGTTCTACTCAAATCCGGCAGAAACCCTAATTTGACGACGAGAAAAGACTCACTGTCCCGGCCTAACGTCCCAAGGCCTTGCCACCGATGCAAAGGAATGTGGGCGAGTCAGTGAAAGACCGGCTTATCCCTGCGCTGGCGGCGTCTGCGCTCATCGCGGTTCTCGCCGCTTCGCTCGCCGGGCCGGCGCTTTCTGACGAGGTGTTCACGCTGGAGGCCGCAAGGCTGTCGGGGCAGGCGCTGTGGCGCCATCTGGAGGCCGATGTCCATCCGCCGCTCTACTACTATCTGATCAAAGGCTGGCTCGCCTTGGCCGGCGCCGACCTGGCGGCGTTGCGCGCCTTTTCCCTGCTGATGGCGGCGCTCGCCGCGCTGCTGGCCGGGTCTGTGCTGCCCCGCCAGGCAGCGGGGCGCGGTTGGGCGGCGTGGTTCTTCGCGGCTGACGGCATCGTGCTGGTGATGTCCATATACGGTCGGATGTACACCTTGCTGGCGGCACTGTGTCTGCTGGCATGGCTCGCTTCGGACCGCCACCTGCGCGAGGGCGGACGAGGTTGGGCTGTCTTTGCGGGTGCAACCGTGGCAGCGGGCCTTTGCACGCACCACTTCTTCGCGCTCTATCTTGTCTCGCTGGCTGCGTGGCTGATCCTCGCACACCGGGGCGTTGCGCTCCGGCTCCTGCCTGGCTGGGGTGTCGGCACCGCGATATGGGCGCTCGTCTGGGGACGGACTGCATGGGAACAGCTCACGCGCCGGCCTCAACACCTGGCATGGGTGCAGCCGGCAGCTTTCGAAAAGTGGGCCGAGGTGGCCGGCGCCCACGTTATATTCTTCGCCGCCGCGCTGCCATTGGGGCTTGCCGCATTCGCCTGGCGCCGCCGTACGCGGAATGAATGGCCGGCGGAGTCGCGCGCCGCCGCCGTCGCCGCCGCCATCACGCTCGCCCTGCCCGGAGCGATCTCTGTCTGGAAGCCGGTCCTGAACCCGCGGTTCACCATTATCGCTGCGCCCTTCCTGGCCGTGGCTTTGGCGCCGCTCGGCAGGCTGACGGCCGGGGTGCTGCCCGTCACGGCCTTCGCCGCGGCGGCAGCGTGGCTTTGGTGGCCGGGGACGCAAACATCGTGCACCAGCGCGGAAGCGGCAAGACAGCTCGCTGCAACCACAACCAGCGCGGATACGGTGCTGTTCTGCCGGCTGACCCGCAAGCCGGTCGAGTACCATTGGCGCAACCCCGCGGCGCAGCGGCGGTCCTTCCCGGCCGAAATCGACTCGCACCCGGGATACGAGGGCAAGCAGCCCCGGGAGCAGCTGCTTCAGGAGGCGCGCTCTCTGGCCGCTTCACTCAACGGCCGCGTCTTCATTCTCGCCGACACAGGCCGGCTCGCGCCGCAGATTCTGCTCCGCGCGCTCGAAGAGGCGGGCTTCCGCCCGCGCGAGCCGCTGCTGGCCTGTTCCTCGGCCGGCAAGCACTACTTCGACCGCCTGCTCGTCTTCGACCCGCCCGTCAGGCAGGCAGAATCCCCATCCGGCGGGCCACCCGGGACAGGATCTCCACCGCCCGATCCAGCTGCTCGCGCGTATGCGCCGCGGTGACGATCGTGCGCACGCGCGCCTTGCCGCGCGGCACCGTGGGGAACCCGATGCCGGTGGCCCACAGCCCTTCCTCGAACAGGGCCGCGGAGAAGCGATGCGCAGTGGCCGCCTCGCCCACCATGATGGGGGTAATCGGCGTTTCGCTGGCGCCCGTATCGAAGCCCTGGTCCCGCAGCGCGGCCTTGAAGTAGCGGGTGTTGTTCCACAGCCTTTCGATGCGTTCCGGTTCCTGCTCGAGCAGCTCGAACGCGGCCATGCATGCCGCGGTTACGGCCGGCGGGTGCGAAGTGGAAAACAGGAACGGACGCGCGCGGTGGTAAAGGTATTCGATCAGGTCGCGGCTCCCGCAAACGTAGCCCCCGAGCACGCCGATGGCCTTCGACAGCGTCCCCACCTGGATGTGCACGCGCCCGTGCACGCCGAAATGATCCACCGTGCCGCGGCCGTTGCGGCCCAGCACGCCCGAGGCATGGGCGTCATCCACCATCATGATCGCGCCGTGCTTCTCTGCAATCGCGACAAGCTCCGGCAGCGGGCCGATGTCGCCGTCCATCGAGAACACGCCGTCGGTGATCAACAGCTTCCGGCCGGGCTCGTCCTTGAGCCCCTCGAGAATCTCCCCGGCATGCGCCGCATCGCGGTGGCGGAAAATGTGGATCTTCGCTTTCGACAGGCGGCAGCCGTCGATGATGGACGCGTGGTTCAGCTCGTCGCTGATGATGTGGTCTTCGGGGCCCAGAATGGCGCTGACGGTGCCCGCATTGGCCGCGAAACCGCTCTGGAACACCACGCAGGCTTCCGTGTTCTTGAAGGCCGCGATGCGGCGTTCCAGCTCCATGTGAATGGCCATCGTGCCGGTGATTGTGCGCACCGCGCCCGTGCCCGCGCCGAGCTGCTGAATGGCGCGGATGGCCGCTTCCTTCAGCTTCGGGTGATTCGCCAGCCCGAGGTAGTTGTTCGAAGCCAGGTTGATGACCTCGCGCCCGTCGGCGCGGCAAACCGGCTCGCAGGCGCTTTGCAGTTCGCGCAAACGGTAATAGGTTCCGGCGGCGCGCATCTCGTCGAGCTGCGCGCTCAGGTAGGCAAGAGGATTGGAATGCGACATGGCTCTCCCGCCTCAGTATATCGGGTATCATGGAACCATCCGCATGAAACGGCTTTTCGCTATTTTTGGCGCTCTCGCCTTTTCCCTCGTTGCCCAGACGAAAACCGAAACGGCGCTGGACCGCTACGTTCATGCCCCGGACCCGGCTTTTCGCTGGCGCCTCGTGAACGCGATCCCGGGCGACGGTCTCACCACTTTCATTCTCGAGATGGTTTCGCAGAACTGGCTCACGCCGGAAGAGGTAAGCCGCACCGAGTGGCGGCATTATCTGACCGTGGTGCGCCCCGACAACGTGGAAAGCGACACAGCGCTGTTGCTCATCGGCGGAGGGCGCAACGGCTCCGCCCCGCCGAAGGGGGCCGACCCGATCGCCACGGCCGTGGCCCGGCGCACGCGGACGGTCGCGGCCGAGCTTCGCCAGGTGCCCAACCAGCCGCTGAGCTTCTTCGGCGAGAGCCGCCAGCGCAGCGAGGACTCCATCATCGCCTACACCTGGAAGCGCTTCCTGGAAACCGGCGACGAGCGCTGGCCCGCCCGGCTGCCGATGACCAAGGCCGCCGTGCGCGCCATGGACGCCGTCGAGCAGTTCCTCGCCTCCGATGCCGGCGGCCGCGTGAAGGTCGCCCGCTGGGTGGTCACCGGCGGCAGCAAACGCGGCTGGACCACCTGGACCACGGCCGCCACCGACCGGCGCGTCGTTGCCATCATCCCGGTGGTGATCGACCTGCTCAACATGGAGCGCTCGTTCGTCCACCACTGGCGGGTGTACGGCTTCTGGGCCCCCGCCGTCAGCGATTACGTCGAGCACGGCATCATGGAGTGGATGGGCACGCCGGAATTCGCAAGACTGATGAAAATTGTCGAGCCCTACAGTTATCGCGACCGGCTGGCCATTCCGAAATTCATTGTGAATTCCGCGGGGGACCAGTTTTTTGTGCCCGATTCCTGGCAGTTCTATTTCAACTACCTGCCCGGCGAGAAATACCTGCGCTACGTGCCCAACACGGACCACGGAGTCACGCGCCGCTCCGACGCGGGCGAAAGCATCGCCGCATTCTACGAATCGGTCGTCCGCGGCTGGAAGCGGCCGGAGTTCCGCTGGGATGTCTCGGCGGACGGCCGCATCCGGGTCGAGTGCAAGGACCGGCCTTCCGCCGTGCGGCTCTGGACCGCGACCAATCCCGAAGCCCGCGACTTCCGCCTGGAACAAATCGGCCCCGCCTGGAAAAGCGTGGAAATCCAGCCGGAAAAACCCGGAATTTACACGGCGCAGATTCCGAAACCGGAAAAAGGGTTCACGGCCGGTTTTATCGAACTGGCTTTCCGCACGCCGGGGGGATCCACCTGGAAATTCACCACGGGCGTGAAGGTGGCGCCGGACATCTACCCCTTCCCTGCCCCGCAGCCGAAACGGGCGGCCGACGCCGCCGGGCCCACGGGCAGGTAGGCCCTCGCGCCAGGCCGGGGCGCGCCGAGGACCCCGCGCGCCCCGGCCTTGGCGGGGCCGCGCGCCGCCCGGCGGGCGGCCTGCGGGCGACTTCAGAGCTGCTCCGGCGTCTGCGGGGCGCGCGGGGCTGCGCCGTCCAGCAGACCGCGCCGCGCCAGACGCCGCTGCCGCCGTAGCTCGCGGCGGCGTTCCCTCTCCAATCGCAGCAGCTCGATCCGCCTGCGCTCCTTGACGCTCGCATCGATCCTGCGCCAGAAATGCCGGGCGTATTCGGCCGCCGATACCAGCCCAAAGACCATCGCTCCCCACATGGCGGCCGTCGCCGCCGGGTGCACGGCGGGCCAGTCGGCAGCCACCAGGGTCAGCGCGATCGCCACCACCTGCATCACCATTTTCGACTTGCCCAGCTCGCTCGCCTGGATGGTGAAGCCCTCCGCGGCAGCGATGCTCCGCAGCCCGGAAACCGCGAACTCCCTGCCGATGATCAGCACCGCCATCCAGCTCGGCACCAGATGGATCTGCACCAGCGAGATCAGCGCCGCCGAGACGAGCAGCTTGTCGGCAACCGGGTCGAGCAGCATGCCGACCGTGGTGATCTGGTTCCACCTGCGGGCCAGATAGCCGTCCAGCAGGTCGGTCCCGGCCGCCGCCAGGAAGATCGCCAACGCCGCCATCTGGTTGCTCACCTTCAGTCCGGCAATCTCGATGGCGGACTTCTCCTGCACGAGCACCGCCACGAGCAGCGGGACGAAGAAGATCCTCAGCAGCGTCAGAGCATTCGGCAAATTCATTGCCCTGTGGACAAGATAAAACAATCCCGCCGCAATTCCTAGCGCAGCGGGAGAAGATTGTGTTCGTCCCGGCGCGGAGTGCTCCGGTCCGGAGCGTCTCGTCCACAAGCGCCCACGCGATACTCACAGGGATTTCCACAGGCTGTGGAAATCAGAACCTGTAGGCGGCCACCCGGGGCAGCAGCGACGCAGGCACGCGCGCCACAACCTCGCAACTGTCCTCCATGTAGCGCTCGTCCAGGACGTTGCCGAACTCGTGCACAAGGTGGATGGCAGCCATTTCCGAGAGGGGCACCCGGAGGCGCACCTCGGAAAGCGGGTCGTCGGGCAGGTGGCGGTCGATCGTCTCCAGCAGCTCGCCGATGCCCTCGCCGGTCACGGCGGAAATCACCACCGCCGGGGCGCCGCCCGCTTCGCCGGAAAGCCGGCGGGCGAGCGAGTCCGCATCGGCGCCGGCTTGCCGCAGCAGGTCCGCCTTGTTCAGTGCGAGCACTTGCGGAGTGTCCAGCGCGCCGATCTCGCCGAGCACTTGCCGGACATGGAGACAATACTCGGCCGCGGCGGGCGAGGAAGCGTCCACCACGTGCAGCAGCAGCGACGCTTCGGTCACTTCCTCAAGCGTCGCCCGGAACGCTTCCACCAGCGTCGTCGGCAACTGGCGGATAAAGCCGACGGTGTCGGACAGCAGCACGCGGCGGCGGGAGGGCAGCATCAGCTGGCGCACGGTGGGGTCCAGCGTGGCGAACATGCGGGCGTCGGCCAGCACGGCACTGCCGCAAAGCCGGTTGAACAGCGTGCTCTTGCCGGCGTTCGTATAGCCGACCAGCGCCACGGTGGCCAGCGGCACGGCCTGCCGCAGCCGGCGCTGCGTGGCGCGCGCGCGGCGCACGGCATCGAGATCCTCCTGAATGCGCTTGATGCGGGCGCGGATCCGCCGACGGTCCGTTTCCAGCTTGGTTTCGCCGGGGCCTCGCGTGCCAATGCCGCCGCCGAGCCGGCTCAGCGCCGTGCCGCGCCCGGTGAGCCGCGGCAGCAGGTAGCGGAGCTGCGCCAGTTCCACCTGAAGCTGGCCTTCACGCGTGCGCGCGCGGCGGGCGAAGATGTCGAGGATCAACTGGGTCCGGTCGAGCACCTTGACGCCGAGGCGGTTTTCCAGGTTGCGCTGGACCGTGCCGGTGAGTTCATGGTCGAAGATGACCAGATCAGCCTGAAGGGATTCGGCCAGATTCCGGATCTCTTCCACCTTGCCCGCGCCGACAAGCGTCGCCGGATCCAGGGAGGGGCGCGTCTGGAGGATCTTCTCGACGACCACGGCACCGGCGCTTTCGGCCAGCGCGGCAAGCTCCTCCAGCGATTCCGCGGCGTCGATTCCGCCCCGGCTCCGGGGCGTTTCCACCGCCACCAGAATGGCTCGCTCGGGATCGGTTCGCAACGTCAGCGCGGTTCCACCTCCTGCGCCTCGGGCGACGGCGGCTGGCCGGGCGCAGCGGCAACGTGGGCAGCGGGGGCGGAGGCGCCCGAGTGGGATGGCCGGGTGATGACCACGGTAGAGATGGCGTGCTTGAAGATCAGCTGTTCCTGGTTGTTCGTCTCCAGCACGACCGAGTACTTGTCGAAGCTCTTGATCCGGCCGGAAAGCTTCACGCCGCTCATCAGATAAATCGTCAGCAGGATCTTTTCTTTTCTTGCGTTATTCAGAAACGCTTCCTGGATGTTTTGCGCCTGCTTTTCCGTGCCGGGACGCTTGGGCGCCGCAGGGGCTTTTCTTGCATCGTCCATCATTTCAGATGGCCCCTCCTTCCCTGGACAATGGTTCGGGATTGTGCAATATCCGAGGCACACCCAAAACGCCGGCGGCCCGCCTCCGGACCGGCTGCGAACCTCCGGCTGCCCGGCCCGTCATTCCGGCTTGCGCCGCCGTGCACCACCGGGCTGCCTTGAGTGTAATCCGAAACGGCGGAGGCGGGCAAGGGATTGCTCCCGCAGGCGTTGTCCGATGCCGCCGCGCGGTGCGATACATTCAGGAAGGAGTGGCAAAGGCGGAACGAGAGGGTGCGCGGATCGCCGTCTGGAGCATGGGGGTCAGCGCGGGGCTGGCCGTGGCCAAGCTGATCATCGGCTATCTGGCCGGGTCGGCTTCGGTGATGGCCGACGGCGTCGAAAGCGCAGGCGACGTGATCGCCTCGGGCATCGTGCTGCTGGGGCTTACGGTTGCCGCGCGTCCGCCGGACAAGAACCACCCTTACGGCCATGGGCGCTTCGAGACGCTCACGGGCTTGGTGACCGGGCTGGGGCTGGCGCTCGTGGGCGCGGGCATCGTCTGGAAGTCTGTGCAACACATCGAGGCGTCCCACACGCCCCCGGCGGCGTGGGCCTTGTGGCCGGTGGCCGCCTCGGTGGTGTTGAAGTCGGTCCTCGCGGCGGTGAAGCTGCGCGTCGGGCGCCGCATTCGCAGCTCCGCCCTCATCGCCGACGCGTGGAACGATTCGGTGGACATCCTGTCCGGTTCCGTCGCCATGCTGGCAGTGGGCCTGACGCTGTACGATCCGGGCCGTTTCCTGGCAGCGGATCATTACGGAGGCGCGATGATCGGCTGCATCGTCATCGTGCTGGGGCTTCGCGTCGTTCACGAGACCTCGCTGACGCTGATGGACACGATGCCCAGCGAGGAGATGATGGCCAGCATCCGCGCCGCCGCCATGAAAGTGCCCGGCGCGCTGGACGTCGAGAAGTGTTACGCCCGCAAGACCGGGCTTCGCTACCACGTGGATCTCCACCTCGAAGTCGATCCCGAGCTCACCGTCCGCCGCAGCCATGCCATCGCCGAAGAGGTGAGGAACCGGGTGAAGAAGGAGCTCGCCTGGGTGGAAGACGTGCTGGTCCATGTCGAGCCATACGGGGAGAGGGCTTACCATGGAGAATCCTGAGATCGCCAGGCTGCTGGCCGAGACCGCCGACCTGATGGAGATCGCCGGCGAAGACCCGTTCCGCATCCGCAGCTACCGCAACGCTGCCGCCGCCATCGAGAGCCACCCGGAGCGGATCGTGGACATCCTGCGCGACCCTTCGCGCGACGTGACGTCGATCCCGGGCATCGGCAAGAGCCTCGCCGCCGCCCTGCACGAAATCGCGGAGCGGGGCAGCTTCGCCCGCCGCGACGAGATGCTTTCCCGTTACCCGCCGACCGCGCTGGAATTGTTGCGCATTCCCGGCGTGGGCCCGAAAACGGTGCGCGCCCTGTGGGAGCACTACCGCGTCAGCACCATCGAGGATCTGGCACGCCTTTGCGAGGAACACAAGATCCGCGAGCTGCGCGGCATGGGTCCGAAGATGGAGCAGAAGATCCTCCAGGGCATCGCCCATTACCGGCAGGTGGCCGGGAGGTTCCTGCTGAGCCATGCCGCCGCGGTCGCCGCCGAGCTGGCGCCCCTGGTCAACGGCACGCCCGCCGGGAGCCTGCGCCGCGGCAAGGAAACGGTGGGGGATCTCGACATCCTCAGCACGGACCCGGACGCGATCCGGCGGTTTCTCGCCCACCCCGGGATCCGCGACGTGCTGGCGCACGGCGAGACGAAGGCGAGCGCGCGCTTCGGCGCCGAAGGGCTTCAGGTGGATGTCCGCGTGATCCCGCAAGAGAGCTTTGGCGCGGCCTTGCAATATTTCACCGGCAGCAAGGAGCACAACGTGGCCCTGCGGCAGCGGGCGCTGAGGATGGGCTACACGCTGAACGAATACGGGCTGTTCACCGTGAAAGGGCAGCGGCGCGCGGCGGGCGAGACGGAAGAGGGCGTCTACGAGGCGCTCGGCTTGGCCTGGATTCCCCCCGAGCTGCGCGAAAACCACGGCGAGATCGAAGCCGCCGAGAAGCGGGCATTGCCGCAGCTCATCGAGGAGAGCGACATCCGCGGCGACCTCCACATGCACACCCGCGAAAGCGACGGCCGCGCCACGCTCGAGGAGATGGCCGCCGCGGCGCGCGAGCGCGGCTACCAGTACGTCGCCATCACCGACCACTCGAAGGCGCTGGCCATGGCCAACGGGCTGGACGAGAAACGCGCCCATGCCTTCGCGCTCGAGGTGCGGAAATTCAACCAGGCGGGCCGCGGGATCCACGTCTTCGCGGGTCTGGAATGCGACATCCTGCGCGACGGCCGGCTCGACCTGGACGAGGACGCCCTTCTGGAGCTCGACTTCGTCGTCGCCAGCGTGCACTCCTACATGAATCTCGAACCCGCCGAAATGACCTCGCGCCTCCTGCGCGCCATGGAGAGCCCGGCGGTGAAAGCGCTGGGCCACCCGACCGGGCGCGTGCTGCTGCACCGCGACGCCTACGCCTACGAGTTCGAGACGGTGGCGCGCGAAGCGGCGCGGCGCGGCGTCTGGCTGGAGATCAATTCCAGCCCGGAACGGCTGGACCTGCACGCCGCGCTCATCCGCCGCGCCCGCGAGCTCGGCTGCCGCTTCGTCATCTCCACCGACGCCCACCACCCGAAGCACCTCGCCAATATCCGCTACGGGGTGCAGATGGCGCGCCGCGGCTGGCTCGGGCCGGCCGACGTCGTCAACACGCTCGATCTGGCCGCCTTCCGCGCGGCGCTGCGAAAATAAAACAAATGCCGATGAAATTGATTTCGAGCGAAGAGCTGCTCTCCACGCCGATCTTCCGCGTGACGATGGACCACGCCGTGGACCCCGACGGATTCGAGATCCGCCGCGCCATCGTGCGGCACCGCGGCAGCGCGGTGATGATGGCGGTGGACGCGCGCCGCCGCGTGCTGCTGGTGCGGCAGTACCGCCTGCCGGCGCGCCGCCATCTTTGGGAGCTGCCCGCGGGCCGGATCGACGAAGGCGAGACCGCGCTCGCCGCGGCGAAACGCGAGCTGCGCGAGGAGACCGGTTGCACGGCGAAGCGGTGGACGAAACTGGTCTCGTTTTTCCCCAGCCCCGGCTACGTCGAGGAGAAGATGACGGTTTTCCTCGCCGAGGAGCTGAAGCAGGGCGAGGCGCAGCCGATGGAAGACGAGCGCATCGAGACCGGCTGGTTTTCGCTGCGCGAGATCGGGGAGATGATCGCCCGCGGGCAGATCTGCGACGCGAAGACGATCATCGGGTGGGCGCTGCTGAAGTGCCGGCTGCCTCAGCCCCGCAAGCGCTCGCAGTAATCGAACAGCTGCCGCAACGCCGCGCCGCGGTGCGAGACCCTCATCTTGGTTTCCGCGTCCAGCTCGGCGAAGGTCCTGCCCAGCGGCGGGTAGAAGAACAGCGGGTCGTAGCCGAAGCCCTGCGAGCCGGCGGGCCGCTCCAGAATGACGCCCTCCGCCTCGCCGCGGAAAGTCGCCTCCAGCCGCCCGCGGCGCGCCAGCGCGATCACGCACACGAAGCGCGCGCGGCGGTCGGCGGCCCCATCGAGCCGCTCGAGCAGCAGCCGGTTGTTGGCCGCGTCGGAGGCTTCGGGCGAGAAGCGGGCCGACCGCACGCCGGGTGCGCCGCCGAGCGCCTCCACCTCGAGCCCCGAGTCGTCCGCGAAGAGAAAATCATCGCAAAAAGCCGAATAATGGAGGGCCTTTTTCACCGCATTTTCTTCAAAAGTGAGCCCGTCCTCCTCGCAGGCGGGCAAGGAACTGATTCCCTCAAGAGGCAGAATTTCGATCCCCGAATGGCCCAGCGCCGCGGCCGCCATCCGGAATTCGGCCAGCTTTCCGGCGTTGCCGGTGGCGCAACGCAGCCTCATTTCCGCCCCAGCGCTTCGCGCTGCGCGGCGAACAGCTGCTCGATGCCGCGCCGGGCCAGAGCGATCATCTCGGCCAGCTTGTCGTCCCGGAACGTGGTTTTTTCCGCCGTGGCCTGGAGCTCGATGAACTCGCCTTCGGAGGTCATCACCACGTTCATGTCGACTTCCGCCTGCGAATCCTCCTCGTAGCACAGGTCCAGCCGCGCCTCGCCCTCCACCACCCCCACGCTGGCGGCCGCCGCCAGACAGCGCAGAGGGTTGCGGGGAAACACGCCGAAAGGCGCCATCTTGTCGAAAGCCAGCGCCATGGCCACGCAGCCGCCGGTAACCGAAGCGGTTCGCGTGCCTCCGTCGGCCTGCAACACGTCGCAATCGACGATCACGGTCCGCTCGCCCAGCGCCTCCATGTCCACCACCGCGCGGAGCGAGCGGCCGATAAGCCGCTGGATCTCCTGCGTGCGCCCGCTCGGCCGGCCCTTGGTGATTTCGCGCGGCGTGCGCTGCGCGGTGGCGCGCGGCAGCATCGAATATTCGGCCGTCACCCACCCGCGGCCGCTGTTGCGCAGAAACGCCGGCACGCCGTCCTCGATCGTGGCCGTGCACAGCACGCGCGTATGGCCGGCCTCGATCAGGCAGCTGCCCTCGGCGGTCAGCAGGTAGTTGGGTTCGATGCGTACAGGCCGGAGCTCGTCCGGGCGGCGGTTGTCGGGGCGCATGGCGGCAATGTCAGGACGGTTTCGCAGAGTAGATGAACGAGTAGTAGAGCAGCAGAGCCAGCAGAAGGAAGGCCGTGACGAACAGAATCAGGCAGCCGATGGCGCCGGGGTTTTTCGGCCCCGGAGCCGGCTTCTTTCCGCGGGCCGGCTTGATCTTGGCCATAGCGGGCTTCCTTCGGGGCGTCCCCCGGCGGCGCGGCGCCTGCCAGGAGCCAGACCCGATTCTACGCCGTTGCCACGCGCTCCTGGTAAGTGCCTTCCGAGGTGTTCACCCGGATGACGTCGCCTTCGTTGACGAACTGCGGCACGGTGACGACGAGGCCGGTCTCCAGCTTGGCGGGCTTGCCGACGTTCGAAACCGTGGCGCCTTTCAGCCCCGGCTCCGTTTCCACCACCTTCAGGTCCACCGTGGGCGGCAGTTCGACGCTGATCGGCTTGCCTTCGTAAAACTCCACATGGACTTTCAGCCCCGGCACCAGATACTGGGTCCCGTCGCCCAGCTCTTCCTTCGTCAGATGGATCTGCTCGAAGTTTTCGGTGTTCATGAAGTAGTAGTACTCGCCGTCGTCGTACATGTACTCCATCTCGACTTCTTCGAGCACGGCCTTCTCGACGCGGTCTTCCGACGAGAACCGGTGTTCGATCATCGCACCCGTGCGAAGGTTCCGCATCTTGGCCTGGACGAAGCCGCGCAGGTTGCCTGGCGTGCGGTGGAAGGTGGAAAACACCGAGTGCAGTTCGTTGTTGAACTTGATGACCATCCCCGGGCGCAGTTGGGTCGCCTGGATCATGCAGCGTAAAGCTCCTCTTTGTAGGCTGGAAACTACCAGTGTACCGAAATTTCCGTCCGGACGCCTGGCTGGGGCATCCAACGAGGTGATCCATGAGGAGCGTGTTGCTTTTCCTGATTCTGGCGCCCGCCGGCCTCGCGCAGCAGCCTGCCGGTGAAAGAAGCAGCGAACCTGTAACCAGAAATTGGGGACGTTTCTTCAGAACCGTGGAGCGTGACAATTACCGCCCGCCTACCGCCAGCGAACGTTGGCACATCTACTGGCGCTCGACCTATGCCTCGCCGGGCACGTTCTTCCGCGCGGCAGGGCCGGCCCTCGGCGATCATCTCAACGACCGGCCCGAAACGTGGCCGCAGGGCGCCGAAGGCTACTCGAAGCGCCTGGCCAACCGCTTCGCGCGGTTCGCCTTGCAGGATTCCATATCCCACGCGGCCTCGGCGGCGCTCGGCTACGAGGTCCGCTACGTGAAGTGCGGCTGCCAGGGCGTGGGCAGGCGCCTGGGACATGCGCTTCTCTGGAATTTCCTTACGCTGGATCGCAACGGCGCCACGGTCTTCCATGCCCCGCGCGTCGGCGCCGCCTTTGCCGCCGAGTTCATCGGCAACTCCTGGATGCCCGCGGGTTACCGCACGCGGCAGGAAGCCTTCCGCGGCGTCGGCATCCAGCTGGGCGTGGGCGCCCTGTTCAATGTGGTGCGCGAGTTCGCTCCCCGGGGCAGGAAGCCCTAGCCGGCCTGTGCGCCGTCCCTGACGCGGACTTCGACGGGGATCCCTTCCCGCACGCTTTGCGTGACGACGCAAAAATCCTCAAACAGCTCAAGGCAGCGGGCCGCTTTTTCCTTTTCGCCCGGCGCGAAATGCGGGTCGATCTCCACGCTGACGCCGGCGATGCGCAGCCGGCCCCTCTCGTTGCGGCCCAGCTTGACATGCACCTTCGTCTCCATCGGGCCCAGCTCCACGCGGGCCTTCCGGGTGCAGAACAGGAGGCTGGCGGTCAGGCAATTGCCGATGGCGGCCGCGAGGATCCGCGAGGCGTTCGGCGCCGCGTCCTTGCCGAGCGGCTCCGGCTCGTCCATCCGCAGCGGCGCGTATTGCTCCTTGTCGAAGCGCACCTCGAACTCGAAATTCTCGATTTGCTTCATCGAAATCGTGAACTCGTGAACGATTTCCATTTCCCTCTCCCGATGCAGGATCGCCGTCTCTGACAGGATACCTTGCCCGCCGGTTCAACAAACCGCAACGCCGCAGTCACACGTCTTTGAATTGCCGCGGCCATACTGTGGCCGTGAATCCGGCACAGCTGATTCGGCGTATTCCCGGCAGCCTCCACGCATTGCGGAGGCTGCCGCAGGCAGGGCGGAGGGGAGTGCAAGGCGCGGCCGCGCGGGTGCTCTTTCACGAACTTTACAACGTGATGCAACGCGCCGGCCAGATGGAAAGCGCCAACGTGTTTGACCGGCTTCTGGAGGCGCTGAGGGTGGAGGTGGCGGCGTCGGAAGCGGAGCTGCTCCGCATCCCGGAATCCGGCGCCCTGGTGGTCGTCGGCAACCATCCCACCGGGCTGCTGGACGGCGCTGTCGCCGCCGCGCTGTGTCTTCGCCGCCGTGCCGACGTCCGCATCCTCGTCAACCACCTGCTGCCGATCCACGAGGACCTTGAGCCGTATCTGATCCGCGTAGACCCATACGCGCGCAGGGATTCCGTCGATCGCAACCGCGCGCCCCTGCGCGAGGCGGTCCGCTGGCTGCGACGTGGCGGTTGCCTCGTCACGTTTCCGGCCGGCGACGTCTCGCGGCTCGACTGGAAGCACTGGCAGATCGCCGACCCCGAATGGAACCCCGCCATCGCCGGCCTGGTGCGCCTCGGGCGCGCCGCCGCCCTGCCCGTTCACATCCGCGCAGGCAACAGTCCGGCCTTTCACCTGCTCGGCGCCGTGCATCCCCGCCTGAAAACGCTGCGGCTGCCGGCGGAGCTGCTGAACAAGCGGGGATCGCGGGTGGAGGTGCGCGTCGGCAACGCCGTCCCTTTCTTCCGCCTGGCCGCCTTCGACGACGGGGAGATGATCGGCCACCTTCAGGCCCGAAACAATCTGCTTGGAAAATGTTCAAGCCGGCCGTCGCCTTCCCCGCCCGCCCCTGGCGGCGCCCCGGCGGTCGTTGCCATGCCGGACTTGCTCGGGCGCTCCCTCGCAGGCTGCTGTCTGGTCGAAAACGGTGAGTGGGCGGTCACCCTGTTCCGCGGAGGCGAGAACCCGCAACTGATGGAAATCATCGGCCGCCTGCGCGAGGCCGCCTTCCGCCAGGCAGGCGAAGGCACGGGCAGCGACATCGACATCGACCGCTTCGACGCCCACTACCACCAGCTGGTTCTCTGGAACCTCAAGGACCGCGCCGTCGCCGGCGGCTATCGCATCGGCTCGACGGCGGAAATCCTGCCGCGCTTCGGGCCTTCCGGACTCTACACCTCGACGCTGTTCCGTTTCCGGCCGGAATTCTTCCGCCGCCTGGGTCCGGCCGCGGAACTGGGCCGTTCGTTCATCTCGCCCGACTACCAGAAGCTCTACATGGCGCTGCTGACGCTCTGGCAAGGCATCGGCGCCTGGGTCCGCCGCCATCCGGAATGCCGCCGCCTGTTCGGCCCGGTCAGCATCAGCGCCTGCTACCAGAATGTGTCGCGCCTGCTGCTGGTCCATGCGCTGACGGACTCGGCGCTCGATCCGGAGCTGGCCCCGTTTGTCCGCCCGCGCCGCCCTCTGCGCGACCGGCAGGCGCGCGCGGTTCGCGACGCATGGCGCCGCCTTCGCATCCGTCAGCCGGAGCAGATTTCCGACCTGATCGCCTCGCTGGAGCCGGACGGGAAAGGCGTGCCGGTCCTGCTGCGCCAATATCTCCGGCTCGGCGGGCGGATCGCCGCCTTCAACGTCGACCCGCAGTTCTCCAACGTGATTGACGGCCTCATCGTCGTCGATCTCCTGCGCACGGAAAAACAGCTCCTGGAGCGGTATTTGACACCTTCCGGCGCGCGGGAATTCCTCGATTTCCACGCCGCCGGGGCGAAGGATACGATTCTTTCGAGGTAGGGCGAGGGACCGAGCGATTCTCTGCCGGGCCTTCCCGTGGGCGCTGCCCGGCATGGCCGCATCCGCTTGCCGGATGCCGCGCACAGGAGAGCCCGCAGGAGATGAGGATTCCCCTCGCAGCGTCCCCATGAGCCGTCATGCACCGTCTCCGCCGGAACATCATCGGGCAGGCCCTGCGCGTGCGGACTGAAAAGAAACGCCGCGCGCGAAGCGGCGCGAACTGTTCCTGTCGCTTTCCGGGCGCAATGCGGTGCGCTACGCACACGGCTTGGTTCGCGGTAGTCTGACAGAACATGAGGAAGCCGCTGTCTTCATTGCTCCTGGTGTTGTTGGCCGTGTTGTGGCCGGCTGCGGGCTTTGCGCCCGCGGCATCGCCGTCTCTTTCAGGAGAACTGGCTTCCGGCCGCTCCCTCCTCATCGCTCTGGCGGCGCAGCAGGCGCGGCAGGCAGCCGCGCGGGAACCGGGCCTCCACGGCATTCTCCTCGCCATTGGCAAGCTGCTGCTCGCGTGGGCGTTTTTTGCCGCCGTGGTTTGGCTCGTGAAACGGCTGCTCGACGGCGCGGCGGCTTTCATCCACCGCTGGTTTGCCGGCTTGGCGGAGAAGAAAGCGGCGCGGGGGCTGGTGGCGCTGATGATCGAACGCCTGATGATGCTGACGCTGCTGCTGGCGCGCATCGGGGCAGGCGTGCTCATCCTGGTGTGGCTCTCGGTTCTGGTCACTTACAGCTTCAGCCTGTTTCCCGCCACCGAGGGGATTTCCGTCTCGCTGCTGGCCGCGTTGTGGACAGCGCTCAAGGATGCCGTCGAAGGGTTCGTGCGCTATCTGCCGCGCGGGCTGTTCGTGGTGGTGGTGTGCGGCATGGCGTATTACGGGCTACAGATCGCCCGGATCTTTTTCCGCGCGGTGGAGCGCGGCGACCTGCACCTGCGGCAGTTCCACCCGGAGACCGCCGGCATCACCTACCAGCTGGTTCGCGTCGCCGTGATCGTGCTGGTTCTGATCATTGTGTTCCCGTATCTGCCCGGGAGCCACACGGAGGCGTTCCGCGGGGTCTCGATCTTCCTCGGGGTGGTCATTTCGCTGGGCTCCAGCTCGGCGGTGAGCAACATGATGGCCGGAGTGGTGCTCGCCTACATGCGCCCGTTCCGCGTCGGCGACCGGGTGAAGATCGCCGACACGGTGGGCGACGTGGTGGCGCGCGGCCTGCTGGTGACCCGCCTCCGCACGATCAAGAACGTGGAAGTGACCATCCCGAACGCGGCCATCCTCGGCGCGCAGATCCTCGACTACAGCACGCTGGCGCAAAGCCGGGGCCTGATCCTGCACACGTCGGTCACCATCGGCTACGACGCTCCGTGGCGCCGCGTGCATGAGCTGCTCGTGCAGGCTGCGCTGGCGACGCCGGGCGTATTGCGCGAGCCCCCGCCCTTCGTCCTGCAAACCTCGCTTAACGATTTCCACGTCTCCTACGAGATCAACGCCTACACGGACCGCCCCAACGACATGGTGCAGATCTACTCCGATCTCCACGCCAATATTCAGGACCAGTTCAACGCGGCGGGCGTCGAGATTCTCTCGCCGGCTTATCACGCCCTCCGCGACGGCAACGAGACGGCGATCCCGGCGCCGGACCGCCCGGCGCAGACGCCGCCGCGGGCGTTCCGCGTGCGCCGCATGGACGATGCAGAGCCGCGCGGCTGATGCGCGGGCAGTCGCCGTTCCGGGATAAAGAGGGAACCCGCGCGATCCGCGCGCTGCCACGCCGCCCGCACGGCCCGGCAATACGCCGCGCAGAGAGCAGACTGGAAGCCCGGCGTCTTTCACGCCCGCTCTTGCAGAACGCAGCAGCGGAGCCGCCGGTGACGTGCAGGTCCCAATCTTCGAACGGATCAGAAAAACCCGTGTCGCCCTTCCCGCATTACCGTCCGCGCAAGTTTCACCATCGCCAGGCCAGGCGGCTCGGTGGCGCCGGAGTTTCGTTCTTCCCCCGGGGTTTGCGTATCAGCGCCGGCCTGACAGCGCGGCTGCAAGAGACTCTGGCGTCCGGCGCGCTTTTCGCGTACATTATCAGTGCGGAAAGGAGCGCGCCATGGCGAAGAAAATCCTCATGCTCGTCGGCGATTACGTGGAAGACTACGAGGCGATGGTTCCCTTTCAGGCTCTCCAGATGCTCGGCTTCACCGTCCATGCGGTGTGCCCGGGCAAGAAGCTGGGCGAGAAAGTCCGCACGGCGGTCCACGATTTCGAGGGCGACCAGACCTATTCGGAAAAGCGCGGGCATGATTTCACGCTGAACCAGGGCTTTGACGTGATCCTGCCGTCGGATTACGACGCGCTGGTCATTCCCGGCGGGCGTGCGCCGGAATATCTCCGTTTGAATGCCCGCGTGCTCGACATCGTGCGGCACTTCTTCGACTCCAACAAACCGGTGGCTGCCATCTGCCACGGGGCGCAGCTGCTCGCCGCGGCAGGCGTGCTGAAAGGCCGCCGGCTGACGGCCTATCCGGCAGTGGGTCCGGAGGTGACAGCTTGCGGCGGAACCTACGTGGAAGTGCCAGTGACGGAGGCCGTGACGGACGGCAATCTCGTCACCGCGCCCGCCTGGCCGGCGCATCCGGCCTGGCTGGCGGCATTTCTCCGCCTGATGGGCGTGGAGTGCAAGTGTGTGTGAGCCGGCCTGGATTCCCCGGAGGCGCCGGACTCGCTCTTCCGCCGCAACCGGGGATCGCGGAAGGCGTCTGTGCCTCGGGCACTCTCTCCTTGTCGCAATTGCAGTCCTAGCCCTGGGCTCGGCGGCTGCCGCAAGAGCCGCAGGCCCCGTGCTGGGCGTCCGCGGCACGCAATTCACGCTGGATGGCGCCCATTTCGAATTTACGGGCGTGAGCTTTTTCAACGCAATTTACAATCCGGAATTCCATCAATCGGAGGAAATCCGCCGCCAGTGGCTGCGGAAATTCCGCCGTTACGGAATCAATGTGCTGCGGGTGTGGGCGCAATGGGACAACCGGCGCGGCTTCGTGGACGCCTGCCCGGACTGCACGCTGTATGAGGCGGACGGCGCGCTGCGGGCCGCGCCCTTGTCGAGGCTCAAGCAGCTGCTCGACTCCGCCGCCGCCGAAGGCATGGTGGTGCAACTGACGTTGTTCACGCGCGAGAGCTGGCGGGAGGGCATCCGGCTCTCCGACGCGGCCATGGAGCGCGCCGCCGCGACCCTGGCCGTTGAGCTGAAGCCGTGGCGCAACGCGGCCTTCCAGGTCTGGAACGAGTTTTCGCACCACACAGCCGCCATCGCGCGCGCCATCAAGTCCGCCGATCCGCAGCGGCTCGTCACCAGTTCGCCCGGCGTGGCGGGCGTGCTGACCGGCCCGGCCGAGGAAACCGCGCTGATGGACTACCTCACGCCTCACACTTCGCGGCAGAATGCGGGACCGCCGTGGGAGATCGCCCCGGCCGAGATCCGCTATCTGGTTGTGCGTTACGGCAAGCCCGTGGTGGACGACGAGCCGGCGCGCAACGGCACGGCACAGTTTGGCGGGCCGCGCGGCGAGACGCACCCGGAAGACCATGTTTTGCAGATCCAGCGCGTGCGCGAGGCCGGCGGATACGTGATTTACCACCACGACATGTTCCAGACCGGGCGCGGCTCGGCCGCTGTGCCGCCTTCGGGGATCCCGGACCCGGAGTTCAGCCCCTACCACCGCCGCGTTTTCGAGTTCCTCGCTCTCGGCGGCCGTTACATTCGCCGGCAAACGCCCTGACCGGGCGCAGGCAGTTGGCGCAGTTTTCGTATACACGTTCAGAAGCGCTCTTGCCATGACGGTCTGGCGGCGGTTTTTCCCGCCCAAACGGCATTTGAGCTTGCGGGAGCGCAGGTGCAGGTATAGAATCAAACCGATCTCTGTCCAGGACTGGGAGAATTCAACATGAAGAAAGCCCTCTTGGCATCTATCGGCGTTGTCACGCTGTTATTGACGGGCATCGCGCAGCAACCGGACGATACGCCGGCGAGGAACGGGGAAGCTGTTCCTGGCGAGTTGCTTGTCCAGTTCAAGGCTGGCGCTACGCCCGCCGACATGGCCCGCGCACTGGGCAGGATACAGGCTGAAGTGTTGGAAACCGTAGCGGAACGCAGCCGCCGGCCGGACAACAAAGGGGACCTGCTTCTTGTCCGCTACCAGCCGGATTTCACGCCCGCGGCGGCCCGCCGCATGCTGGCCTCCGACCCGGCCGTCGAGTTCGCGGAGCCTAACTGGATCTATACCCACCAGGCAACGTCGAACGATCCGTACTACACAAACGGCTCCCTGTGGGGAATGTACGGCGACCAGACCTCTCCCGCCAACCAGTACGGGAGCCAGGCAGGCGAGGCCTGGGCGCGCGGCAACACCGGGTCAAACATTGTGTATGTCGGCGTGATTGACGAGGGTGTCCAGTGGGCGCACGAGGATCTTGCCGCCAACATCTGGGTAAATCCCTACGACCCGGTGGACGGGATCGACAACGACGGCAACGGTTACGTGGACGACATCCGCGGTTGGGATTTCGACGGCAACAACAACACCACCTATGACGGGACGCAGGATGACCACGGGACGCACGTCGCCGGCACCATCGGCGCCGTGGGCGGCAATGGAAAGGGCGTGGCGGGCGTCGTGTGGAACGTGAAGATCATCACGGCGAAGTTCCTGGGCCGCCGCGGCGGCACCACTGCCAATGCCATCAAGGCGGTGGACTACATCACCGATCTCAAGACCCGCCACGCGCTCAACATCGTCGCCACCAACAATTCCTGGGGCGGCGGGGGCTTCTCTCAGGCTCTTCAGGATGCCATCGAACGCGCCAATCAGGCCGGGATCCTCTTCATCGCCGCAGCAGGCAACGGCGGCTCCGACGGCGTCGGAGACGACAATGACAAGACGCCCTCCTACCCCGCCAGCTACCCGAACGCGAACATCATCGCCGTGGCGGCAATTACAAGCAGCGGAGCGAAGGCGTCGTATTCCAACTACGGCGCCACCAGCGTCGACATTGGCGCCCCGGGCTCGGGCATTTACAGCACGCTGCCCAACAAGAAAAACAACGGCTACGGCTCTTACAGCGGCACCTCCATGGCTACACCCCATGTGACGGGCGCAGCAGCCCTTTATGCTGCCAGCCATCCGGGCGCCTCTGCCGGCGCCATCAAGCAGGCCATCCTCGACAGCGCCGTTCCGACGTCCTCTCTCGCCGGCAAGTGCGTGACCGGGGGGCGGCTGAATGTCAGCGGGTTCTGATTCCTGCCGAAACGCCCTCGCGCTGCTCGCCGTGGCGTGCCTGTGCGGGTTCGGAATGCAGGACGTCCCCTTCGAGGTGTTGAAGCGGCGGCCGCCGCGGCGCTCCGCGGAGGCTCGCTATGAAGTGGAGCGGAGCGGCGAGGCGGTAATCGTGACGATCCACGCCGGCCGCAAGCCGACGGGCGGTTACCTTGTCGAAGTGCGAAAGGTGACGCGGGACGGCGGGCGCTGCATGATCCATTATGCGGTGGTCCCCCCTCCCGCGGACGCCATGGTTCCGCAGGTGATCACATACCCGGCGGTTTCCGTGCGCCTGCCGTCTTCTTGCCGCGAGGTGGGTGTGGAACCGCCCCTGCCCCGCGCGCCGGCCAGAAGCGCGGAGGAAGAGCGCGGCGGGGCGAACTTCGCCGGATGGGACACACCCTCTTCCCACGGGAGGCCGTTTCCGCGTATGATGAGTAGCAGGAGCGCCCGTAGCTCAGCTGGATAGAGCGTTTGCCTCCGGAGCAAAAGGCCGCAGGTTCGAATCCTGCCGGGCGTACCAGCCTTTTCAGTCACTTACGTGACACCCCCTTTCGGAATCGACGCACGCTGCGTGCCTATAGTGTGCCGTTTGGCGGCCAAGTCGCCCCCGCTGTCCTCCAGCAGCGCTGCCATCCTCCGCGCCGCGTCCTCCTGCATGTGCGGCAAAACGTGGCTGTAGACGTCGAGCGTCAACGCA
>Ga0209162_1001138_pt1 | contig 27101 bp, 19 predicted proteins | sample YNPNPMetaG_FD_187121 | JGI IMG/M metagenome (GOLD analysis project Ga0209162, IMG submission 187121) | Anoxygenic and chlorotrophic microbial mat microbial communities from Yellowstone National Park, USA - YNP NP MetaG (SPAdes) (version 2) ...
GGGCGCGAGCCGGTGCGGGCGGCAAAGGCTCTGGCGGCATCCTGCAGGGCCTCGAACTGCTCGGCCCCGCGGTGGGCGGGGATGGGTTTGACGCTGATGCTGGCGTCGCCGCCGGCGGCCAGGGCGGCGGTCAGCGCCCCCAGGGTCGCCCCGGCGCGGGCGGCGGCGATGGCCGCCGGGGCCACCTGCGCGGGCGTAGTGGCCACGGCGCGGGCCAGTTCTTCAAGCGCGGCCCCGGCATCGGCGCCGGCGCGGAAGCGCCGCAGGGCCTCGGCGCGCTCGGCGTGCAGCGCAGCGTGATCCACCGCGCGGGGAGTGAAGGGCTGCTCCTTGAGATTGACGTACATGTTGGCGCCGACGATCACCTCCCGGCGCAGGGCGATCTGGTTCATGCGCTCGGTGCGCACGGAGGCCACCTGGGCCTGGGGGAAGCCCGCGGCGAGGGCCGCGGCCATGCCGCCCTGTGCCTCGATGCGCTGGAAGAGCGCCCAGGCCTCGCGGGCGATCTCGTCGGTCAGCGTCTCCACTGCCGCCGACCCGCCGGCAGGGTCCACCAGGCGGTAGAAGTTGCACTCCTGCTGGAGAATGATCTGCACGTTACGGGCGATGCGCCGGGAGAACTCGTCGGGCAGGCCGATGGCCTCATCGAAGGGGCTGACGTGGAGGCTATCGCAGCCGCCCATCACCCCGGCGAAGGCCTCGGCGGTGGCGCGCAGCATGTTATTGTAGGCATCGGCGCGGGTCTTCGTCCAGGCCGAGGTGCGCCCGTGCAGGCGCAGTTTCTGGGAGCGGGCGTTGCCGCCGAAGGCCGCCACCACGCGCGCCCAGAGCATGCGCGCGGCGCGGAGCCGGGCGATCTCGATGAAGAAGGGCGAACCGAGGGAGAAAGCGAACTGCATGCGCGGGGCCACCGTATCCACATCCAGGCCGCGGGCCTGCATGGCGCGCAGGTACTCTACGCCGGTGGCCAGGGCGAAGGCCAGGTCCTGCACTGCGCTGGCGCCGCCGTTGTGGTAGGGGTGCAGTTCGACCTGAATGGTGCGCAGGTCGGGCGCATGGGTCGCGGCCCAGGCGGTCAGCCAGGCCATGGCGTCGTAGCTCCGCTCGAGGGAGACGGGCAGGGCGCCGGCGCTGGCCAGGGCGCCGAGGGGGTCGGCGCCGATGCACCCCTGGAGCTTGCCCGGCTTCAGTCCCTGGGCCTCGGCAGCGACGAGGATCAGCGCGGCCAGGGGCAGAGCAACGGCCCCCGCGGCGAAGAGCAACGGCGTCTGCGCCAGGGGGATCTCGGCGAAGAGGGTGGCGGCATCGTCGCGCGAGGCGAGCGACGCGCCGCCCTGGCCCACGGAGTCGGGCGGCGCCTGGTCGGGGTCCTGCCCCAGCCGGGTGGCCCGATCCAGCCGCACGTGGAGCGTGGTCAGGCCGCGGGGCAGATCCTCGCGGGCGGCCTGGTTCACCTCGGCGGCCGTCGGATAGGGTAGCTCCTGCGCCACCTCCCAGGGACGGATCAGGTAACCGAGGGCGCGGGTGCCCCGCACATACGTCGGCAGACCGGGCAGCGAGGCGGCGTGGGGCAGGCTGGCCGTGTCGGCGAGGGCATAGATCGGCTGGAGGGTGATCCCCTCATAGGTTCGGGTCAGCAGCCGCTTCTCGAACGGGGCGCCTTTCAGCGTCTTCTCGGCGGCGGCGCGCCACGCTTCGGGGCTGGCAGGCGCAAACTCGGCGAAGAGGCGCTCCGGGACATCGGGGTTGGCGGCCTGGGTGTCCTGGGTCATAGATCCACTCCTTCATTGGCGAAGCGGGCCATCCGGCGCTCAGGGGAGCGATCCGCGCGCCCCGAGCGCCCCGTGGCACGACCCTCGCGGGCCGTCACACATGGCGCAGGCTGAAGAGCAGCGCTTCCAGATCTTCTAGAACGATGTGCACGGTCGAAAACAGATCCGAAAGCTCAAACCCCTCACGGGTGCGGCGCACGTACAGGTCGTGGTTCTGCGAGACGCGGCGGAAGCCAATCGCGCACATGCGCTCAGTGATGGAAGCTTGCGCCCAACGATCATAATCGAAACTCAGCCCGTTTGCCAATAGGGAAAGGGACAATTCTCGGGCCCGATCGGCGGCAATCGGCTCGAGCAGGTGCAGCGCGCATGCGGGGGCGCGCTGGATCCACGTGCCGAACTCCTGCTGATTGCGTTGGATGCGCGCGTGCACCCTGCTCAACTCGGTACAGATATCGCTCACATCACAGCGTAGCATGGGAACCTCCCGTGGGGAGTGCGCCGGTAAGGGCGCAGTACTGGATGCCGAGGTTGCGCTCGAGTTCATGGTGGTCAAGCCGCAACAATTCGTGCGTAATCACCCTGGGGCGTATGGCGGAGACAATCTCGCGGCAGCGCGGCATGACAAAGGGACGGTGCTGGTCAATCAGCGCCACGTGGTCACGGGCCAGGGTGTACCGCTCCGCAAAGGGTAACGTGGCGAAACCGACGGGCAGAGCTGGGGCCGCGCGCTGGTAGGCGCCGGAGAGGCTGAGGCTCAGGTGCAACCCCTCGATCCGCGCGCGCACCTGAGGTGAGAGGCGCGTCAGTCGCTCCAGCACCAGATCGATGGCAGCGTCTTCACTGCCCACCTCAGGGCAGGTGTTGATCAGGTGACCGGTGTCGAGCACACAGCCCCAGTTTTCGAAGCGCAGCCCCTGCACGAACTGCCCGGCCAGTCCCGGATCGGCGAAGGTGAGACCGGGCCACCAGAGATTCTCGAGCCACAGGCGCACCGGCGGTTCGCCACCGAGGAACGTTGTCGCTGTGGCATTGAGCAGATCGATGGTCGCGCTCACCACCCCTTCCGAGCTAAAGGCATAGGTCCGGGTGAAGCACTCCTCCATCGTGACATGACTGACATGAAAGACGGCGTACAACGGGCGCAGGGCCGCAGCCTGATCCCAGAGCCGCCGCTGGATGGCAACCATGATCGGTGATGGTCCACCGCCGGTCATGCCAGCGGGACTGGTGCAGGGGTCCATCTGCCGTACTGGATTCGCTGGCTGGAGATCTGGCACGCCGGGCCAGACGCCGCCATTTCCCCCGAGGAGCGCCAGTTCCTCGCCGGAGGCGCTCGCGATGCCGCGCATATGGACTCGATCCCATCGAGCCCCAACCGGTTGATAAACGCATGGACGCGCTCCCAGTCGCGCTCGAACTGATCGAGATGGATCGCGCGTGGGTTGAGAAGTTAATGAGGTGTTGCATGGCTCCCGCAGATGGTCTACGCAAAACCCCGGCCTCAGGCGAGAGACGGGGAACAACAGGGTCCAGAGGGACCATCGGGCGGGAGACGGTCACGGGGCGCGGATCATGTTCGTCCTCCCTGGCTCGAGAAGGGCGGAACAGGCAACATCGCGGCAGGCGTCCTGGCTTCCGGCGTTTGCAGCACGACCGGTTACAGTTGCGGCACAGCGCTGGACTTGCACCAGCTTCCACCTTGATGCCCTAGCATCCGGGCTGTCGGGTCACCGCGACGGTGAATTGTCTGGGTACAGGGGTTGCGGAATTATACCACGTGTCGTTTCAAAACGGGAGAGGGTTACACAACAAACTGAACAAAGACTACCGTAGGGTTATGAACATTTAACGGGGCAGCGCCACGGGGTGGAAATGAGAAAACGAGTGCCGGGGCTGCATAGGCGCGAATGTGCCGAACGAGCGCTTCCTGAAGCGGCGGCTATGGAGGGCGCCTTCCCGGGATCGTCCCGGAACGCTCATCTCGCGCCGGAGCCTCCGGGCAGTATCGCGCGCTGGCGGCAGGCGCAGCCGTAGGCCGCCAGGGCGGATGGATTATCAGGGGATGATCAGGGGGATCTTCGGGGGAACGTATGGGCGGTAAGGGAAGGGCGAATAAATGAGTTTTAAGCATTAAAACGGGTATAGGCCGCGCAGGCGGCCTTCGCATCCACTAGCCGAGGGCTTCAGCCCCACGGCCAGCCCGGCAGAGCGGATTAATTTTTCAAAGACCATCAGCCCCACGGCCAGCCCGGTAGACCGGATTAATTTCTCAAAGACCATTTATTCGCCCTTCCCTTGAAGGCGAAGCCCTCCCAAACCCTCCCAGGGGCGGGGCTATGGGGAAACCCGGTTTCCCCATTCCCCTGCGGGGCGGGGGTGTGGGGAAACCCGGTTTCCCCACCCCCCTCTCCGAGAGCCTATGTTCACGTGAGACGGTCATGCGCATGGCGCCCAACGCCGTGATGAACATACGGTTGTTCCTGGGAGGGCTGCGCCCTCCCAAACCCTCCCAGGGGCGGGGCTATGGGGAAACCCGGTTTCCCCATTCCCCTGCTCCAGCAGCCTATGTTCACGTCAGGTTGCCAGGCTCTAACCATGCGTTTCGGCAAGCAGCGGTGTAAAGAACGCATGCCCAAATGCGACCGTCTCATCGAGGCTGAAGAGACTGGAGTGGGCCGTATCACCGGCTTGCCATTCGTTGGCCCGCTCCTGATCCTTGAGGAAAATCATCTCGGTACACATACTGTGAGCGGCGTGGTCGGTTGTGGGCGCGGCCCAGCGAATGCCGACCAGCGCGCTCGAAGGCTGCGCTTCGAGGAGTTGCTGTCCCTTCAGGCGGATGTGGATCGGTTCGCCACTCATACGACATGCCGAATTGATCTCTACCTCGGCATCAAGCATAGGGCCAACCGCCAGGGCATCGAGGGCGCACATCGCATTGATACGAACGCCATTGACGACCAGGTGATGGGGCGTTGCTTCAAGGGTCACCGGATAGGCGCCGACGATCTGCCCGTCGGCATTGAGGATAATCATATCCTCATGATTCAAACGTCTGAGCGCAGCTTCAAGCTGCTCATCGGGCATACTTCCCGCAAACGCGGCGCGATCAAGGGCCTGGCCCCGCTGCACCAGCGAGCGCAGGATGCTCTGATACAACGCGCGAGTCTCCGGTTCCAGGGCCGCGAAGCGGGCGTGGAGCGGAAACTGCTGCTCGAGCCGCTGCACGGCCGCGGCCACAATCGAGTCCCGTGAGGTGGTCATGAGCGCATTCCTTTCTTAACTGGTTCCGGGCGGTCGTCACAGCCCCCGGGGTGGGGTCTGGGGAAACCGGGTTTCCCCAGACCCCACCCCGGGGGAGGGTCGGGGAGAGCAAAGCCCTCCCAGGAACAACTTCATCCTGTTGAGGTGCCGCGTACCCCATAGACGGCTATGACGCAAAGATCACATTGAGGACAAGCCCCAGCGCGATCACATAGCCGGCAAACCAGGCCACGACCCGGATAGTGGCAGCGCGGCCAAGCAGGCGGTTCAGCATTGCCCATTCGGGAATGGATGACACAGTGGTTGCCATCATAGCGGCGACCAGGGTGCCGACCGGCACGATCTGGTGCAGGGCCACGAGGATCGGGGCGGTCGAAGCGGCATTAATATCGAGGGGCAGGCCGAGAACAGTGGCCAGTATCGGCCCCCACCAGGCCGCCCCGGCCTGCTTGAGACCTTCGACCAGCGTCAGGTTGAAGTTGACCAGGAGGCCGGCCAGCAGCCCGCTCAGGAGCACGACGCCGATCAGGCGCCGAAAGAGGTGCCATGACTCGCGGTGAGCGCGGAGCAACAGGCTCTCCTGTGAAGGGGGTTGATGGGGGTGCAGCGGAATGATCTGCCCCACGAATCGTTCGGGCTTCAGACCCAGCGCCGGCGCCAGATAGGCGGTGAGCAGCGCCGCGAGCAGCCCGGCCAGCAGGTAGATCCCGCCGCCGGTCGGCCCGGCGACGACGAACATGAAGATGATCGCGAACTCGTTCAACGCGGGACTGGCAAAGAGAAAGGCCGCCGAGGCTCGCTGGCTGGCCCCGCCGGCGACCAGGCCGGCATAAATGTTGGTGACCGTGCACGAGCACACCGGCGTACACATACCCAGCACAGCGCCGCCGCCTGCGCCGATGAGATCGTTGCGTCCCAGCGTCCGGTCAATCCAGCGCGTGCCGATGCTCAGGCGCAGCAGGGTCATCGCGTAGGTCGTAAGGAAGAGAATGATCGGCAGCTTGAACCACTCGTAGATGGTATAGGCCGCCGTATACTTCAGATCCAGTGGGCCGAACGGCGTCGGAATGCGCCACGCCGGCATCCAGGCCGTCAGCGCCGCGCCCAGCGCCTTGCCGGCGTTGGCGATAGGGGCCTCAAAGACCGGGATCACCCTGTTGAACTCCGCGCCGGAAAGCCATGCCTGAATACTGGCATACAGCACGTGGCTCGCGATCAGGATCAGCAACCCCAGGGTGATGAAGGGAACGAACCGCTCAATCCGGTTGGCCAGCGAATGGTGACGCATACTCAGACTCCAGCCCTCCATGCGGCTCCGCCGCACACCGCCGCAATGAACATACGGTTATTCTTGGGAGGGCTGCGCCCTCCCAGACCCTCCCGCGGGTGGGGGCATGGGGAAACCCGGTTTCCCCATGCCCCTGCCCCAGCAGCTTATTTTCACGTTAGAAGTTACGCGGTCGCCTCCCCGCTGCACCTGTTGACACCCGGGGCGCTCACGAACCCGGGAGCGCGGGCCTCCCGTCCTCGTCGCGTCTGTGTCGGCAAGGCACCCTCGCTTCCAGGAACACACGTGAGCATGGATCGCGCAGATCCTGTAAATGAGTTACACCAAAGCGTCAGAGAGACGCCGCTCTTAAATGATACACTATATCATCTGAGTTGCGCCCATACTAGCGCAGACACACTCCTCTGTCAAGCCCCTGGGGGTCTCCGTCAGGGCTACGTCAACGTCCGGTTGATCGTCCGCGCCGTGGGCGTAAACACCCCGGCTACCGCTGCGAAGGCCACCTGCGTGGCCTGTGGAGCCCGCGAAAGCGAGCTTCGGCCCGTGGCTTCAGTCGCCGGGTGGACGACGTTGACGTAGCCCTGGGGGTCTCCGTATCGATCCGCTTCTGGCGCGGCGCCGAACCTGCTCCTGCTTGACCTGCCGGCGGGATGCGACTATCCTCGGATCACTCCGCGCGGTATCCGTGTTCTCACTCTCCGGGTTGCCGGAGGGTCGCGCGACCCGGGCAGGGGCGCAGAGGGAAACCTGGGTTCTCTGCTATCCCCTTCAATAGAGAAAGGATCTCAACCTATGTCCAGCACCACACCCACCGGCGCGATCAGCCAGTTTCTGCGCCATCACTTTCGCCATTTCAACGCGGCGGCCCTGATAGACGCCGCTGAAGCCTACCGCGCCCATCTCGACCGGGGCGGAGCGATGCTGATCACCCTGGCCGGCGCAATGAGCACTGCCGAACTGGGCCTCTCGCTGGCCGAGATGATCCGCCAGCAGAAGGTGCATGCCATTTCGTGCACCGGCGCCAATCTGGAGGAGGATATTTTCAACTTGATCGCCCACGATTTTTACGAGCGCGTGCCGCACTACCGCGACCTCAGCCCGGCAGAGGAGCAGGCGCTGCTCGAGCGCCACATGAACCGCGTCACCGACACGTGCATTCCCGAAGAAGAGGCCTTGCGACGGCTGGAGGGGGCGCTGCTCGAGGAGTGGATGCGCGCCGACCAGGCCGGCGAGGGCTACTTTCCCCACCAGTTCATCTACCGCATCCTGCGCTCGGGCGCCCTGGAGCAGTATTACCAGATTGACCCGCGCGACTCGTGGGTCTATGCGGCGATGGAGCGCGATCTGCCGATCTATGTGCCTGGATGGGAGGACTCGACCACGGGCAACATGTACGCCGCTCACTGCATCGCGGGGGAGATCAAGAACGTCCACACCGTGCGCGGTGGGATCGAATACATGATCGAACTCGCCGACTGGTACACGCGGACCTCAGGCAGCCGTTCGATCGGCTTCTTCCAGATCGGCGGCGGCATCGCCGGCGATTTCCCCATCTGCGTGGTGCCTATGCTGCACCAGGACCTGCGGCGGACCGATACGCCGGTGTGGGGCTACTTCTGCCAGATCAGCGACTCGACCACCAGCTACGGCTCCTATTCGGGCGCGGCGCCCAATGAGAAGATCACCTGGGGCAAGCTGGCGGTGGAGACGCCGAAGTTCATCATCGAGTCTGACGCGACCATCGTCGCGCCGTTGATCTTTGCCATCGTGTTGGGGTGGTAAGACGACGGGCTTCTTCGCAAAGGCAACCGCGCCGATGGCGCAGCACTGCACGCGCCTGGAGAGCGAGGGCGTCCCGCTCTCGTCGCGTCTCCGCGGGCAAGATGCCCTCGCTCCCAGGAACAGTGTGAACACATACCGATTTGATGAGTATTGACAAAAATATCAGATTAGCATATACTTACGTCCGCAACTTGTATATAGTCATATCACTCCGCGCGCTGTCCTGGTTCGAGGTGGTCGTCCATGGCTGACCGGCAGGCGGCATCCCAACGTTGGGGAAACCAGGTTTCCCCACGCCCCCACCGGCGGGAGGGTTTGGGAGGGCGCAGCCCTCCCAGGAACAACCTGTTTTCATCCCGTCGGTGTGCGGCAGAGCCGCATGGAGGGCTACCGTGAACATAGGCTCTCGAAGAGGGGTGTGGGGAAACGGGGTTTCCCCACGCCCCCGCCCCGCAGGGGCATGGGGAAACCGGGTTTCCCCATGCCCCCACCCGCGGGAGGGTTTGGGAGGGCTGCGCCCTCCCAGGAACAACCGTATGTTCATTGCGGCGTGGTGCGGCGCAGCCGCATGGAGGGCTACCGTGAACATAGGCTGCTCACCTACGCGCATGCGGCGCTGCCCCCCCTCCTAACCTCCCCCCCGCTGGGGGGAGGAGCTGGACTCCCTCCCCCCAGCGGGGGGAGGGCTGGGGAGGGGGGCGGTCACCTTGCCCGCGGAGCCGCGACGCGGGCGGGCCGCCCGCGCTCCCAGGCGATGTTCATCGCGGCGTGGTACGGCGGAGCCGTATGGACGGCTGAGGTGAACATGGGGGAACCAGGTTCCCCCATCCCCCCGCCCCCGGGAAGGTGAGGACGCAGCCCTTGCGCAGGGGCGTGGGGAAAGCGGGTTTCCCCCTAGCCCCACCCGGTGGGAGGGGGTGGGCGGGCATAGCCCGCACGCGGGGGGCTGGGGAAAGCGGGTTTCGCCATATAACTGCTCTCTGGTCGTTCCGCACCCCGGTTGATGTCCTGGCGCAGGCGCATGCGTATCAGGACGATACGTCATTCCCTATCTAGATAGGAGAGGCACGATGGTTCACCTGTTCCGGCCCATGCTCATTCGCCTGTTCGCCTTACTGATCGTTACGCTGCTGATCATCGGGGGTAGCGGCATGGCCGCAGCTCAGTCAGGGTCGCAGGTGGTCAACGTATACTCGGCGCGCCACTACGGGGCGCTGGAGCGAGTATTCCAGCGCTTTACCCAGGAAACCGGGATCGAGGTGCGGCTCTCGCAGGGTTCGGTGCAGTCGTTGCTTGAACGACTGCGTAACGAAGGGCGCCAGACCCCCGCCGATGCCGTGTTGTTCATTGACGCCGGCGGGTTGTGGATTGCCGCCGAGGAGGGGTTGCTTCAAGCGGTCGACTCAGCCCTTCTGCGCCAGAATATCCCTAATGCGCTGCGTGATCCGCAGGATCGCTGGTTCGGGTTGACCCAGCGGGCGCGGGTGATCGTCTACAATCCTAACAAAGTCAGTCCTTCACAACTCTCAACCTATGCTGCCCTGGGGGATCCCAGATGGCGCGACCGGCTCTGTTTGCGTCCCAGTTCTCATATCTATACCCAGGCCCTGGTGGCGCATTTTATCGCCCTGCATGGCGAGCGCGTGACCGAAGAGCAGATCATTCGCCCGTGGGTGCGCAACAATCCGCGTTACATCGACAGCGATACCCGCATCCTCGAAACCATTGCCGCTGGCGGATGTGATGTCGGGATCACCAATCACTACTACGTGGCCCAGCAACTCTCTCGTAACCCCAACTTCCCCGTGCGGGTCTTCTGGCCTAACCAGAACGAGGCTGGCGCCCATGTGAACGTTTCAGGCATGGGGGTGACGACCGCAGCGCGCAACCGTGACAATGCCATCCGGCTGATCGAGTGGCTCGCAACGGAAGGCAAGGGGCAGGGCGCCACGGCGGACACCCTCTCTGGCGGCAACTTTGAGTTTCCGGCCAATCCGAATGCTCCGGTGCATCCGATTATCGCCGGCTTCGGGACGTTCAAGGTTGACCCGATCGGCAAATTCGAGTACGGGCGCTTCCAGACTGCCGCCATCCGCCTGATGGAACGCGCGGGGTATCGCTAGTGCTCCATGCGGCTGCGCCGCACCCCGACGGGATGACCATAGGGTGTTCTTGGGAGGGCTTCGCCCTCCCAAACCCTCCCACCGGGTGGAGGTATGGGGGAACCGGGTTCCCCCATGCCCCTGCGTGAGGGCCAGGCCTTCCCGCGGGCAGGGGCGTGGGGAAACCTGGTTTCCCCATTCCTCCTGCGTGAGGGCGCAGCCCTACCACACGCTCCCACCGGGTGGGGGTATGGGGGAACCCGGTTCCCCCATGCCCCTGCGGGGCGGGGTATGGGGAAACCAGGTTTCCCCATACCCCTGCGTGAGGGCGCAGCCCTCCCAAACCCTCCCACGGGGTGAGGGTCCAGGGAAACCCGGTTTCCCCGGACCCCTGCTCGAGGGCTGCGCCCTCCCAAACCCTCCCACCGGGTGGGGGTGTGGGGAAACCCGGTTTCCTCGGACCCCGCTCCGAGGGCCTAAGTTCACGTTAGCTATGAGAACTGCGCCATGGGGTACGTGAGTCGTCTGCTTTTTATCGGGCTGGCCCTGGCGCTTGCAGCGCCATCGCTCCTGGTTGCAGCCAACCTGGCGCGGCCCAGTGGCGCCACCTGGCTGCATCTCTGGCAAACCCGCCTGCTGGAGATGGTGGTCCAGACCACGTTGCTGATCGTGGCGGTTGGTGTCGGCACCCTGGTGCTCGGCACCGCGCTGGCATGGCTCGTCAGCGCTTACCAGTTTCCGGGTCGGAAGGCGCTGACCTGGCTCCTGGTGCTGCCCCTGGCGATGCCGGGCTACGTGATGGGGTTTGTCTTCATGGCCACCTTCGACTACGCCGGTCCGGTCCAGACGGCCCTTCGCGCGTGGTTTGGCCCCGGGGTATGGTTCCCCGAAGTGCGTTCCATCGGTGGAGCGGCGCTGGTGCTCACGCTGGTCTGGTACCCCTACGTGTACGTGCTGGCGCGGGCGGCCTTCGCCGAGCAGTCGTCGGCGACCCTCGATGCGGCGCGAGCGATGGGGTTGAGCCGCAGCCAGGCGTTCGCGCGACTGGTGCTCCCGCTGGCCCGGCCCTCGCTTGTCGCAGGTGTCACCCTGGTCGTCCTGGAGACCCTGACCGACTTTGCGACCGTGCGCTACTTTAACGTTCTGACGTTGAGCGAAGGGATCTTCCGCATCTGGGAAGGTATGATGGATCGCGCCGCCGCTATGGAACTGGCGAGCTTGCTGCTGCTGATCGCCCTCGGGTTGATTGCGCTTGAGCGCAGCCTGCGTGGGCAGGCGCGTTACACTCAGACTGGTGTCACGGTGCAGCGTATGCAACCCGTGCCGCTTCGTGGATGGCGGGCTGCCGCGGCTCTAGGGGGCTGTTTGCTGATCCTGGCGCTGGCCTTTGGCCTTCCAGTGGTTCAACTGATCGTCTGGAGCGTGGCCGAGGCGCGCCAGGCAACCCTTCCCACCGCCGATGGCGTCGCCTGGCGCTATATTGCCATAACGCTGGCGCTGGCTGGCGGCGCGGCGCTTCTGACCACGCTGATCGCGCTGTTACTGGCCGGAATCGGGCGCCTGGAAAGCGGCCGTTTGCAGCGTATCGCGGTGCGTCTGGCAACCTCGGGCTATGCCATGCCCGGCGCAGTCGTGGGTGTCGGCACCCTGGCGCTGCTGGCCGCCCTTGACCGGACGCTGATTGCCGGTGGTCTGGCCGGCGCCCTGCTGCTGACCGGTTCGGTTATGGGCCTGTTGTACGCCTATCTCGTGCGCTTCCTTGCGGTCGCCTACAACAGCGCTGAGGCCAGTGTCGAGAAAGTGACCCCGCGCATGGTTGAGGTGGCGCGCTGTATGGGCGCCGGTCAAGGCCGCGTCCTCTGGTCTATCTATACCCCCCTGGTGCGCGCCGGGTTGCTCGCCGGCGCGATCCTGGTCTTTGTTGATGTGATGAAGGAATTGCCGGTGACGCTGATGTTGCGCCCATTTGGTATGGATACGCTGGCGATCTGGACCTACATGCTCGCCGCCGAGTCATACTGGCAGGCGGCGGCCATTCCGGCCCTCCTGATTGTGCTGGCGGGCGTCGTGCCGGTGGCGTTGCTGGTGCGCGCCGGTGATTGGGTCATACGATGACTCCAGCAATTGTGTTCAGGAATGCATGGAAGATCTATCCCAACGGGGTGCAGGCCGTTGCCGGTGTGGATCTGGACGTGGCTGCCGGAACGGTTCTGGCTCTGCTTGGCCCCAGTGGATGTGGCAAAACGACCACCCTGCGTCTGATCGCCGGGTTGGAGCGACCCGATCAGGGGGTCATTCGGGTCGGAGGGCGCGCGGTTGCCGGTGAGGGGGTCTGGATCGCGCCAGAACAGCGCCGGGTCGGGCTCGTCTTCCAGGATGGCGCGCTGTTTCCCCATCTTACCGTTGCCGAGAATATCAGCTTTGCCCTGAATGGGCGCCCGCGCCCGCTGCGCGAGCGGCGGGTCGCCGAATTGCTTGCCCTGGTGGGCCTCGAAGCGATGGAACGGCGCTATCCCCACCAGCTCTCTGGGGGCCAGCAACAGCGTGTGGCCCTGGCCCGCGCCCTGGCGCCTGAACCGGCAGTGGTCCTGCTCGATGAACCATTCGCCAATCTCGATGCGACCCTGCGGGTTGAGTTGCGTGAGGAGGTCATGCGCATCCTCCGCGCCACGGCAACCACCACGATCCTCGTCACCCATGACCAGGAAGAGGCCTTCAGCCTGGCGGATCAGGTGGCGCTGATGCTGGGCGGCCAGGTGGTTCAACACGCCACTCCTTTCGACCTCTACAACCGTCCGGCGACGCGCGCCGTCGCCGACTTCGTTGGCGCGAGCAACTGGTTGCCCGGCCATGCCGAAGACGGGTGTGTCCGCTGCGCGTTGGGCGATCTGCCCCTGGTGGCCCCGATCCAGGGTCCGGTTGAGGTGCTGATCCGGCCCGAACAGGTGCGCCTCATGCCGGAAAAGGGGGCCGCATGGCGAGTGCAGGAGGTGCGCTTCTTTGGGCATAACATGCTGGTCACCCTGGCGGCAGATAGTGGCCCGCGGTTGCGGGTCCGGTGCCTCGGCCACACGTATGTTACGGTTGGGATGAGCGCCCAGGTTGAGATATGCGGCCCGGTGAACGCCTTTGCGCGCGAGGAGGAACGCTGATCACCACAGCCAACCGGTTAATCGCGTAAGTGTTCACACCTGGGGTAACCCACGCGCCTGGGAGCGCGGGCGTCCCGCCCGCGTCGCGGCTCCGCGGGTAAGATGCCCGCGCTCCCAGGAGAACTGTGAACACTTACTTAATCGTGCCGTTTGACGCTGTGGGCGGAAGGACGTATCATTCCCTAACGTGAAAATAGGCCCCAGAGGGGTGGGGAAACCCGGTTTCCCCACTCCCCCACCCGCGGGAAGGTAAGGGCGCCGCCCTTGCGCGGGGGCGTGGGGAAACCGGGTTTCCCCACGCCCCCGCCCCGCATAGGTCTGGGGAAACCGGGTTTCCCCAGACCCCCACCCGGTGGGAGGGTCTGGGAGGGCGTAGCCCTCCCAGGAACAATCGTATGTTCATCCCGTCGGTGTGCGGCGCGAGCCGCATGGAGGGCTGAGGTGACCATCGTGCGCAGGGTTCAGCCCCCCTCCCAGCCTCCCCCCGCTGGGGGGAGGAGCCGGGTTCCCTCCTCCCCCAGCGGGGGAGGGTGAGGGAGGAGGCCGTCACCGTGCCCGCGGAGCCGCGACGCGGGCGGGACGCTCGCGCTCCCAGTCCGTTTGCATCGGGCATTGTGCGCCCCGCGCATGGGGCCTGACGTGACTATGGGGGAACCAGATTCCCCCAGACCCCCGCCCGCAGGAGGGCCTCGCTCTCAAGCAGGGGGCTGGGGAAACCGGGTTTCCCCACCCCCTACCCGCGGGAAGGTAAGGGCGCCCCCCTTGCGCAGGGGAATGGGGAAACCGGGTTTCCCCCCGCCCCGCCCGCGGGAGGGTTTGGGCGGGCGCCGCCCTTGCGCGGGGGTATGGGGAAACCGGGTTTCCCCCCGCCCCGCCCGCAAGAGGGTTTGGGCGGGCGCCGCCCTTGCGCGGGGGTATGGGGAAACCGGGTTTCCCCATACCCCCGCCCGCGGGAGGGTTTGGGCGGGCGCAACCCTCCCAGGAAGTATGTTCATCCCGTCGGGGTGCGGCGCGAGTCGCATGAGGATCTACCGTGAACATAGGCCTCGCGCCACTGCGGCGCCGCAACGCTAACCTATGTCGATTGTGATAGTCAATACCCGGCCCGAACACTTCGCGCAACTGGAGGCGCACCAGCGGATCTGCTTTCCGACCATTCCATCCGAAGATTGGATGGGCATCGAGCACTTCGCGGCTCACGTGCAGGTCTTTCCCGAAGGTCAGCATGTGGCTCTCGACGGAGAACGAGTGGTCGGCCAGAGTTCCACCCTGCGCGTCGGCGCCGAACGCGCTTTTGCGCCCCACACCTATCGCGAGATCACCGGCGCGAACTTCTTCACGACACACGATCCGGCGGGTGCGTGGCTCTATGGGGCCGATATGAGCGTCCATCCCGACTATCGGGGCCGGCGTATCTCTTCGATGCTCTACGACGCGCGCAAAGCGCTGATCCGCCGGCTGGGGCTGCGCGGCATGGTCGCCGGGGGCGCGTTGCCCGGCTACCATCACTATGCCGGGCGCATGAGCGTCGAGGCGTATGTCGCCGAGGTGGTCGCCGGAAGGCTGGTTGATCCGACGTTGACGACCCAGTTACGCAATGGCTTTCAGGTGCGGGGCATCCTGCGGGGGTACCTGGGGGGCGGCGACCTGGTGGAAGATGCGACGTTGCTCGTCTGGGAAGCCTGATCGCTCCCTCCCCCCAACGGTGACCAGGAACGGTCGCATACCGTCACCATCACCGGAGCATCCCCGCGCCTGGCATCTCCCCTCCAACAGTGACCGGGAACGGTCGCGCGGCGCAACGATGGCTGAAGAGTATGAATCAACTGCACGTCTGCCAGGGCGGCGATGTCTGCGCCGTCACCGACCTTGATGTCATCAGCCGGCATCTCGAAACGCCGGAGACGGTGGTCTGGCTGGATCTGGAGTCGCCCGGCGAGGCGGAGATTGCGCTCCTGCAACGCGAGTTCAACTTTCACCCCCTGGCGATCGAAGACGCGGTGCGCGACCACGAACGCCCCAAGATCGAGCGCCACGCCGATTACTACCTGCTGATCTTCTACACCGCGTCGTACAATGGCGTGAATGGGGCATTGGCCGGAACCGCCGGCGCGCGTGGCGCTGACGATGCCGAGCGTGAGCCGCAGATTGACTTGCGACAATTGAGTATTTTCGTCGGAAAGAACTTCATCGTGACCATCCGGCGCCAGCCGATCCCCCAGGTTGCCGAGACGATGGCGCGCTGGCGGATGCCGACGATGCCGCTGGGCAATACGGTAAGCGGTATTCTCCATGGCCTGCTCGATACGATTGTTGATGATTATTTCACCTTGATGGATCAGGTCGCCGAATGGGTCGAGGATCTCGAAGATCTGATCTTTAGCCGTGAGCGTGAGGATGCTATCGAGGAGATTTTTGGCTTAAAGAAGGATCTGTTGCTGTTCCGCCGCGTGGTGGCGCCCGAGCGCGATGTGCTGAACGTGCTGCTGCGCCAGGAAGTGCCGATCGTGCAGCCCGGGGAGCTGGTCTATCTCCAGGATGTCTACGATCATCTGGTGCGGGTCACTGATAGCATTGACCTGTACCGCGAACTGCTCTCCAGCGCGTTCGACAGTTACCTGTCGATCCAGTCCAATCAACTCAATCAACTGGTCAAGGTATTGACCCTGGCTTCGATTATCTTGATGAGCGCCTCGCTTATCGCTGGCATCTACGGCATGAACTTCGAGCACATGCCCGAACTGGCCTGGCCCTGGGGCTACCCGATGGCTCTGGGAATGATGTTGGGCGTTGGGGTCGGGCTGGGGCTCTTTTTCCGTAGCCGGCACTGGTGGTAATCTGGGGTGGGGAAACCGGGGTTCCCCACCTCCCCCGCCCGCGGGGTAGGTGGGTGGGCGCTGCCCGCAAGGAGGGGTGTGGGGAAACCAGGTTTCCCCACACCCCTGCTCCAGCAGCCTATGTTCACGTTAGTTGAGGTGGACATAACTTCCGTGGATCTGCTGCTCAACGGAGAACCTTGCGCCGCGACGCCGGAACTCGCTGAGGGCCAGACGGTCGAGTTCAGCGCAACACCCCCGCCCGGCGCAACCCTGGCGCTGTGGGCCGGCGCCGCGCTGCTGGAGCCGTTCCTGCGCCCCGGCGAGACGACCTGGCGCTGGCGTTGGGTGGCGCCTCAGGGCCCGGGCGCGTACTCGATCCGGCTGCGGCTTGCCTGGCCCGATGGTCGGCGTGAGGAGCGCTGCTACGGTCTGCGCGTGCTGCCGCGCAAAATCGACCAGGAGCGCTACGAAGCCTTGTGCGCCGATCTGCAGCGCCTCGGGCGCGCCCTGGTGGTTGCCCTGAGCGGCGGGACCGAGCCGCTCGTGCCGCGGTCTGACATATCCCCGTGGCCCGCCGACCCGGTCGAGGAGTTTCACCGCCTGTTTGGCCCTGAGTTCGAGCGCTTCGCCGCCGCGGTCGAGCGTCTGGCTGCCCGCCCGCCTGACCGGCTGCGCCCCGCGCTGCGCCAGGTGCGCCTGGGAGCACTGCGTTCTGCCGCAAGGGTGCGCGCGCTGCGTCCCGAGCGCGACACGGCGCTGGTCGCCACGTCCGTGCCGGGCTATGAGAGCTATGAGGCGCGCCTGTTGCGCCGGCTGCTCGATGATCTGGCGCGACGAATGGAGGTGTTGACGGCCACACTCGCCCTGCCGGTCGCGCAGGCGGAGCGCGCCGCCGCGGTGCGCGCCCGTTTGCGCCTTCTGCGCAATCGGCCCTTTCTGGCCGACGTGCCGCCCCTCGATGTCTATCGTGGCCCGACCCCCCGTCTGCTGCGCGATCCTGAGTACCGCCTGGTGCACCGCTTCTGGCGTCTGGCGCGCCGGCAGGGCGAGGTGCGCCGGGACGAGACGCCCCTGGCCGTTCCCATTGCCGATATGCCCCGGCTGTACGAGCGCTGGTGCGCGTTGCGTGTCGCTCTGGGCCTGCTCGAAGCGCCCGGCTTTACTCTGGTCAGCCAGGCGCTGCTGGGGCCAGCCGATGATGAGGTGCGGCTGCACCTGCCCGAAAGCAAGCCACTGGTGGTGCTGGCACATCCAGATGGGAGCGAAGTGCGCCTGCGCTACCATCCCCGTTACCGGCCCCTGATCGCGGCGGGGCAGCCGACGACGGCGCCGGAGAAGCATGCCCCGCCCTCGCTGCCCATCGGCTCACTCGACCGGCACACCCGTGTTCCCGACCTGGGGCTGGAGATCTGGCGCCCCGGCATGGCGCCGCAGTTGCTGGTGCTCGATGCCAAATACCGCCTCGATGCCGCTGGCGGGGTTCCCGCCGAGGCACTGGCCGAGGCCTACAGTTACCTGGGCAGTCTCGGCACGCCCGACGGCGCGCGAGCCGCTCTGGGGGTGGCGCTGCTCTATCCGGGCGCTGGCGCGCTCGAATGCTACCCCACCGACGTCGCTGCGCTGCCGCTTCTGCCAGGCGAGGTCACGGCTCTCACGGCCTGGTTGAGGGCGTACCTGCCGGTCCTGTAGAGCGTTGGGGAAACCAGGTTTCCTCCTCCCCCTGTTCGAGGGCGGCGCCCGCCCCCACCCGCCCACCGGGTGGGGGCATGGGGAAACCGGGTTTCCCCCTCCCCCTGTTCGAGGGCGGCGCCCGCCCCCACCCTCCCGCAGGATGAGCGGATAGTGAAACCGGGTTTCCCCCTCCCCTGTTCGAGGGCGGCGCCCGCCCCCCCTCTCGCCGGGGATATGTTCACCTCGGCCCCGACTCGCCTGGTTGCCCTCTGTTCACAGCAGTCTGCTATAGTGTGAGCCGGGTGAGGCACAGGAACCATTACCTGCCTTTCTTCACGGAGACGCTCCATGCGCATAGGAGATTCGCGCCTGCCCCTGTGGCGCCTGATCTGCGATCTCACGCTGGCCCTCTATCCTCTGGCGCTGGTGCTGTTCGTGCTGGTGACGCTGATCGCCCCGCAACGGCAGGGCGTCCTGGCGCTGGCCCAGGTGTTTGCCCATTACTTGTTTGCCGCAACCCTGTTTCTCGTGCCCCTGGCGCTGCTGCGGAACATGGTCACGTTGCGTATGGCCCTGGCGGCAACCAGCATGATCTTTCTGCTACTCTACCCCCCGGCGCTGAACTTTGCCCCGCCTCCCGCGAGCGATCGCGATGTGACGGTGCTCGCCTGGAACCTCTACTTCTACCGCGTCCCTGCCGAGGAAATGCTGGCCGTGCTCGACGCGCGCCAGCCTGATGTGGTAGCCTTCCAGGAAGTGAACGCGCAGGCCCTGGGCGCGAATGGCGACCTGGCGGCGCGCTACCCCTACCAGGTCATTCGTCCCGAACGCGATTCGCTGGGCACGGCCATCCTCAGTCGTTACCCGGTTCTCGAATCAGGCGTGTTTGAAGGCCCACAGGCCCCTGAGTTCGCCCTGCGGCTGGCCTGGGCGCGGCTGGACATCGAAGGGCGTCCGGTGATGGTGGTCAATGCCCATCCTGTGCCGCCCCTGATCCGGGTCGAGGGGTGCCATCTGATTTTTTGTTACAATACGGGTATACGCGATCAGCAAATCAGCGCCATCCGCGCCTTTATTGACGACCTGCAGGCCCGCAGCGGCGATCCGCTGATCGTTGCCGGAGATATGAACGTGACCGAACGTGAACAGGCCTACTTCGACCTCTCCGCCGGTCTGCGCGACGCGCATCGCGCCGCGGGCGTCGGCTTCGGCTTTAGCTGGCGCCCGCGGGCCATCACCTTGCCGTTCGCGCTGATCCGCATCGATTACATGTTCACGAACGACCAGGTGCGCCCGCTGGCCTTTCACACCGACTGTACCTTCCGCGGGAGCGACCATTGTCTGAATGTGGGACGTTTCGGGTTGTAGGGGCGTCTGCCGTGAAGATGGGAAACCCGGTTTCCCCGTCTCCCTGCCCGGGGGAGGCACGCGGTGGCAACCTGGCGGGTTGCGCCGCGGGGAACGCTGGCGTTCCCCACGCCCCTGCCCGGCAGCGTTGATCGTGGTACGTGTTCACCTCTCGCCTGGGAGCGCGGGCATCATGGTCTTTGAATACATCATCCGCTCTAGCCCGCGCCGGCGGGCTTCGCATTCCGTAGCCGAGGGCTGATGGTCTTTGAATACATCATCCGCTCTAGGCCGCGCAGGCGGCCTTCGCATCCCCTAGCCGAGGGCTTCAGCCCCACGGCTAGCCGGGGATAGCGGATTAATTTCTCAAAGACCAGCTTGCCCGCGCAGCCGCGACACGGGCGTCTCGCCTGGGAGCGCGGGCAGCTTGCCCGCGGAGACGTGACGAGGGCGAGACGCCCGCGCTTCCAGACTCACGTGTTACCCCGGGTGTGAACAGTTCCTGATGGCGATGCAGTTGCCCTTCTTTGTCTACGGCACCTTGCGGCCCGGCGGGGTAAGCTACCAGCAGTATCTCGTCGGGCGCACCAGCGCCGAAACCCGGGCCGTCTTGCGCGGGGCGACGTTGTTTAGCCCCGGCCCGTTTCCGTTTCTCACCACGGCGCCCGAACTGGCGACCCCCGCCGACGTGGTGCGCGGCGACCTGATCGCCGTCCACCCTGCGTTCTACCCAGAGATCCTGGCCGCGCTTGACCGGCTGGAGGGGTTTGTCGCCGGGCGGGCCTCCAATCTGTACGAACGGGTGGCCCTGGAGGTTGAGACGGCGAGCGGCGCGCAGCGGGCCTGGGTGTACCTTGCCGCGGAACGGGCGCTGCGCCTCATACGCCAGGGCCGCATGCGCCGCATCCCCAATGGCGACTGGCTGGAGCATCGCGGAACATTGTAGTTCCGGTTTTCTGCGTTCTGAGGTGACCATCGTTCGCCGGGTTCAGCCCCCCTCCCAGCCTCCCCCCGCCGGGGGGAGGCGCCGGGTTTCCGCCCCCAGCGGGGGAGGGTCCGGGAGGGGGCGGTCACCGTGCCCGCGGAGCCGCGATGCGGGCGGGACGCCCGCGCTCCCAGGTCATGGTCATTGGGCGTTGTGCGCCATGCGCATGACCGTCTCGCGTGACCATGGGGGAACCCGGTTCCCCCATCCCCCCACCCACGGGAAGGTGAGGGCTACGCCCTCGCGCAGGGCTATGGGGAAACCGGGTTTCCCCATTCCCCCACCCGGTGGGAGGTCTGGGAGGGCGCAGCCCTCCCAATGACACCGCCCCCTCCCTCACCTCTTGTCCCGGCGACGTATGGTATGATACAGCCGCACGGTAATGGTCGTGGAAAGCAGAGGGGTATGGGCAGGCGATCGACAGTGACGGTGGGCCTGGTGCAGATGCGCTGCACCGACGATCCCGATGAGAACATGGCGCGGGCGATCGCCGGGGTGCGCGAGGCCGCTGCCCGTGGCGCCCAGGTGGTCTGCCTGCCGGAGTTGTTTCGCTCGCTGTACTTCTGCCAGAGCGAAGCGTACGCGCCCTTCGCCCTGGCCGAACCGGTTCCCGGCCCCAGTACCGCGACCTTCGGCGCCCTGGCGCGCGAACTGGGCGTGGCGATCATCGCCAGCCTCTTCGAGAAGCGCGCCGAGGGCCTCTACCACAATACCGCCGCGGTGCTCGACGCCGATGGGAGCTACCTCGGCAAGTACCGCAAGATGCACATTCCCGACGATCCGCTCTACTACGAGAAGTTCTACTTCACCCCCGGCGACCTGGGCTTCAAGGTCTTTCCGACCCGTTTCGCCCGCCTGGGGGTGCTGATCTGCTGGGACCAGTGGTACCCCGAGGGCGCCCGGCTGACCGCCCTGCGCGGGGCCGATATGCTCTTCTATCCCACGGCGATCGGCTGGCACCCCGCCGAAAAAGCCGCGCACGGCGCCGTCCAGCACGAGAGTTGGGAGGTGATCCAACGCTCCCACGCCGTCGCCAATGGGTGCTTCGTGGTCAGCGTCAATCGCGTGGGCCACGAGGGCGATCCCGCCGGCGGGATCGAGTTCTGGGGGCAGAGCTTCGTCAGCGACCCGCGCGGCACAGTGCTCGTCCGCGCCCCGGCGGACGAGCCGGCGGTGCTCGTGCAGTCGCTCGATCTGGGCATGCTCGACGTGCAGCGGACCCACTGGCCCTTCCTGCGGGACCGCCGTATTGACGCCTATGGGGATCTCACCCGGCGTTACATTGACGAATGAAGACACCACGGCAGCTTGGCTATCGCATGCCCCCCGAGTGGGCCCCCCATCAGGCGACCTGGCTCTCCTGGCCGCACAAGGAGGCGAGCTGGCCGGGCCGGCTCCGCGACGTGCTGCCGGTCTACGCGCGGGCGGTGGCCGCCCTGAGCCGCTCCGAGCCGGTGCATATCAACGTGAACGACGCGGCGATGGAGACAGTGGCGCGCGCGCTGCTCGCCGAGGCCGGCGCCACAGGCGACCTCCACTTTCACCGCTTCCCGACCAACGATGCCTGGTGCCGCGATCATGGGGCGATCTTTGTGGTGCGCGAGGAGGATCCGCAACTCGCCGCGGTGGACTGGGATTTTAACGCCTGGGGCAATAAGTATCCGCCCTACGATCTCGACGACGAGATTCCGCGGCAGATGGCGGCCTACCTCGATGCGATCTGCTTCCCCGGCGGCATGGTCCTCGAAGGCGGATCAATTGATGTGGACGGAACTGGTCTCCTCTTGACCACCGAGCAGTGTCTGCTCAACCCCAACCGCAACCCGCACCTCAGCCGCGACGAGATCGAAACGCGCCTGCGCGAGAACCTGGGAGTGGAGAAGATCCTCTGGCTGGGCGAGGGCATCGCTGGCGACGACACCGACGGGCACATTGACGACATCGCGCGCTTCGTCGCCCCCGGCACGGTGCTGGCCGCCGTCGAGGAAGATCCGCTGGACGAGAACTACCATCCCCTCCAGGAGAACCTGCGCCGGCTGCGGGCCATGACCGATCTGCATGGGCGCCCGCTGACGGTGCTGACCATTCCCATGCCGCCGCCGCTGGTGTATGAGGGCCAGCGGCTGCCGGCCTCGCACGCCAACTTCTACATTGCCAACCGGGTGGTGCTGCTGCCCACCTTCGGCGGGGCCAGCGACGCCCGCGCCGCCGAGACGCTCCAGCGCTGCTTCCCCGATCGCGAGATTGTGGGCCTCGATTGCACCGCCGTGGTCTGGGGCCTGGGCGCCTGGCACTGTCTGACCCAGCAGGTGCCGGCGGTGGAGTAGGATGTCGCTGTTCCGTACCGGGCTTGCGGCGGGCAAGCTCCCCGCCAGCAGGCGGCCCAGGCATGGTAGACTGGTTCATCAACCTGAACCCGACGCTGCAAGCCTTGCTCGGCGGATGCTTCACCTGGGACGTCACGGCGCTCGGGGCGGCGATGGTCTTTCTGCGGCGCGATCCGCCGGCGGCGTTTCTCGATGCCATGCTCGGCTTCGCCGCCGGGGTGATGCTGGCGGCCAGTTTCTGGTCGCTGTTGCAGCCGGCGATCGAACTGGCCGAGGCGCAGGGGGTGCCGCCCTGGCTGCCCGCCACTGTTGGCATCCTGAGCGGGACGGCCTTTCTGCGCGCCGCCGACCGGCTTCTGCCGCACCTGCACCCCGGCCTGCCCCTCAGCGCCGCTGAGGGGCCGCCCACCGTCTGGCGGCAGTCAACCCTGCTGGTGCTGGCGATCACCCTGCACAACATCCCCGAGGGGTTGGCCGTGGGGGTGGCCTTCGGCGCCGCCGCCGCCACGGAAAGCCCGGGCCTCCTCAGCGCGGCCCTGGCGCTCACCATCGGCATCGGGTTGCAGAACTTTCCCGAGGGGGTGGCGGTGGCCCTGCCCCTGCGCCGGGCCGGGGTTTCGACGACGCGCAGCTTCAAAGCGGGGCAACTCTCGGCCGCGGTCGAGCCGGTGGCCGCCGTGCTGGGCGCCTGGGCGGTGCAGGTCGTGGCGCCGCTGCTGCCCTACGCCCTGGCCTTCGCCGCCGGGGCCATGATCTACGTCGTCGTCGAAGAACTCATCCCCGAGTCTCAGCGCGGCGGGCGCACCGATATGGTGACCGTCGCTACCATCGTCGGCTTCGCGGTCATGATGGTGCTCGATGTGGCCCTGGGATGAGCGGCGGCGGGGGCGTGGGCCGCGCCTGCTGCCCACCGGCGGCAGGGGTGTGGGGAAACCCGCTTTCCCCACCTTCCTCCGAACCGTCTTTCCATCGTTTGAGGGGGAGGTAGCCGCAGTGAAAAAGTTGATCAACGCTCCCGAGAACGTCGTGCGGGAGGCGCTGGCGGGCATAGCCGCGGCGCATCCGGACCTGCTGCGGGTGCATGTTGACCCCGACTACATCGCCCGCGCCGATGCGCCGATGCGGGGCAAGGTGGCGCTCGTCTCCGGTGGCGGCTCGGGCCACGAGCCGCTGCATGGCGGCTTCGTCGGCAAGGGGATGCTCGACGCGGCCTGCCCTGGCGCGATCTTCACCTCGCCGGTGCCCGACCAGATGCTCGCCGCGGCCCGCGCCGTCCATGGCGATGCCGGCATCCTCTTTGTTGTGAAGAACTATACCGGCGACGTGATGAACTTTGAACTGGCCGCCGAACTGGCCGCCGCCGAGGGCATGCCGGTTGCGTCCGTGGTAACCAACGACGACGTGGCGGTGCGCGATAGTCTCTACACTGCCGGCCGGCGCGGGGTGGGGGTGACGGTGCTGGTGGAGAAGATCGCCGGCGCGGCCGCCGAAGCCGGCGCCGATCTGGCAACCTGCCAGCGCATCGCCGAGAAGGTCAATCTCCAGGGGCGCTCGATGGGCGTGGCCCTGACCAGTTGCACCGTGCCCCACCTGGGCCGGCCCACCTTCGATCTGCCCGATGACCAGATGGAGATCGGCATCGGCATCCACGGCGAACCGGGTCGCACCCGCCGGCAGCTCGCCTCCGCCGCCGCGATCGCCGAACTGCTGGCGCGGCCCATTCTGGAGGATCTGCCCTTCCGGCGCGGCGATCAGGTCCTGGCCTTTGTCAACGGCATGGGTGGCACGCCACTGATCGAACTGTACGTGATGTACCATGAGCTGAGCAAGCTCCTCGCCGGTGAGGGTCTTACCATACGCCGCAGCCTGGTGGGCAACTACATCACCTCGCTGGAGATGGCCGGCTGCTCGTTTACCCTGCTCAAGCTCGATGATGAGTTGACCAGGCTGTGGGACGCGCCGGTGCTGACCCCCGCGCTCCGCTGGGGCCTCTAGGGAGCGGCGGGAGGGAGCGTGGGAGGAGGCGCAGCCCCCTTCCTCGCAAACAACGTACCCGGCGATTGCGGTGGATGCGGCGAGATGGGGCGTGGGCGGGCGCAGCCCCCTTCCTCGCAAACAACGTACCCGGCGATTGCGGTGGATGCGGCGAGACGGGGCGTGGGCGGGCGCAGCCCCCTTCCTCGCAAACAACGTACCCGGCGATTGCGGTGGATGCGGCGGGCGGGGGTGTGGGCGGGCGCAGCCCTCCCCGCGAAAAAACACCCCCCTTTTCTTCATACCGCGAGTGCGCGCGACGCGCAGGATAGCTGATGGTTCCACAGAGGAGTGGCTTCCATGCAGATCGAGTCCGATTGTGTGCTCAAGTTTCTCGAAGTAGTTGCCGCCCGCATCAAGGAGCAGCGTGACTATCTCACCGAGCTGGACGCGGCGATTGGCGATGCCGACCACGGCGTGAACCTCGACCGGGGCTTCAGCGCGGTGATGGGCAAGCTCCCCGCCCTGAGCGGCCGCGACATCGGTTCGATCCTCCGTACCGCGGGCATGACCCTGGTCTCGACGGTGGGCGGCGCGAGCGGGCCGCTGTATGGCACGGCGTTCATCCGCGCCAGCGCGGTTGCCGCCGACCGTTTCCAGCTCAGTCCCTGCGAACTCGCGTGCGTCCTGGAAGCGGCGCTGCAGGGTGTCGAGACGCGGGGCAAGGCCACGCGGGGCGAGAAGACAATGATTGACGCCATCGCCCCCTTTGTGGAGACGCTGAAGGCCGGCGTCGAGGCGGACGAGGAGCTCCTGGTCGTGCTACGCAGGGCTGTGGCGGCCTGCGAGGAGGGCATGCGCGACACCATTCCCATGCTCGCCACCAGGGGCCGCGCCTCCTACCTGGGCGAACGCTCCATCGGCCACCAGGACCCTGGAGCCACCTCGGCCTACCTGATGGCGCGCGCCTTGCTCGATGTGGTTGAGCGCCGCGATACGGGGCGAGTGTGAACTTGACATAATATAAAAGAGCCTTCTGGGAGGGCTTCGCCCTCTTACAGCACCCCTCTTTCCCCGTCATGCGAGGAACCGAAGGCGCTGGATGCGCCGGTCAGGCAAGATCCGTGCCGTACGCAGAAACGAGGACCTATGTCCAGATATATCGCCGCGATTGACCAGGGCACCACCAGCACCCGCTGCATGATCTTCGACCGCGGTGGGCAGGTGATCGCCTCTGACCAGCGCGAGCACCGGCAGATCTACCCGCTGCCGGGGTGGGTCGAGCACGACCCCGAGGAGATCTGGCACCTTACCCGCGTGGTGGTGCGTGCCGCGCTGGAGAACGGCGGGTTGAGCGCCCGCGATCTCGTCGCGGTTGGCGTGACCAACCAGCGCGAAACCACCGTGGTCTGGAACCGCCATACTGGCCAGGCGGTCCATTATGCGCTGGTGTGGCAGGACACCCGCACCGCGCCCCTGGTCGAGGAACTGGCCCGCGCCGGCGGCCAGGACCGCTTCCGCGCCAGAACCGGGTTGCCCCTGGCGACCTATTTTTCCGGCCCCAAGATCGCCTGGATCCTCGACCATATCCCCGGCGCCCGCGCCGCCGCCGAGGCGGGCGACCTGATCTTCGGCACGATAGACACTTTCCTGACCTGGTGGCTCACCGGCGGCCCCCGTGGCGGCGTCCACGTCACCGATGTGACCAACGCCTCCCGCACCATGCTGATGGACCTGGCCACTCTGGACTGGGACGAGGAGATCCTGCGCGTCCTGGGCATCCCCCGGGCCATGCTGCCCCGGATCATGCCCAGCAGCACGGTCTACGCTGAGGCGACCGATCTCCTGGAGGGCGTGCCCGTGGCCGGTCTGCTCGGCGATCAGCAGGCGGCCCTGGTCGGCCAGACCTGCTTCGCTCCCGGCGAGGCCAAGAACACCTACGGCACCGGCTCGTTCCTGCTGCTCAACACCGGCGCGAAAGCGGTCGCCTCGCGGCACGGCCTGCTCACCACGGTCGGCTATCAATTCGGCGACGCGCCGGCGGTGTACGCCCTGGAAGGCTCGATTGCCATCACCGGCGCCCTGGTGCAATGGCTCCGCGACAATCTGGGCCTGATCACCTCCGCCGCCGAGGTGGAGGCTCTGGCGAGCCTGGTGGAGGACACCGGCGGCATCTACTTCGTGCCGGCCTTCTCGGGCCTGTTCGCGCCCTACTGGCGCTCCGACGCCCGCGGGGTGATCGTCGGCCTGACCCGCTACGTGACCAGGAGCCACCTGGCCCGCGCCGCGCTCGAGGCCGCCGCCTACCAGGTGCGCGACGTGGTGGAGGCGATGGAACTGGACGCGGGGGTGCGCCTGTCGGCGTTGAAGGTAGATGGCGGCATGGCGGTGAACAACCTGCTCATGCAGTTCCAGTCCGACATCCTGAACGTGCCGGTCGTGCGCCCGCAGGTCATCGAAACCACCGTCCTGGGCGCAGCCTACGCCGCCGGGCTAGCAGTGGGGTTCTGGCGGCATCTCGACGAACTGCGCGCCAACTGGAGCCTGGACCGCACCTGGCATCCGCAGATGGACGCGGCCCGGCGCGAGCGCCTGTGCCAGGGCTGGAAGAAGGC
>Ga0209162_1001139_pt1 | contig 27099 bp, 27 predicted proteins | sample YNPNPMetaG_FD_187121 | JGI IMG/M metagenome (GOLD analysis project Ga0209162, IMG submission 187121) | Anoxygenic and chlorotrophic microbial mat microbial communities from Yellowstone National Park, USA - YNP NP MetaG (SPAdes) (version 2) ...
GGGCGGCCGCCCAGAGGGCTTCGGAGAAAATGGGAAAAGCCGCCGGTCCAGCCGAATGCGACGGAGACTGCCAGGAGTGCCAGAACCAGGAATGCGTGCGCAACCAGGGAGCTGAGAGCCAGCTGGAGAACGGCTTCCAGGACTGCGAAGGCGAATGCGACGGGAACTGCCAGGATTGCCAAAACCAGGAATGCGTGCGCAACCAGGGCGCTGAGAGCCAGCTCGAGAACGGCTTCCAGGACTGCGAAGGCGAATGCGACGGAGACTGCCAGGAGTGCCAGAACCAGGAATGCGTGCGCAACCAGGGAGCTGAGAGCCAGCTGGAGAACGGCTTCCAGAACTGCGAGGGCGAATGCGACGGAGACTGCCTCCGCACCAAGGAGCGCCTCAAGGACGGCAGCTGTGGCGGCGGCAACTGCCCCCATTGAACAGATCACCAAGGTCGGTTCCGCGGCTTCGAGGACGAGCGGTCATCGCGGAGAAGGGCCCGGGCCCACCGGGCCCTTCTTGTTTTGAAGCCCCATCCGCAGGCGGCACTCGGTAAAGAGCAGGATCCCGATTCCATAGGGCGGAACCGGCCCCGCCTCTTTTTGCAGCCGCCATCGAATCACCCGCCAAGGAGAACCACCGCGCATCAGGCAAGTCCGCAAGCGATGCCGATGTCGCTTCTCCGCTCCGGCGGAAGGCCGCCTTGCCGGCCCCCGGAGCCGTTGATAAAATCTTTCTCGTGTTGCCATCCGGGTAAAGCAGGGAGAAAGGAGATGAGGCCATGGTCGATCACAAGTGGATAGGCAAGACCTACGGTCCCCTCAAGTACGAGGCGGGCCGGGAGAAGATGAAGGAATACGCGTATGCCTGCAAGGATCCCCGCGACATCTACGTCAACGAGGAGTTCGCGGCCCAGACCAAGTACGGGGACATCATCGCCATGCCCAACTTCGCGGCGGTCTATGGCCTGCGGGGAGCCGGGCACATGCTGGTGGACCCGGAGGTCAAGCTGAACCTGATCATGCTGGTGCACGGGGCCCAGGAGTTTGAGTGGTTCGACGTGGTCAAGCCCGGCGACGTGCTCACTGAAACGGGGAGGATCGCGGACATCTACGAGAAAGGCAACCTCGATTTCGTCATCTACGAGGGCGAGGTGCGCAACCAGAAAGGCGACCTGGTGCTCAAGGCCAAGTCCACCTTCATCATCACCGGAGGAGGGAGCGGATCATGATGGAGCTGCGCAAGGTCAAGTACGACGAGGTCAACGTGGGGGACGAGATCCCCAGCTACCAGAACACCTGGGACAAGATGACCGGCATCATCTATGCCGGCGCCTCCGGGGACTTCAACCCCATTCACGTGGACCCGGACATCGCCAAGCTCTCCGGCCAGCCCAACGTCTTCGCCCACGGGTTGTTCAACATGGCCCTGCTGGGGAGGACCATCATCGACTGGATAGGCGACCCCGGCGACCTCAAGAAGTTCAGCGTACAGTTCCGGGCGCGCGTCTTCCCCGGCGACACCGTCACCTTCAAGGGCAAGGTGGTGGAGAAGATGGAGGGCAACCTGGTCCGCCTGGAGGTGTGGGCGGAGAAGGACAACGGCGAGCTCTGCCTGAAGAACGGAGAGGCCGTGGTCTATCTGCCCTGAAAGGAAAAGAAGGTCCCACCGGGCCCTTCGGGACTGCTGCGGATGACGGCGGAGGCTGAAGGGCGAGAACAAGAGGGGGCGGCCAGCTGAGGGGCCGCCCTCCTTGCTTGCGCCGGCCTTGGGACTACAGCCCCATGACGGTGCAGATGATCTCGCGCTGGATCTCGTCGGTGCCCCCGCCGATGCGGGAGAGACGGGCATCGCGCCAGGCCCGCTGCACCTCGTACTCCATCATGTAGCCGTAACCGCCCATTATCTGCATGGCCTCGTCGGCCACGTCGAAGGAGAGCTGGGCGGCCAGCAGCTTGCAGGATGATATCTCCCGCACCGGGTATTCGCCCTGGTCGTATTTCCAGGCGGTGAGGTAGACCAGCGCCTGCACCGCGTCGATGCGTGCCTGCAAATCGGCGATGCGGTGGGCGATGGCCTGGTTCTTGATGATGGGCTTGCCGAACTGCACCCTTTCCTTGGCGTACTGGATGGCGCCCTCCAGGGTCAACTTGGCCCCGGCCACCGAACCCGCTGCCCCGATGAGGCGCTCACCCTGCAGCTCCCACATGATGTTGTAGAAGCCGCGGCCCTCCTCGCCCAGCAGGGCGCTGTCGGGGATGAACATGTCCTCGAAAAAGATCTCCGCGGTGTCCGAGCTCCACATGCCCACCTTGTCCAGCTTGCGCGACACCACGAAGCCGGGGGTGTTAGTGTCCACCAGGAAGAGGCTCATCCCCTTGTATCCCTTGCGCTTCTCGGTGCGCGCCACCAGGGTCATGAAATCGGCGCGGGTGCCGTTGGTGATGAAGATCTTGTTGCCGTTGACCTTATAGCCGCCGGGGACCTTTTCCGCATAGGTGGATAGGTTAGCCACGTCGGAGCCGGCCTCCGGCTCGGTGATTCCCAAGCAGGCGATCTTCTCCCCTTTGATGGCGGGCACCAGGTAGTTCTGCTTCTGCTCCTCGTTGCCGAAGGCCAGGATGGGGGGAGTGGCCATCCCCACCTGCACCATGATGGCCATGGGAAGGCCTCCGGTGCGGCAGCGGGAAAGCTCCTCCACCAGGACGATGTTGGTGAAGTAATCTCCGCCCCCTCCCCCGTATTCCTCGGGGTAATGCAGGCCCAGGAAACCCAGTTCTCCCATGCGCTTGAAGACCTCATTGGGGAAGACCCGCGCCTCTTCCCACTCGTCGGCATGGGGCGCCAGTTCCTTCTCGGTGAACTCGCGCACGCTCTGCCGCAGCATCTCGTGCTCTTCGGTGAAGAACAACTTCGGATATTCCGACATCTTTCTCCCTCCCCTTTCTTCGCCTGGAATCACATCGGGAGAGATTATATAACAACTTGCCACGGGAAGAAATAACTGATATGACCGGCGGGTTCCCCATGCTTTCCGGTTATCCCCACCCTCTTCTGACGCCGCTGTTAAAATGGGGGCATGACCTGGGAGGAGCCGGATGAGCAAGATATGCAGGTGCTGACCCGACAGCTGGGACGTCCGCCGCGGGGAAAGGTGCTGGTGGCCTCCCGCTGTCCCTTCGGGAGGGTCCAGGTGGCGGTGACCGCCCCCCGCCTCGACGACGGCACCCCCTTTCCCACCCTCTACTGGCTGACCTGTCCGCTGCTCCGAAGCGAGGTGGGCAGGCTGGAGGCGGGTGATCTGCGTCCGCGCCTGCGGTCGATGCTCGAGGACGGCGAGCTGGCTCGGCGTCTGGAAAGGGCAGAGGAGCTTTACGCAAAGAAGCGCGGAGAGCTGGCGGCGAGGGAGGGCATGGAGGATGCAGTGGCGCTGTGGCCGGACCGCGCCGGGGTAGGGGGTGGCCGGCCGGGAAGCCTGAAGTGCCTGCATGCCCACTATGCCCAGTATCTGGCGGGGGAGGATAACCCGGTGGGGGAGGCGGTACACGGGGAGCTCAAGGACGCGCAAAGGCTTTCCTGCGGAGGAGAATGCCCTTGAAGGAGCTCTTCGGCTCGGTGGACATCGGCACCAACTCCACCCGGTTTCTTTTGGCCGAGGTGGAGGAGGGCTCGGGGATGCCCCGGATTATGATCAGGGAACGGCGCATGGTGATCACCCGCCTGGGAGAGGGCGTGGATGCTACTGGCAAGCTGAGCGGCGGGGCGTTGGAAAGGACCCGCCGCGCTCTGGAGGGGTTCGGCCGCGCCCTCGAGCGGGTGGGTTCAGTTGCGGAGCTGAGCGTGGTGGGGACCAGCGCCGCGCGGGACGCCGCCAACGGGGGCGAGTTCCTCTGCATGGTCCGCGACACCTTGGGAGTCGAACCCCGCATCCTCAGCGGGGAGGAGGAGGCCTTCCTCTCTTTTCTGGGAGCCACCCACGAGCTGTGCGGGAATTGTGCTGGGGGCAGGCCGGTCCTGGTGGTGGACATCGGTGGCGGATCGACCGAGCTGGTGCTGGGTCGGGGGGAGGAGATCCTTTTCTGGCGCTCGGTGGACGTCGGATGTGTGCGCATGAGCGAGCGCTTCCTCCGCGGCGACCCTCCTCGGCGGGACGAACTCGAGGCCATGCGCCGGGAGGTGGACGAACGGCTGCGCCCTGTCCTGGACGGGCTGCTCCGCCTTGACCGCGGCCTGGTGGTGGGGCTCGCCGGGACGGTGACCACCCTGGCGGGGATGAAGCTGGGTCTTAAGGAATACGACGGCGAGGCCATCCACGGCTCCCGCTTGACCTTGGGGGAAGCAAGGGAGATGTTCGGGGAGATGGCCCGTCGCGACCTGCGGGAACGCCGGGCGTACATGGGCATGGAGCCGGGCCGGGCCGACATCATCCTGGGGGGAACGACCGTGCTCCTTTCCATCATGGAGGGGCTGGGGGTGGAGGAGATCTTGGTGAGCGAGAAGGACATCCTGGACGGGCTGATCCTGGAGGCCTGGCACCGCCGCCGGGGATCGGAGCTGGAGAAGAAGAGAGCCCTTGAGGGGGCCTCCGGCCCGCTGTATGATATGGGCGCAGAGGAGAGGAAGAAGTGATGGGCGGGAAGAAGAAAAGGATCCTACTTATCGATGATGAGCCGTCCCTGCACGAGATGATCCGGCTCATCCTGGACCTGGCCGGATACGAGATGATGGGCGGCGACCCCCGGGAGTGGGAAGCGGGAAGCACCGGCCAGATCCAACCTGACCTCATCGTCCTGGACCTGATGATGCCGGAGGTGGACGGGTTCGAGATGCTCCGTCGCCTCAAGGAGGACGAGGAAACCAAGGATATCCCGGTGGTGGTCTGCACGGTGCGCAGCGACCCTGAGGACCGGGCGGAGGCCTTGCGCTTGGGCGCCTCCCGCTACCTGACCAAGCCGTTCGAACCGGACCGGCTTATCCAATGCATCGAGGAAGCCCTGCGGGAAGCGGAGGGCAAGGGTGGGCCTGAAGGCGGCTGAGCGGCGCGCGGAGCTCCCCTGTCCGCGGGCGTTCCGATGAGCGGATGGTTTTGAGCCCGGGTGGTGGAACAGGAAGACACAGCGGACTTAAAATCCGCCGCCGCAAGGCATGCGGGTTCGACCCCCGCCCCGGGCACCAGCCGACTGCCGAGTGTCTGCTCTCGGGAAAAGGGATCCGCGGTTCCGATAAAGGTACCCCGCAGGACCCCGTCCTGTAATGGCCCGGTAACAAGCGCAGAACGGCTCCCCTCTCCGCTTTCTTAGGTGAGAGGGGGATGTGCCGAGTTGGAGGCAGCCCCGCTTTACCCGGCCCTCAAAAGACCGTTTTGGACTCAGATGGTCAAATGGCGCCGGCCCGGATGGTTTTGCCTTTGTCGCTGGAGAACTTAATCGGTGTTGCGATGGGCTTCCTGGTTCGAAGCGACCTCGGGGATCTGGGCCGAGCTCCGCTTGGATAGGGCCATGAGCGGGGTTGTCCACCCCGAGGTTGAACAATGAGTAACATGAGTAATATGATAACCCCTGGGAAAAGGTCGCCAGGTTGTATGACGCGGCATCGGGGCAGCTGATTTCGATAAGGAGGGGATGGCCGATGGGCGGCGAAGCTCTGGATATCCAGGAATACCTCGTCTCCTACATGCCCGGGCTGGTGGGCAGGTTCCTGGAGGAAAGACCCTTACCGGACATGGAAGGGACCCTTTTCACTCTGGAGGTCACGGTGCAGGGGCAGAAGGAGATGGTCTTCGGCATCACCATAAAGGACGCCAGGGAGATCACCGTCCACCCCGGGGGCCTGGATAACCCCATGCTGGCGGTCACCGTCTCCGAGGAGGTCGTCCGGCACCTCACCCGCCAGGTCGCCCGCTTCGTCTCCCGCAAGCAGTACGACGGGGCGGCGGAAGCCAAGGGCACCCTGCAGGTGGAGATGGAGATGCCGGGGGACTGGGTCCTTCCGCTCACCCTCACCTTCAATGGGGCGGAGCAGCCCGCGGCGACCATCCGCGGACCCGCCGAGGTCTTGGCCGCGGTGATGACCGGGCGGCTCAGCGGCCCCGAGGCCTTCATGCAGGGGAAGGTGAAGATGGAGGGCGACATAGTCTTCCTGCTCTCGCTGGCGAAGCTCCTTTGAAAGGCGGGACTTTCACCTGGCGCGGAGATGAGGGGTGGGTAGAGAGGCCGGACGCTGGGTCCGGCAGGAAGGTGGAGGCATGCAGGATCCCTGGCTTGAGGAATACCGCCTCTGCGGTATCCCCGAGACCTTGGAGCCCTACCCCGATGTCCCCACCCACTGGCTCCTGGACCGCGCGTCGCGGGAATCGCCGCGCCTGCGCTGTGTGCAGCCGGGAGTGGAACTCACCTATGCCGAGCTGGGGGTGCTCTCCCTGCGGCTGGCCTCGGCCCTGGCTTCCCTGGGCATAGGCAAGGGCGACCGCGTAGCCACCCTCCTTCCCACTTCGCTGCAGTTCGTGCTGGCCGATACGGCCATATCCAGGGCGGGAGCGGTGCACGTGCCCTGCAGCTTCCTGGAGTCGCGGGAAGGCCTTCTGCGCAAGTTCTCCCAGAGCTCCCCCCGGGCCCTCATCTACCTTGATGCGCATCGGGAAACCTCTTCCTTTCTGGCGGAGAGAACGGGCGCGATGTTGATAGGGACCGCCCTGGATGACCTGGCATCCCCGCGCCCCCGAACGGCTGGTAGGCTCTCAGGGGAATGCCGGATGGTGGAGCTGATGGTGCAGTCGCCTGCCCGCCCGCCCCAGGTGCGGATAGACCCCCGCAGGGACCTGGAGACCCTTCTCTTCACTGGGGGCACCACCGGCGTGGCCAAGGGGTGCATGCTCACGCACCGCAACGTGGTGGCCAACGCCGTGCAGAGCCCCTCGGTCTTCGGCCCGCTGGGTGAGGCCTTCCGGGGCAACATGGCGGTTCTGCTGGGCACGCCCTTCTTCCACGCCTACGGGCACGCCATGTTCCATACCATGGTGCAGATGCGCTTCGGCCTGCTGCTGCTGCCGGACCCGCGAGACCACCGGGCGCTGCTGGAGATGATCCGCCGCCACCGACCGGTGATGCAGGTTGGCGTTCCCGCCCAGTTCATGGAGCTGCTGGGCCGAAAGGAGAAGGCCCCACGGGTCATCGGCATATCCGGCTCCGCTCCCCTGCGCCCCCACGTACAGGAGCGCTTCGAGGAGGAGGAGCGGGGGGTGGTGACCGAGGGTTACGGGCTCTCCGAGCTCACCGCGGTTTCCCATTTCAACGTCTCCGTGCTCATCCGGTTGATGGGAGGGCGCGAGATGCTGCGCCTCCTCAACCACACCGTGTTCAGCGCCACGGGCGTCAGGATCCTGCGGGCGGCCGCGAGGGCCCTCGGCCCCCAGGCCTTCTCCCGCCTCTTCCTCGCGGTGGTGGGCGGCTTCTCCAGGCTCTCGCGTAAGCTCCCCGGAGCCGGCCGGGTGGAGAGGAAAGCCACCATCGGTATCCCCCTGCCCGACACCGAGGTGAGGGTGGTGGACCTGGACACCGGGGCGCATCTCTCCTGGGAGGACATGGTGGAAAAGGGTCGGGCGGGTGAGATGCTCCTGCGCGGACCCCAGGCCATGCTCGGCTACTGGCCGCAGGAGGGGAGCGGTCTGGACCCCGAGGGCTTCGTCCATACCGGCGACGTGGTCAGGATGGACGAGAGAGGGTACTTCTCCATAGTGGACCGGGTCAAGGACATGATCATCGTATCCGGCTTCAAGGTATATACCAGGGAGCTGGAGGACGTCATGCACCGCCATCCGGCCGTGGCCCACGCCGCCGCCGTGGGCCTCCCCGATCCGCGGCGTCCGGGCGGCGAAATGGTGGTGGCCTTCGTCCAGCTGCGGGAGGAGCAGCGGGGAAAGGTCAGCGAGGAGGAGTTCCTCGCATGGCTCAGGGAGAGGGTGGCCCGTTACGCCGTCCCCCGGGCCATCTTCTTCCTGGAGGAGATGCCGCTCACCGAGGTGATGAAGGTGAGGAAGACGGAACTCCGGCGCATCGCCGCCGAGCGACTGGATGGGGGCGGGTAAAGTGCGGTAGAGGAAACTGTAAGGCGGACATCCGGTATTTATGCGATGAATGGGTGAGGGAGCGGGACTGGGCCGCTCCCTCATAATGTCCCCCGGGGGCGGGTGATCAGATCCCGCCGGGGCCTGCTTCCGGAGGCATCGCTCCGTCCTCTTGACCACCCTGCTCCTCTTCCTGCTCATCCTGCTGCTGATCGCGCCACCTCTCCCGGGGCAGGCGTCTCTCTTGCCGCCATTCGCGGTATTCACCAGGTGCCCGGCGCGGGAGGGGCGGGCGGCGTTGCTCCAGGGAGGGCTGCCCGCCGCCTTTGCCGCTGAAGTCGCCCACCACGGCCAGGGTGATGGTGGATGCCAGCAGCATGGCCGCCAGCACGGACACGACGATGAGGGCGATGAGCATGCGGTTATATCGCTTGGCGGTTCCCTCTGCCCGAATCCCCGGCATCTCTCCGCTCACCTCTTTCGCGGTGTCGCTCACTTTCAAGGCGCTCTCCTCCCCCGATGGCGCCCCATCCTTGTCGTTCTCCTCCAGCTCCATCACCTCCTACATATCATCCATCCCAGCGGCGACCTCCCGGTCGCTCCCATCTCCCCTATTGTTTGACGTAAAAGTTAAGGGATTGTGATCGCGCTTTGCGCGAGTGGTGAAAACCCTCATCGAGAAAAGCGGCGGCAGGGTCGGGTAGTGGTATCATCATCGCATGAAAGAAGAAGGGATCCGCGCGGGCTGTGGAACAGGGATCGGGCCTGCCTGCGAACTTAACGAGATGGTTCGCCGCAACCACTTGCGCCTGGGAGCCGTCGCCTCCGCCTTCACCGTCCTGGTCATGGGGGTTTCCGGCGCGGCCCTGTACCTGATGTACCGACCCCTCGGGCACGGGAGGGATTTCTGGTTGTTCCTGGTTCTCTTCTGGGCCGCCTACCTCCTCTATGCGTTGCTCCGCTTTTTGCGCGGCTGGAGGTGGCTCTTTGAAAGGGTCATGTCTCATCCGCCCGAACCCAGCGATTCGGGGCTGCGCAATGCCCTGGACGCCGCCTGCCTGGCCGCGGGGGTCTCCGGTAAGGTGCGCCTGCGGGTCATCCCCCACGACGACATCAACTCCTATTCCCTGGCCCTGCCGGACGGGACCTTCGCGGTTTTCGCGACCAGGGGAGCGGAGAGCAAGCTCCCGCTGCGGGCCAGGGAGGCGATGATGGCCCACGAGGTCGGGCACATCCAAGCGGGCGACACCTTGCTGCACACGGCGATGCTGTCCCTCATCGGTAAGAGCGCTCTCTCCACCATGAGCCGGAGCAGGGGAGACTGGATCAGGCGCAGCCAGAGGAGGGGGGAGCTGCAGTTGGCGGATTTTCCGCCCATCGTGGCGTTGGCGCTCCTGGCGCTGCTTTTTCCCCTGGCGGCCTCCTTCGGCTCTTCGTCCCGCTTCCTGGTGGTGCTGGCCATGGCCGCTTGCGTGTTCCTGATGCTGGCCATGCTCCTCTCGCCCCTGGCCCATTCCCTCTTCCGCCTGGGTCTGGACCGGGAACGGGAGTATTGCGCCGACCTGCTGGCGGCCTACCGCACCCGCGATCCCCTGGCCGTTTACCAGGCGCTGGAGGGTGCCGCCTATGATCTGGCCGACGTGATGCTGCTGCCCCCTTACTTGGATGCCCTGCTCTTCCACCCGGTGGTGGATTACACTTCCTACCGGCCATTCCAGACGCAGCCTTCCATGCTGGAACGCATGGAGCGGCTGAAAAGGGAGTTCCCCTCCCTGCGGGCGGAGCTGGCCGGGGAGCGCTGAGCCCGATCCGCGGCGCCGGTAGAGAGATAAAGGGACGTTGCGGGGGAAGGTTCGGTGTTAGAATGGGCTCGAGCGGATGGTATCGGAGCGGATCGGGCGGAGGTTGAGTTGGGAAGAACCTGGGCGGTCTCCTTCGGAGAGCAGCAGAGGGTTGAGCTGGAGCGGATCATTGTTGACGAGGACGCCGCGGCCGCGCTCTCCTTCCTGCGCGGCGTGATCTATCCCCAGGTGAAGGAGAGCGAGAAGCCGGGCTCCTGTTTCCATGACACTTCCAAGCCGGTGGAACGGCTGGACCGGCCGGTGGACCGGCACAAGAAGCTGGGCTCCTTCTAAGGGGGCCGCCCTGCTCAGCAGGACGTTTCCCGGCGCTCGTGGGCACGGCCGAGCGCGGCGGTCAGAACACCTTCTTCTCCCACCAGCGTTCCTTCCTGGGGGATGAGGACTGGCCGGGGCGGTAGGTCTTCACCACCCTCTTCTCCGGGGTCATCGTTATCGGCTTGCACAGCTCCAGGGGGTCGAAGGCAGGTTCCTCCTCCACCCCGTCGTCAAAACCCTCCAGCCGGGCCTTCTCATGCAGGGCCAGCTTTACCAGTTCCTTGATGGGGCAGTCAGGGAGGCGCCCCATCATGTCCTCCCAGCCCTCGCGGTGTGCGCCCAGCGCCTCGTACAGGTCTATCAGTATCTCGATGAAGAAATAGGTGAAGGGCTTGAACTCCACCTGGTAGAAGGCCTCCTGCTCCTCGGTGAAGGAATCGAAGGGCACGTCCAGTATGGAGATGAACTCGGGCGGCAGATCCATCCCGCGCTCCTGCAACTTCACCTCCAGGCGCCTGGTGAAGAAGCTTTTCAGGGGGGGACGGCGCCCGCTGCCCTTTTCCTCGTGCATCTCGTACATAGTCCTCTTTGCCTGGCGCGGTTTTCCCGGCATCTACGCCGAAATGATATCACCTCTAACCAGGCCGGGTGTATGACCCTGACCCCTGCCCGGGATCACCCCTCTCCGCTTTCCACGGAGGCCGCTATGTAGCGGCGGAAGCTCTCCACCATGTCCCGGAAGGTGCGCTCCAGCACCTCGAAGTCGCTGCCGGGGTGGATTTCCACGCTCACGTCGAGGTCTCCCTCGGAGACCCGTGCGGCCGCTGCCGAGAGCTGCTCCACGGGCCGGGTTATCCGCTTGCGGATCAGGTAGCTGAGCACCAGGAAGACTATCAGGACCACCGCCAGCAGGGTCGCCACCAGCACGGACACCAGGAGGATCAGGGAATGTTTCTTCTCCTCGGAGAAGAAGGACCTCGCTTCCCCGATGGTCGCTCCCATGGGGATGACTCCGAGGTACGCGAAACGGATGCTCTGGGGTGAGCCTGCGATCATCAGGGTCTGGGTCACCGGCGAGAACGCCAGGAGCTGCTCCCCGGAAAGGCCCAGTTCGGCAAGTCCCTCTTCCCTGAGGACGAAGGGTTTGCCCTCCTCGACCGCTTCGACCAGCCAGTCGGGCACCTCCCACCGGTAGATGAGGGAGGGATCGTCGGCGGCGAAGGTGATGGCCCGGGGCAGCCATTGGGAGGGCATGGTCAAAAGGATCAGGTGGCTGGCGCCCAGGAAGCCCTGGCTGACCAGGTTACCGGCCTCTTCGCTTATCCACTGCTGCAGCTCGGAGATGCGGCCCTCCTGCACCGCCTGGAAGGTCTCCAGCAGCATCTCTTGGTTGACCCTGGATTCATATTTCTTCGACAGCTCCCGTACGACGAAGTCAAAGGCGGAGGTGAAATCCCTGGCCTGGGTCTCCACCAGCTTGTCGATGCTTCTCTCTGAGAGCTGTTCCTGCGACTTCCGCAGGATGAGGAACATGGCCAACCCGGAGAGGAGCAGCACCACCAGAAGGAGCGCGGTGGTCTCGTAGAGGATGCCCATACGGGCACGCGAGCTCCCAGGTTCGCTACCTTTCATAACGCCTCACCCTTTCCACAAGAAGATTACTATGCGGTAATATTAATACATTATACAGTCGGGGCAGTTGTCGGGAAACCCGGACCGGAGGCCTGGTCGATCCCTGGGTGCGGTGTCCCCGGCGAGGCGGTCGGGGCCAGCTGAACGGGGACGACCGGCCGGGCCAGGGATCCGCTTCGCCTAGGTGGGCGCTCGCTCGGCATGGTTGGAGAATCACACGGGCCACCGCCCGCAGGTTTTGAGCTTTTGAACGTAGGAAATATATAGCGATAAGGGAGGTCGCTTTCCGGCATTTGCATACCGGCGTCGCCTCTCCCGCTCGCGTCAGTGTGCGGGGAGATGGTGCGGACAAGAGAATGTGGTTAAGGCAGGGAAGGGGGGAGCGCAAATGCTCAACAAAGCGAGAGTGGCTTTCTCGCGCGGTATGAACATGGCCAATCTAATGGACCAGGCGGCTCGCGTCTACGGGGAACGGACGGCCATCATCCTCGATTACCGGCTGGATTACGGGGTCTTCTCGGGTGATACATTGAGTTACAGAGATATAGCCGCCCTCTCTTCCCGCATGGCCGGGGCGCTGGTGAGGCTGGGGGTGCGGCGCGGCGACCGCGTGGTCATAGTGACCTCCAACGGAGTGGACCTGCCCATCCTGGTGGGGGCGGCCATGAAGATGGGCGCCATCCCCGTACCTCTGAACTTCATGTTGCGGGGCGGGGAGATCGCCTACGTGGTCGAGAACTGCGGCGCTCGGACCCTGGTGACCGACCCGGAGATCCTCCGCGTCAACATCCGGGAGAAAGACAGGGTTCCGGGGGTCGAGAGGTGGGTGATGGCGGGGCCGGCGAAAGAGGTGCCCGAGGGCTTCTACTCGCTGGACGAAGCTATGCAATCCGCCCCCGCCCGTTTCGAACCGGTGCCCATGGGCTCCGAGGACACGGCGGGCATCTTCTACACCTCGGGCACGACCGGGTTCCCCAAGGGAGCGGTTATGACTTCTCGGGGGCTCCTCACCGGACAGAAGCTGGCGGCAATGCTGCTGCCGCTGGGTCCCAGCGACCTGGGCATCCACTGCCTGCCGCTGGCCCATCTCTTCGGCTATTGCATCTGCATCATGGGGATGATCACCGGGATGCGAGCATATTTCCTGCGGCATTTCGACCCGGTGCGCGTGCTCCAGATCATGCAGGAAAAGCGGGTGACCGTATTCGTGGGGGTGCCGGTGATGTACAAGGCCCTCTTCGCCGCGGGGATGGACCATTACGACCTCTCCAGCGTCCGCTTCTGGGCCTCCTCCGCCGATGCCATGCCTCCGGAATACATCGAGCGCGTCCGGCAGATCGGCTCCGCCTGGAAACTGGGTCCCTTCCGGACCGGACCGGTATTCGCCGAGGCCTACGGCATGGTGGAACTCTCCGCCATAGCCACCCTGAAGATCTATCTCCCCGGCATCAAGTGGCCGCAGGGGTGCGTGGGCTTTCCCATATACCCCATACGGGCCCGGGTGGTCGATGAAGAAGGGAAGCGACTCCCGCCCGGCCAGGTGGGAGAACTCTTGGTCAGCGGGCCTGGGGTGATGAAGGAGTACTGGAACAACCCCGAGGAAACGGCCGCGGTGAAAAATGGTGGATGGCTTCGTACGGGGGACATGGCCTACAAAGATCGCTGGGGACGGGTCTTCTTCGTGGACCGCAAGAAGGACGTCATCAAGTGCGGCGGCTACTCGGTGTTCTCGGTGGAGGTGGAGAGAGAGATACTGAACCATCCGGCGGTGAGAGAGGCGGCAGTGGTTGGGGTGCCCCATCCCCGCAAGGGGCAGGCCCCGGTGGCGGTGGTATCCCTGCGAGAGGGAGAAGAGGTGGGGGAGGAGGAGCTCCTGAAGTGGTGCCGCGAGAATATAGCCGCTTACAAGTGTCCCCGCCGCGTGCACATCGTTCCCCTCGAGGAGATGCCTTTCGGGGCCACCCTCAAGGTCCTCAAGCGGGAGTTGCGCAAGAGGTTCCTCGAGGACTTCCGCGACGAGGAGGAGTTACTGGAAGAGCTTGCACCCGGGCAGTCCGGACCCGGCCGCATTGAGAGTCCTCGCGGCGTGATATGACCGGTTCCCCGCACGGCCTCGCTCGACCAGGGCCAAGTCCGGCATCCCCCATTTTCGTATTCGCTGGGCGCAGTGGATCCCGTCCCGCCTCGGGCCGGGGCACGATGGGGGACGGCGGTTGACAGGGGGGGTGGGCGGATGTATTTTTTACTCGTTTATAGATTGGACGTACGGTCGAGAAAATGAGGACGGGAGGTGCCCCACATGTGCGCTCGCAAGGCGGACCCGCCGGAGATAAGGGCCATCAAGGAAGGCAAGATCAAGCAGGCGGCCATCAAGTTCTTCTCGGAGAAGGGATTTCACGCCGCCACCACCGGCGAGATCACCGAGGCGGCAGGGATCGCCAAGGGCACCCTCTACTGGTATTTCAACACCAAGGAGGACCTGGCCTTCGCCCTGGTGTCCGACATGCTGGAGGAGTTCAGGAAGCTGGTGGAGGAGATGAGGGACGCCCGGGGACCGGCCACCACCCGCTTCCGCAAGCTGGCGACCCGCGCGGCGGAGCTCTACAACCAGGAGAAGGCCTACTGCCGCCTGCTGTGGAAGTTCCGCGCCGACCAACACTACGTCTTCTCCCCGGATTACGTGGAGAAGGTCAGGATCTACTACGACGCCATCCTCAGCGCGCTGGCGGACATGATCGACCAGGGGATCCGCAGCGGAGAGTTCCGCAGGATCAACTCGCGGCACTGGGCCTTCGTCATCCTGGGGATCACCGAGGGTCTGGAGCTGGAGTGGCTGGAGAACGAGGACGAATTCGACATGGAAAAGGCCTTCCGGGAGATGATGGACCTCCTGCTGGCCCACTTCCGGAAGGCCCCGGGGAAGGGGCGCTCTTGAGGACGCGGAGCTGTAGGTGCGCCGAAAGATCGCGGGCGAGGCGGTGATCGCGGTGAGGAGCAAAAGCGTAGCCGCCTGGGTTATCTTCGTCCTGATCTTGCTCGGGGCTATCGCGGGATGCGGCGGCAAGGGGGATGACTCTGGCGGACCGGAGGTGGACGGAAGCGATAAAGAAACGGTCTCCCGAGACATCTCCGGGACCTTTCACCGCATCGAGGGGGACGTCGCCTATGTCCTGACCTTCAACCGGGACGGTACCTTCAAGGGAAACGCCTGGGAAGACCACCGGCTAAGCAGGTCGGGTATCTACCAGGTTATCGAACGCGAGAGGGGGCCGGAGGTCGAACTGACCTTCGATGGCGGTGGAAAAGAAACCTGGAGCGCCATCGTCGCCGAGGACCGGGTGCAAGCGGTGGTCAACCCCGAGGGGGAGCAATACACCAGGAAACCGTGAGGATGGAGCGCGGATGGTGAGGTATGAGGGGCTGACCCCCGGGGATGCTTTTAACCGCAGCGGGTGGTTTCTGGCCATGGTCCGCGGACTGGCCGCCTCGGCCGCGGGCGCTCTCCTGGCCGCCTGGGGCTCCGCCTCCGTCCCCGCGGTGATGATCGCCTTCGGCTCTTGCGCCGTCTTCTGCGGAGCGGCTTTAGAGCTGGAATCCATGCTGGCTTTGAGCCGCCGCAAGCTCTGGGGCTTCCAGGCCGCTCTGGCGGCGGTCGGCTTGGTGGCCGGGATCATGGCGCTGGGCAAGCCGCGAGTGTCCCCCCATGCCGCCCTCTACCTCGCCTCGGCTTGGATGGTGGCCACCGGTGCGGTGGCCATGGCCTGGGGTCTGGAGACCGCTCCGCTGCTGCGGGCGGGGCGCCTGAAGTCTCTGGGAGGCGCGGTGGCGGTAGCCGCCGGCTTCCTCTTGATGCTCTTTCCCGACAGCGGCATCCGCACCACCGCCCTGGTGCTGGGGGTCACGCTGTTGCTGACCGGATTTGCGGAATCGGCCTTCTCCCTACTCCTGCGGGCAGCCCTGAAGGGTTGAAGGGTCCGGGCCTTCTTCTCGCACTCCCTTTTCTCTTTGGTGTAGCTCCGCGCCGCGAGGATCCCGAAAAGATGCGCAGGATGCGCCATGGCCGGGATCTGGAGAGCTGGCATAGGCGCACCCTAAAGTTCACTGGACCCCACGGTGGAGCCAGGCGGCGGGGATTAGCGAAGAGACCTTCCACCTTATACTTGGCCAAACTGGAATGCCTTGACGCGACCTTCACGACCGTACGATTTTTCGGTCGCCGTGCTATTATCTTTGCGGATTGACGGGTAGGTGCCGGCAGCGAGAGCGCGAATGAAAAATCATAGGTTGCCGAGGACAGCCCCAGCCCTAAAGAGATGGGCCGGGGTTGCCGAGGACAGCCCCAGCCCTAAAGAGATGGGCCGGGGTTGCCAATAATATTAATAGGCCTGCCGATGGGTCACAAAAGGCGGAGAGGAGGCAGGGCATGCCGCCGCTGATACTGGTGGTCGACGATGCGCTGTTCAGCCGGCTGCGGGTACGGGACGTGCTCTACGAGGCGGGGTACCGCATGGTGGTGGAGGCGGAAACGGGCAAGGAAGCGGTGGAGGCCTACCGGCGGTGGAAGCCCGACCTGGTCATCATGGACATCCTCATGCCCGAGATGGACGGGCTGGTGGCGGCAAAGGAGATCCTCAAGGAGGACCCGCAGGCCCGCATCATCCTTTGCAGCGCCCTGGGCGAACAGGCCATAGTCAAGGAAGCCATCGACTTCGGGGTGCGCGATTTCATCATCAAGCCCATCAATCCGCGCAAGGTGCTGGAGGCGGTTACCCACGCTCTGGACTGAAGACCGCCTACCCCGGGAATCCCCCTGATCAATCTGAGGAAAACCGCCCTGCGCCATCATTCCTGGCGCAGCGCCTCGATGGGCTGGAGGCGGGACGCGCGCCAGGCGGGATAGATGCCGAAGAACAGCCCGATCCCCGCGGATACCCCGAAAGCCAGCAGGAACACCCAGGTGGCCAGCTCCGCGGGGATATGCAGGGCCCTTCCCAGGTTGCGCGCCCCCACCACGGCCAGGGCTACCCCCAGCGCCCCGCCGCTGAAGCTGAGGACCACCGCCTCGGTGACGAACTGCACCAATATGTGCCGGGCCTTGGCCCCCACCGCTTTGCGCAGGCCGATCTCCCGGGTGCGCTCGGTGACCGAAACCAGCATGATGTTCATGATCCCGATCCCCCCGACCAGCAGGGAAATGCTGGCGATGGCCACCACCAGGTAGGTCATGATGCGGGAGATGCTCCCGGCGAAACCGAGCATCTCCGACTGGGGGATGGCGGTGAACTCGTCCGGTCCCAGCTCTTTTAAAAGGTAGTTCTCGGTGATGCGCCGGGCTTCCTCGACCTTATCCGGGGAGGGGGCGGTGACCAGGATGCTGTCCAGGTTGTACTTGCCGTAGTAACGTCGCATCTGGGTGAAGGGGACGAGCACGATGTCGTCGTTGTCGATGAGGAAGGAGCGGCCCTTCTCCGCCATGACCCCGATGATGCGGAACCTCACCGCCCCCACGGTGATCTCCCGGCCCACGGGGTCCTCGTCCCCGAAGAGTTCCCGGGCAGCGGTGGAGCCGAGGACGGCCACCCTTCGGCTGCGGTCGCGGTGGGTGAAGAACTCGCCCCGGGCCATGGACTGTCCCCGCGCCTGCAGGTAATACTCCCCGGTGCCGATGAACTGGGTGAAATAGGATTTGCTTCCCCGTTTCACCGGGCGGGCATCGAACATGGTGGGAACGGCATAGAACCCCTCGGGCAGTTCCTTCTGCAGGCCGTCGGTGATCTCGGGGCGGAGGCGGTTGGACTGCACCAGGCTCCCGCCCTTCCGCTCGGAGGGCTTCTCCCCCAGCCCCCCGGTGGTCAGCTCTATCTTGCCCGGCATCACCAGAACGATGTTGGTCCCGATGTCCTCGATGCCCCGGTTGATGTTGTTCTTGGCTCCCAGGGAGAGGGAGACCAGCATGATGACCGCGCTCACCCCGATGATTATGCCCAGCATGGTCAGGGCAGAGCGCATCTTGTTGACCCGCAGGGCGACGAAAGCCGACTTAAGGCTGTCCAGCAGGCTCTGGCCGGTCCGCAGAAAAACGCCTTCCAGGGAAACATTCCGCTTCACTCCCCGATTATATCAGGGCGAAGCCCGGACTTCGCCCGTTCCCGCTGGCGTTGGAACGGTTCGATCACACTCTTCCCTTAAGAGCGGCGCCCCTATTTCTCCAAGGAGCGGCGCAGGCTTAAGGCCGCGGCATCAAGAGCCGCTACGGGATCACCTCCCGTCCGCAGGGCTTCCAGACACGGCCGCATCAAAGCGCTTCCCACGATGACCCCCTCGGCCAGTTCCCCGGCGCGGCGGCATTGTTCCGGCGTGGTGATGCCGATTCCCAGGGCCAGCGGCAGGGAGCTGTGGGCCCTGACGCGGCGCAGGTAACCCTCCAGTCCCCCCGCCAGGTCCTCGCGCGGACCGGTGGTGCCCAGGGTGGATATGCAGTAAAGGAAACCGCTGGCGGCGGAGGCGATGGAGGATATGCGCTCCTCGGAGGTGGTGGGGGAGACGAAGAGGATGTTATCCAGGCCGCATTCGCGGGCTTCCTCTGCCCATTCCTCTCCCTCATCCCATGGGAGGTCGGCTATGAGGACGCCGTCCGCCCCGGCCTCGGCCGCCTCTCTGGCGAAGCGGGAGAGCCCCCGGCGGAGGACGGGGTTGTAGTAGGTCATGAAGAGGAGGGGAGTCCGGCTGGACTCCTCGCGCAGCCCACTCATCAACCGCAGGGAATCCTCCAGCCGGAAACCCCCCTCAAGGGCCACCCGCGCCGTTTCCTGCAGCACCGGTCCGTCCATCACCGGGTCGGAGAAGGGCAGGCCCAGCTCCAGCAGGTCGCAGTGGGAGAGCAGGACCCGGGCCAGCCGCCGGCTGGTCGGACCGTCGGGAAACCCGGCCGTGAGGAAGCCGATGAGGGCGGGGCGTCTGCCGGCCAGCTCCGCGAAGGTGTTTGCCACCCGGCTCATTTCCCCTCACCCGATCCCGCCATCCAGGCCTCCGCGAGTTTCTCCATGTCCTTGTCGCCTCTTCCGGACAGGCAGACCAGGAGCGCTTCCTCCCGGCTCATCCGCCCCGCCAGTTCCAGGGCGAAGGCCACCGCGTGGGCGCTCTCCAGGGCCGGGAGGATGCCTTCGCGCAAGGTCAGTTCCCGCGCCGCTTCCAGCGCCTCCCTATCGCCGACGGCGACGTATTCGGCGATCCCCGTTTCTTTGAGCCAGGCGTGCTCGGGCCCTACTCCCGGGTAGTCCAACCCGGCGCTTATGGAATGGGTGGGGAGGACCTGCCCCTCCTCGTCTTGGAGGAGGTAGCTCAGGGAGCCATGGAGCGTCCCGGGGACCCCGCGGCACAGGGAGGCGGCGTGTTCGCCGAGGCCGGGACCCTTACCCCCCGCCTCCACACCCACCATCCGCGGACCCCTGCCCCGCAAGCGGTCCTGCAGGAAGGGGTGAAAAAGCCCCAGGGAATTGCTCCCTCCCCCCACGCAGGCGACCAGGCAGTCGGGCAAACGCCCTTCCTTTTTGAGGAACTGCTGCCGAGCCTCCCGGCCGATCACGCCCTGGAAGTCTCGCACCATCCGGGGAAAGGGATGAGGGCCCACCACCGACCCCATGCAGTAATGGGTGTCCTCCACCGTGGCCACCCATTCGCGCAGGGCCGCGTTCACCGCGTCCTTGAGGGTGCGCGACCCCGCCCTCACCACTTCCACCTCCGCTCCCATAAGCCGCATCCGCTGCAGGTTGGGCGCTTGCCGGGCCGCATCCTCCTCGCCCATGAAGACCGTGCACTCCAGGCCCAGCAGGGCCGCCGCGGTGGCGGTGGCTACCCCGTGCTGCCCCGCCCCCGTCTCCGCGATGAGGCGCCGCTTGCCCATGCGCACGGCCAAAAGGCCCTGCCCCAAGGTGTTGTTGATCTTGTGCGAGCCGGTGTGACAGAGGTCCTCCCGCTTGAGGAAGATCCGCGCCCCGCCCGCCTTGGCGGAGAGGCGCCTCGCCTCGTACAGCGGGGTGGGCCTTCCGGCGAAGTCCCGGAGGAGGGAGTCGAGCTCGGAGCGGAAGGAGGGATCACAGCTCAGCCGCGCGTAGCACTCTTCCAGCTCCAGCAGGGGCTGCATGAGAGTCTCAGGGACGTACCTCCCCCCGAACCTGCCGAATCGGCCGGCGGCATCGGGAAGGACGAGCGAACTCATCTGGCCACCTCTCCTTCCCGGAGGAGCTCCCCGCCGGCATTGCGGGCAGCCATGACGAAGGCCTGGAGCATGGCGTGGTCTTTGATGCCCCGCTCCCTCTCCACGCCGCTGGATACGTCCAGGCCGAAGGGGCGCACGACCAAGGCCGCCCTGGCCGCCAGGGTGGGCGTCAGACCGCCCGCCAGGATGACCCGCTGGCGGGAGGCAATCCTCGCCGCCGCCTTCCAGTCGGCCAGGGTCCCGGTGCCTCCCCTCAGGGTGGGGTGGAAGGCATCCAGCAGTATGGCGAAGCAGCCGCGGTAGGCATCCAGCTCCTCCGGATCCAGGTCCGGGGCGGTGCGGACCGCCTTGATGGCCCGGTCGCCGAAGCGCGCCACCAGGGCGGGGTCCTCTTCCCCGTGGAACTGGGCCAGGTCCAGCCGGCAGAACCTCATCATCCTCTCCACCTCCTCGGCTTCCTCGTTCACGAAAACCCCCACCGCGAGCAGGCCGGGAGGCAGGGCTCCGGTGATGGCCCTTGCGGTTTCGGGGCTGATTTGGCGGGGGCCGGGCGCGAACACCATGCCCACCGCGTCGAAGCCGGCGCGTGCGGCGGCCAGGGCATCTTCCTTCCGGGTGATGCCGCAGACCTTCAGAAACATGGCCGCCTCCCTTCCGCATCCAGCCTTGCCGGTTCCCGGGAGGTGGGGGATATCCGGGACAATCGCCTCAGTTCCTCCGCCGGGTCCGCCGCCGCCATCAACGCCCCTCCCACCAGCACCGCGTCGGCTCCTGCCCTCTCCGCCTCCTCCACCTGTTCGGCCCGGGAGTATCCGCTCTCGAACACCTTCACCACCCCATCGGGCATCCCGCGCAGGATGCGGCGGGATCGCCCCATGTCCAATTCCAAGGTCTTTAGATCCCGGTTATTGGCCCCGATGACCGAGGCCCCCGCCCGCAGGGCCATATCCCCTTCCTCTTCGCCCGAGACCTCCACCAGGGCTTCCATCCCCAGCGAGCGGCACAGCGCGATCCGGCGCTCGAGGGAGGAGGGGTTGTGCAGGGCGGCTATGAGAAGGACGGCGGAGGCCCCGCAGGCCCGCGCCTCCCACACCTGGTAGTCGGTGACCACGAAGTCCTTCCGGAGCAGGGGAAGGGAGCAGGCTCCCGCCGCCGCCCGGAGGTGATCCAGGGATCCCTGGAAGAAGGCCGGTTCAGTGAGGACGGAGATCGCGGCCGCCCCGCCCTCCTGGTAGCGGGCGGCCAGAAGGGCGGGGTCGAGATCCTCCACCATCCTCCCGCGAGACGGCGAGGCCGGCTTGATCTCGGCGATGATGCGGATGGGCGCGCCCGCCGGTCGCCGGAGGCGCTCGCGGAAGGGAAGGGGAGGCGGCGCCTCCTCGCAGCTCTTTCTGAGAGCGGCCAGGGGCACCTCTTTCTCGCTGCGGGAGGAACGGAGGGCCGATGAGCGTGCCGCCAACTGGAGAAAGTCGAGTTCACCCACGGGCGGTCTCCTTAGCCGGGTGGGCACGGAGGCACCCCGTGGTGAACTCCTGGAGACGGCGCAGTCTCTCCAAGGCCTGGCCGCTGTCCACCGATGCGCGCGCCAGCTCCAGGGCTTCTGAGAAGTCCCCTGCCATCTCTCCCGCCACCAATAGGGCGGAGGCGTTGAGCAGGCAGGCATCCAGGACGGGGCCCTGCCTGCCCTGGAGGGCCTCCATCACTATGCGGGCGTTCTGCCGGGCGTCGCCGCCGCGCAGGTCCTCCAGCCGGCAGCGGGGCAGCCCCAGCTCTCGGGGATCCAACAGGTAGCTGCGAACCGCCCCCTCCTTGACCTCCCATACGTGGTTGGATGCGGCCGGGGTCAGCTCGTCGGTGCCGTCGTCCCCGTGGACCACCAAGGCCCTCCTCTTCCCCAGCTCCGCCAGCGCTCCCGCCAACAGGCCAGCCCGCCGGGGGGAGTTGGCCCCCACCACCTGGAAGGATGCTCCCGCCGGGTTCACCAGGGGGCCAAGCAGGTTGAAGGCGGTGGGTATACCCAGTTCGCGGCGCGCGCCCATCACGTGGCGCATGGCCGGGTGGAAGAGGGGGGCGAACAGGAAGACCATACCCACCTCATCGAGGCAGGAGGCGGCCTGCTGGGGCGTGAGCTCGATGTTCACCCCCAGGGCCTCGAGCACGTCGGCGCTGCCGCAGCGGGAGGACACGGCCCGGTTCCCGTGCTTGGCCACGCGCACTCCCGCTCCCGCGGCGATGAAGGCAGCGGCCGTGGAGATGTTGAAGGTCCCGGAGCCGTCCCCACCGGTGCCGCAGTTATCTCCCGCCGGCTGCCCGCCCGTGGGGACCTGAAGGGCCGCTTCCCGCAGGCCCTCCGCCATTCCTGCCAGCTCCGCCGGCGACTCACCCTTCATCCTCAATCCCATGAGGAAGGCGGCGATCTGAGCATCGCTGGCCTCCCCGCGGGTCATCAGCCGCATCGCCTCCCGTGCTTCCTCGCGGCTGAGGTCCCTGCCCTCGGAAAGCATCGCGATCATTTCTTTCATCATCTTCGCGAACCCCCCTTCAGGAAGTTTTCCAGTATGAGCGTGCCCTTGGTCGTAAGAAAGGACTCGGGATGGAACTGCAGCCCCTCCACCGCCAAGGTGCGGTGCCGCACCCCCATGACCTGCGCGTCCTCTGATTTCGCGGTCACCTCCAGGCACCCCGGGATGCTCTCAGGGTCGATCACCAGGGAATGGTAGCGGGTGGCGGTGAAGGGGTCGGGCATCCCGCGGAAGACCCCCCTGCCGTCGTGGCTGATCTGGGAGGTCTTGCCGTGCACGGGGCGGGGAGCGCGCACCAGCCTCGCCCCGAAATGCTCGCCGATGGCCTGGTGGCCCAGGCATATCCCCAGGACCGGTAACTTTCCCGCCACCATACCCAGCAGCTGCGGGACCATCCCGGAGGTTGATGGGACGCCCGGTCCGGGGGAGATGACCAGGTGGGTGTAGGGCATTCCGGCCAGCTCCCGGGGATCGGCTTCGTCGTTGCGGACCACCTCCACCTCGGCCCCCAACTCCATCAGGGCCTGGGCCAGGTTGTAGGTGAAGGAATCGTAATTGTCCACGAGGAGAACCCGGGATGAGCCCTTCATCAGCGCCTCACCCCCCCCGCCGCCTCGGCCCGTTTCACCGCCCGCAGCAGCGCGAGGGCCTTGTTCACGCTCTCCCGGTACTCCATCTCCGGCTGCGAGTCGGCCACCACCCCGGCCCCCGCCTGCACCCAGGCCTCCCTGCCCCTGCACAACAGGGTGCGGATGGCTATGCAGGTATCCAGGTCTCCGCGGTAATCGAGGTAACCCACGGCCCCCGCGTAGATGCCGCGCCGCTCCCCCTCCAGCTCGTCGATTATCTGGCAGGCCCGCACCTTGGGGGCCCCGCTCACCGTCCCGGCGGGGAAGGAGGCCCGCAGGATCTGCAGGTTCCCGGTGCCAGGGACCAGCCGGCCCCGCACCTCGCTGACCAGGTGCATGACCTGTGAGTAGCGTTCCACCCTCATCATCTCCGTCACCCGCACCGAGCCCGGCCTGCAGACCCTCCCCAGGTCGTTGCGGGCCAGGTCCACCAGCATGACGTGCTCCGCCCTCTCCTTCTCGTCCTCCCGGAGTTCCCTCTCCAGCTCCTCGTCCTCGGAGGCATCGCGGCCGCGGGGCCGGGTTCCGGCTATGGGCCGGATGACCACCTCGTCCCCCCTCCGCCTGACCATGGGCTCGGGAGAGGAGCCCGCCAGCCGGACGTCCCCGAAGCGGAGGAAGAACATGTAGGGCGAGGGGTTCTCCATGCGCAGGGCCCGGTAGATCTCGAAGGGATCGCAGGAGATCCCCAGCCGGAAGCGCTGAGATAGGACCACCTGGAAGGCCTCACCCGCGTGGATGTGATGGAGAGCGCGCTCCACCATGCCCATGAAAGCCCCCGGAGCCATGTTGGCCTCCACCCCCGACAGGTCCGGACGGGGGCTGACGTAAAGGGGCTCGCAGGGGCGGTCGATCTGCCGGCGCAGCGCGGAGGCCATCTCCTCCAGCTCGGCCAGCGTTTTCCCGTAGAGCTCGTCGGCTTCCCCCTCGGTTAGCCGGGGTGGGATGGGGACGTTCACCACCAGGAAGAGCCGGGAGAGCAAGTGGTCGAAGACGGCCAGGCGCCGAGTGAACATGAAGGCCGCCTCCGGCAGGTCCAAGGCCCTTTCCGCCCTCAGCTCCACCTTCTCCATGTGGGGGAGCAGGTCGTAGCCGATGTAGCCGACGGCCCCGCCGGCGAAGGGGAAGGAAACGGGAAGGGTGGACGGCCGCACCGAGGAGACCTCATGAAAGAGAGCCTCCAGGGGAGGGCGGGAGTCATGGGCGAGGGGCGGGCCCACCAGCGGCTGGAAGGAGCGGCCGTCCCAGGAGAGGACCCGGGAGGGCTGGCAACCGACGAAGGAATAGCGTCCCCAGCTGCTGCCCCCTTCAGCGCTCTCCAGGAGGAAAGAATATTCCCCTCCCGCCAACTTGAGGTAGGCGGAGACCGGGGTCTCCAGGTCCGCCGGCGCCTCGCGCAGCACGCTGACCGTGCTGAAATCGCGCGCCAGGCGCTTGAACTCCTCCCGGGAAGGCCTGTAAAGACCGCTCCCGGCCTCGCTCCGCTGTGAAGCCGTCAACATGCACCCTCTCCTTTCCGCCGTGGACATCCCGGTATGAGAAAAGCCGCGCTGCCCCATCCCGCGCGGCTTTCGCAAATGATAAAAGCCGCGCGGCCTTCGGGGGCTTACGCGGCTTTGAGGTCCTCAGGCAGCCTCAGGCGTGAGCCCCCTCAGGGGCTCCACCACCAGCTGCGCTGGTTGCCGAAAAACCCGTACGACTTCTCCAACTTTTCCATCATAGGCTGAAGATAGGTCAACTTTCCCTTCCTGTCAATACCCGCGTTTCGAGGAATCCGTTATTCCCTCCATCCTCCCGGGGGAGCTGCTCCTTCGCTTGTGCTAGTCGCGCAAGCGCGCTCCTCCCCCGTTTTGCGGTGCTATCATGGGATCCTGCCCAGCTAATGCGAATCCATTGACGCGGCTCGGGGTTAGCCAAGGAACCAATTTACGCCGATGTCAGTTATTGGTTGCAAGAAGTTCACTGAGGGTTACCGCCTGGTATCCTAAAGTGGCAAGATCGTCAAGAAGCCAGGAAAGGGCCTGGGCATCAGCGGTCGAATCGAGGTGCATCAGAACTATCGCTCCAGGGGAGATCGCTCCCTTGGCGCGGTTGTAGACGTTTTCCGGAGAGGCTCCGTCCTCCCATCCCAAAGTATCAACGGTCCAATATATGCTGATATAGCCGCATGATCTTAACTGGGCCAGCAGCGATTGATTCCTGCTGCCATAGGGGAAACGAAAATATGGCTTGAGGTTATATGGGCTGTGTTCTTTAAGGATTGCTTCGGTTGCTTCGAGCTGGTCCTTCAGGCTTTCGCCGGTCCTGGCGAAATCGGGATGACTGAAAGAATGGCTCCCGATCTCGTGGCCATCCTCGATTATTCTTTTGACGACTTGGGGATAATCGTGGATGAATTGACCAGTAAGAAAGAATGTGGAGTTTACGCCGTGTCTCTTTAGCGCGTCAAGGATCGTGCCCGCGCCCCTTATGCCTCCCCCGCCGTCAAAAGTGAAAGCGATCTTGTTGCTGGAGGTGTTGCCCTTGGTTATCTCCCTCCATCCATACGCTTCCGCCAGGGCTATCCGGTCTATCATCATCCATTTGGGCGGCGAAGAAGTTCTGTTCCCGATGATGCTTTCGTTTCTATAAAGCGAAGAGGGCAACCTGTAATTGCCCCAGAGCTCTTCGATATTGTGACTTTCGATGGTCCCACTTTGCATGCCTTCAATCCGCATTTGCACTGATTCTATGCCCGGAAGCGAAGTCAAGGTATTGGCAATGGCCCCGAGAGCCAACATCTCGTAAACTGCCCCGTGTTTCATTTCGTCAGCGCAGGTTATTAACTCTTTGCTGAAATCGATAGTACAAACCCCGTTCTCTACGGTTAAGGCGTTTACCCTGGTCTGGAAGGGAAGGACTGGCAGGAGTCCACTTTCTCTTTCGGGTCCCTTGATGAGCTCGTTTATCGCATTAACCGGGTCAGCGGATCCTTTACCGATGTCTCTGGTCACTTTCTCGAGAAAACACGTCCTCCCGGTGTCGGCAATGAAATACAGGTCGAGGTGTCCCGATTCGGATCCCTCTTGCACATCCTGAGCGTTCATTGGAGCGATCTGGCCTTCGGATCGGCAGCCTATGTTGATGACCAAAGCTCCAATAATCAAAGCAGATATTAAACGTGTTGGTTTTATCGAAAGACTCTTCACCAGAATCTCCTTTCGTATATTTCATTATTCTAACGCTTATTTATGGCTTGTTCCAATATGTGCGATGAATTGGGTTAACTGTTCTCATGTGGCGGGATTTCAAGTTGGATCATGGACCAAGAGAACTCATAGACATGCCAGCAGATCAGGCTCCCTGCAAGGAGTTTCTCGCACATGGCCGTTTTTTGCGAGCCATAAGCTGGTGAGGGGTTCATTACCCCGACCCATTATGGCTTAATGCTGAACTCGACGTTGCTTATGGCTACCAGCGGATGGCGTAGATGCAGCCGTCATCGCTCCCGCAGAAGACGGTGTCCCCGGATACGGTGGGGGAGGAGGAGACATCATCTCCGGTCTGGAACTTCCACCGCAAGCCCCCAGTTGCCGCATCCAGGGCGTAGATGCGGCCGTCATCGCTCCCGCAGAAGACGGTGCCCCCGGAGACGGCGGGGGAGGAGCGGACCGATCCAGCGGTCTTGTACTTCCACCGCAAGCCCCCGGTTGCCGCATCCAGGGCGTAGATGCAATAGTCAAAGCTCCCGCAGAAGACGGTGTCCCCGGATACGGCGGGGGAGGAGAAGACAACATCTCCGGTCTGGAACTTCCACCGCAAGCCCCCGCTTGCCGCATCCAGGGCATAGATGCAATCGTCACAGCTCCCGCAGAAGACGGTGTCCCCGGATACGGCGGGGGAGGAGAGGATCATACCTTCGGTCTTGTACTTCCACCGCAAGCCCCCGCTT
>Ga0209162_1001140_pt1:0-22500 | contig 27079 bp, 23 predicted proteins | sample YNPNPMetaG_FD_187121 | JGI IMG/M metagenome (GOLD analysis project Ga0209162, IMG submission 187121) | Anoxygenic and chlorotrophic microbial mat microbial communities from Yellowstone National Park, USA - YNP NP MetaG (SPAdes) (version 2) ...
TACGACTATTCGTGGAGCGACGCAGCGGTGCGCCGTCTCATTCGCGCTGCGGACGGCTTGCTGCAGGAGCTGTTGACGCTGGTGCGGGCAGACATCGCCGCGAGCAACCCAGCCTTCCCCAAAGCGGACATCGACGCCCTCCAGCGGCGCATTGAACTGCTGACCGCTCGCGAGGACGTTCAGTCCTTGGACAGCCCCCTGAGCGGGCGCGAGATTATGCAGCTTCTGGGCATTCCCCCCGGCAAACAGGTGGGCAAGTGCAAGCGGTTCCTGCTGAACGAAGTGATCGAGGGCAGGCTTGCTCCCCACGACAAGGAGGGTGCGAAACGGCTGCTGCTTAAGCGGTTCGGGTAAGGGGGCCGGCGAAAAATTTTCGAAAAAAATCCGTCTCGAACCCCTCAAAACGCCTCGAATGGTACGAATCTTGCATATATATAATGACGGAGGATGGTTTTTAGACCCTGCCAAAATGGAGGGATCTTCATGAGTGCTAGGCCCACGAATACAAGCGGCATTACATTTATGAAGACATTTCCTGTAACTTCTCTCACACAAGTGGGGAGGGTAAAGGCGGCGTTTTAATCTCGACGCGCCTGTGGGTTATTCTCTCCCTCGTGTTCAATTTGCTTTTCTTCTGCCCCGTCCTTGCGCAGTATAATCCAGCTTCCCTGTGGAGCGTAGAATACAATTTTGAAACGGAAACCGGCTTCGAACCCGGGCATTTGATTGTTAGGCTTACATGGCCTCCGCTGTTCTGGCTTGATTACTACAATCCGCCATACGCATATAGAAACTGCTGGCACAGGGTTCATATTGATAGCTATAACTCGCCTCAGGGCAGAGAGTATCACTCAGGGGGGCGTGAGGTCGCGACGGAACGGTTCGAATCCAACACAGGCTTGCTTTACGCTCTCATTGAATCAACCGACCATCCCGAATATTACGACGCTAGCCACGGAAGTATCACTGCGTCAGGCACGAGTGTTGTTAAGCTCGTTTGGCAGGGTGCAGGAGATCCGCCTCCAACAGTGACTGTTTACACCCGCCTTAGGGTAAGCGCTACCGCCAGTGGCTGGGAGAACTCAGGCAATCCCCCTCGGGGTACCGTGTATGCAGATGCTGTCGCGATAGGCGGCGACTTGCAGGAAGAAGTTCATGTCAGCGCGCCATCCAGTCTGTCCAGCCAGACCCGTAGCAGTGACTGGGTATTCGCGAAAACAGTACCAGTAACTTACGAGCAGCGCACCGGACGGTATGTGGCGAATATTATATTTCCTGTGTCCTTATGGGAACAGGTGTTGATGACTCCTTATGATATCACCTACAATTCCGAGTCAGCACCGCGTACTCATGGGACTCGTATGGGATACGCATCCGCCAGCTTCCAGCGAATGGTAGACGTCTATCAGGCAGGCAGTGTTGTGCTACTGGATATGGGAGTGAGCCTGAACGACGCGGCAGGCTGGTTCTGCGACCCTGCTCTCTGTCGTTTGCGTCCGGCAACTGGGCAGACTGCGTACACAATGCCCTTTGCAGCAGTAGATGTGCCTCACACGGGCTACACACGCACCTCCGCACCTAAAGAAGTAGACGAATACATGGGTGAGCCTCTGGCAAACCCGGACGGCTGGTTTGGGCTGGAGCGAATCTGTGTGGTGGTGCGTTCCACTGGGCAGGACGACAGCAGTATCCTGTCTCCGCCTGGGCAGGATAGACCCGTTGCGCTGGCGCCATTTTGGGGGCGCATAGGTGACCCCAATGCGGTGCGAGGACCGCTGTGGCCGAGGATACGCGAGGTGGTTGTATACGACGCCAACGGGGTGTCTTTGCGCTTCTGGAGAGTGATAGAAAACGGTTCGCCGGTTTACCGCGGTGCGAGGGGAGTGTACAGCAGGCTGGAGGAGCCTACATCGGGTAACTTCATCTTGCGTGGGGGTCCCCCAGGAGCGATGCACGCGAAAGGTAACTGGATATATGAATTTTCCGCTTCGCAGAACCAGCCGCGCGTTGCTTACGTCACCACTATCACTGACCCACTGGGCAATACCATAACTGTCACCCGCGATCCGACGGGCACGGTTACCCTGGTGGATTCGCTGTCCGGAAGCAAGCTGCGTTGGCAATACGGCACGGTGTCTCATCAGCTGGCAAACTCCAGCACATGGAACACCTTGGGCAGCATTTCTAGTGATTCGATCTCATGGGGTGGAGTGACCTTTTCGCAAGGCAATTCCTCGTTGACCGTCATGGGTGGCGGAGGAGGAGGTGGATATGGAGGCCCTCCCTACTACGGGCCTTTCTGGCAAGAGTCCTGGACCTGGACGAGCGCCACCATGAACAATCAGACTGCGCCGGAGAACGGACTACGTCTGGGGTCGTACCGTGTTGGTTCTCTGAATCAAACCACCTATCAGTACCAGTATTTAGAGCGCGTCAACGGGGAGCCTCGCAAGCTGCGCATCACCATCCAGCCACAAGGGAAGCCCGCATCCGCCTTGACGTATTTCTTCGCGACGAAGGCAGAACCGCCCTACGAAGAGACAGGCATGTTCTCAAAGGTGGAGTATATACGCCCGTCGTTGTCGCACTCTGGCAACGACCGCACAGTGTACCACTTTGACGCTGATGGACGGGTGACCAACGTCGCTTACTATCGCTACGAGAACGATAGCCAGCCAGAGTGGACGGAAAGCTACACCTATCTTCCCGATGATGCAGATAAGGTGACCCAATATACCGATCGCGCAGGCAACGTCTGGCATTTCGGCTACACAACCATCGGCGAGGCAAATGTACTCAGTAGTATGACCGACCCAACCGGGGTGCAGACCACTATCTTATACAACGGGAGCGAATTACCCAGCGCGATCCGCGATGGAGCAAACCACGTGTGGAGTTTCGAGTACCTGCCCGATGGGCGATTGCTTTCCTTTTCGGAGCCGGGGCGCACTCCTTGGATCTTCAATTACTATCCTGCTGACCACCAGTGGCGCAACAAGATGAGCGCTCTATGGGACCCAACGGGTAGAGTGGTGCGCATTACCGCCTACGACCTGTTGGGCAGAGCCACGCGATGGGAAGCCTATCCCAACGGACAGGGACAGCCTTCCGTCTGGCAACAAGTTACCCTGAACAATTTCGGCCTGCCCACACAAGTGCGTTACAGTGACAACTCAACCATTAGCCTCAACTGGAGCGGTATCGCTTTAACCAGCGTAACTGATGCTCGCCAGCGCACTGTGAACTTTACCTACAATCAGCAAACCGCGCTCGGCGCGGCCGGGCTATTGTCGGCAATCCGCTTCGGCAACGGACAAACCTATGCCAGCCTTACCTACGATAACTTCGGGCGACTAACGCGTGTGCGAGGTGGGAACGCTGTGGGAGTCAGCTACACCTACGGCAACCGCGATGAACTTCGCACTTTGCAGGTAGACGGTTTGAACGCGGAGAGCTTCGATTACACCTGCTGTGGACGGGTGAAGCGGTGGACTAAACCGGATGGCACACAGATAGAGTTCACCTACCGTCCCACCGGCGAGTTAACTCAAATCAAGGTCAACGGCAACGTATATACCAGTTACAGCTACGACGCCGCCGGTAGACTGTTGAACGCTTCCAGCTTTGGTGGCACCACACAGTTCCTGTACGACCAGCAGACAGGCAGGCTTACGCAAGAGTCGGGAGATGCGGCTGGAACGCCATATGCACTCAACTACCAGTACCTGCCCAGTGGCGAAGTGAGCACTCTGTCCTCCTCCTGGGGCACCACCTTGCAATACCTCTATGACCAGGCAGGGCGTGTCACGGACATCCTTTACAACGGCGTCACCCTAGCGAGGTACACGTATGACGGCGCAGGCAGGCTTCTCACGCAACAGGTGTACCCCCTGGGAACAAACAACACCTTGTTGACCAGCATCCAGTACGCTGATAGTCAGTCGGTAGGGGCAGTCGGGCTTGTGCAGCATTCCTTCAATGGCAATCTTTTGGCACAGTACGACTATCGAGGCACAGGCTCCAACGACCGCGGTTACTACCCTGACGGTACGCTGCGCAAAGCAATGGAGCAGGTGAGCGGCGCACCCTACCGCGAGTGGATGTGGGACTATAACCCCGACGGTTCCCTGCAATACGAACGGCTGAACGGGTCTACCACCAGTTTCGCTTACGACGCGGGAGGCAATCTGACAAGCTGGGGTAACGCCACCGGATGGCAGTATACACAGAACCGTCTGACCGCTGTGTCCTCGCGCGGCTGGACGTTTACCTACAGCCTCAACGGCAACCGTGTGAGTGCTAACTGGAACGGCACAGTGCATGGCTTCCTCTACGACCCGTTCGAGAACCTGATTTTGATGTCAGGCACTCTCTACTACCGGGCAGCGTTTGACCCCTTTGGGCGACGCACGTGGTATGAAACGTCTGACGGCGAGCTAACGTTCATCTATGACGGCGACGCGTTGCTTGGGGAAGCCGACTTAGAGGGCTATCGAGCCATGTACATTTGGGGGTTGCTGGGTCCGATTGCACGCATCGACTTGCGTTCCCCAGCCGGAACGCGGTATTATGTGCTGGATGGTCTGGGGCACACCCGCCTGCTCCTTGACAGTTCAGGCAACATCACCGACCGTTATAGTTACGATGCATGGGGCAACCCGATCGAGCAGGTCGGCACCACCTTCAACCCCTTCCGCTGGAACGCTGCCTATGGCTATGAATGGACGCCTGCCACGGGGCTGTACCATGTTGGCGCACGGGAATATGACCCCCGCACCGCAAGATGGCTGCAACGCGACCCGATAGACGCCGCCAGCGGCGACCCGAACCTGTATCGGTATGCGGGAAAAAAGCCCTTGATTTATCGTCCTCCCATACGGAAAATCCTGCGAAGCAGACGCCACGCCCAGCCGTTACAAAGCAAAACGAAGATGGCATCCCAAATTTCGCGCAGGGAATGCGACCCTGTCGAGACTTGTGCGTAGGCAGCGTGCGGATTTCGTGCAGGTGAAGACCCTCTGGACAGGATAAGGAGGCGGATGTCATCTAGGTTGTGGCGCCCGGTTGGGTTCATCGGAGGATGGCGAGGGTTTGAAGGGGGATTATTCCCCTTGACATACTCCGTCGTTGGTGATAGCATACCGTTGGCAGGATGGAGGTTCGTTGCGATGGCTAAGGCGGTGGACATCCCGGATGAGATATACATGAGGTTGCACCAGCAGGCACAGGATCGAGGGATTACCGTTGCCCAGCTGATAGCCCAGTTGCAGGAGGAAGCCCAGCGCGCCCGTTTGGCGGCGGCTATCGCTTCCCTGCATGCGAAGGGGTTGCTGCTCACGGTTGCTGCACACTCTGGTGTGACGGACTTTGATCCCGTGTCGGCAGAGGGAGTGTCCCTTTCTGAGGTAGTCCTCCGGGAAAGGCGATAGATGGGTGCCTATTATCTGGACAGCAGCGCGCTGGTCAAACGCTATGTTCAGGAGCGCGGCACTGGTTGGGTCAGCACGCTCACGTCTGTGCGCTCTGGTCACGAAATCTTCGTAGCACTGGTGACGGGTGTTGAGGTTGTGTCAGCAGTCGCTCGTCAAGCACGTGCAGGCAGGTTCAGCCCTCAGGATGCCTCTGCGATTATCCAGGCGTTTCAGAACCACTTTTCCAGCCAATACAGGGTGGTGCTCACGGTGCCTGCAATTGTGCAACAGGCAATGGATTTAGCACAGAGGCATGGGTTGCGCGGGTATGATGCCATCCAGCTGGCGAGCGCACTGGCGGTACAGAGAGAGCTTGCTGCTTACGGTGCAGATCCTTTAGTGTTTGTCTGTTCGGATCATGAGCTGAACAGTGCTGCTCAGGCAGAAGGGCTGCGGGTAGAGAACCCGGAGATGTTTGTATAGCCGGGATAGTCGCAAGGCGCTCGCCTGTCTATTGGTTTCACCGATCTCTTCGCTGTCTCCCTTCCCTGCGCGGGCTGCCAAGAAAATTAAGAACATCCCTCTGCCGCTAGGAGGGGAACCACATCGGCGCCCGCGAATACGACCCCCGCACCGCAAAACGGCTCCAACGCTACCCGATAGACGCATCTTCAGGCGACCCGAACCTGTATCGCTACTGCGGCAATGACCCGATTAACGCCAAAGACCCGAGCGGGCAGGATTGGCTGGATGACGCCGCGAATTTCTTCGCCGGTTGGGGCGATACGCTTACATTTGGCTTAACAGCCAAAATCCGTCAGTGGATGGGGGTAGATGGCGTCGTAGACCGGTGTGGTGGCTGGTATAGGGCGGGTGGGGCTATCGGCATTCTGCACACTACAGTATTGGGCGGCTCCTTGGGGTACGTGCGGAATGCAAGGCTGGCCGGTTTATCTCGAGCTGACCCTGCACGGGTGTTCGTCTATGGCAGGGTGCGCGGCGTGGAGAAGGTGGAAGTGTCGCACTGGGTGCCCCAGCGGTACAGATGGGTTCCCAAACGCTTGATGAACTCGCCCGTGAACACCAAATATATGTGGGCTTCTGAACATGCGAAAAACGACCCATTTCGCTTTCAGTTCCTGCCCAGCTGGTGGAAGAAGGCTAACCCAGCGTATCCTGTGTGGAGACAACAGCTACACATGGTGCCCAGTTCAGCCGCGGGTGGCGCAGCAGGGATGGCAGCTGGGTGGCTCTCTAACTGGTGGAACAGATTGATGTTTGGAGAGGAAAGATGTCCTTAAAGACCTGGATTACTACCCTTTTCAGGCGGGAAGTCATCGCGCCTCTGGATAAACAGATACTGGACGTGGTGAGGAAGCATCTATCCCCGGAGGCACAGGCGATATGGGACGAACAGTTGAGTACCTTCAGACGTTCCCAGCTCATTTTGGGCACCGAAGTGGATTATTACCCTGCCTCGCCTGAGGAACCCGTTAGGCGATACCCTCACCATCCACAGGAGGATAGACGTCTTGCGGTGGTGCGATTCGAGTGGCACAATACAGTCTATCGAGCGATTATCTATTTAGCCAATGGTTGCCTTTTTAGTATACACTACAGCAGGGATGTCCGTCGGATTCGGAAACGCCGTGACGTTGAGATAAAGATACTTTCGGTAGAGTTACTTTCCGACCCCATGCATCCCGATTCACCCGTATCACCGGAGGTAGTCTCCGATCCCAGCTTGTTGCCTGTCATAAGTGGATGGCTTGCGGAGTGGGTAGCCCAACATCCGGTGCTGGAGATGGCGTATCCGATAGATGCCAACAAGCGCAAGCGATGGTTAACTCGGCGTCGGCTTCTTTTACCAGACGACTACCATGAGCTTTTGAAACAGTGTGATGGTTTTATAACTGGAGACGTTGACGTTTTCGGTATATCCTCTATGTATGATGTTCACGTCGGAGAACACATCTACTGGGTATTGGCAGGGCGTGGAGGTGGGTTCATCGTGGCGCAGGAGGGAGATGAACAGCCGCGTGTCTACTACTTCCATCACGAAGACGCAGCTCCAAGTGCTGAGTTCACCTCCTTCCGTGAAGCACTGCAGTATCTGATAGCGCAACCGAACCTGCCATGAACACGCCAACATCTGGTGGACTGTATTGCACTTGCGCTCGATGACACCATGCGCTATAGTTCCCTTTGACGACGCGGCAACACCCGTTTGCTCCTTGACAGTTCAGGCAATATCACCGACCGTTACAGTTACGATGCGTGGGGCAACCCCATCGAGCAGGTCGGCACCACCTTCAACCCCTTCCGCTGGAACGCCGCCTATGGCTATGAATGGACGCCTGCCATCGGCTTGTACCATGTGGGCGCACGGGAGTACGACCCCCGCACCGCCCGCTGGCTACAGAAAGACCCGATAGACGCTGCCAGTGGCGACCCGAACCTGTATCGCTACGCTGGGAATGACCCCATCAACGAAGTAGACCCCGACGGCACCGATTGTGACTACCGCAGAGTGCTGGATCTAGCAGGGTATATCCCTGGAATTATTGGGATTGTCGCCGACGCCATCAGCGCGATTGACTATGCGTTAGAGGGCGATTGGGTCAACGCGGGCATTTCGGCGGCTTCGGTAGTCGGGGCAGATTGGCTCAAAGCCGGTCGGTTGGCAAAGCGGGTCGTGCAGGAGGTGGTGGAGGAGGGAGCGGAGCAGGCTGCCAAGCGGGAAGCCAAAAACGCCTTGCAGGAACAGGGGAAGAAATTTGCTAATAAGACATCGGGCAATAACCCATACGCACAAAGAGGTAGACAAGTTCACGAAGAATTCAAGAAAAAGGCAAAACAAAAAGGGTGGGATGTGGAGAAAACGCTTACCGACCCTGATACGGGCAAGAAGTGTCGTCCGGATGCAATCACCCCCAAAGGACATCCTGTTGAGCTGAAGCCTAACACTCCAAGTGGACGCCGAAGAGGCAAAAAACAAATGGAAAAGTATGAACGGGCAACGGGTAAGCGGGGGCGGGTTATCTACTACAACCCGTGAGGGGTATACTCTACAGCAGCAGGAGGTTATCAATGCAGGAGACAGTTCCCTCTTTGGAGAAGCGACTGCGCCAAATCCTCAAGAGTTGGATAGAACCGTATCTCAAAACGCTCGGCTTCAAAAAGCGCGCCTTTGTTTACACAAAGAAGCTCGACGAAGTATGGTGGCTCATCGATGTGCAACGCAGTCGCTGGAATACAAGTCAGAAATGTGAGTTCACAGTGAACCTTGGCGTTTATGTGCCAGGCTTCTATACCGTTCTTCGGGGAGAAGACCCAAAGCATCCAACTGTGCCCGACTGCGTGTTCAACTGTCGCATAAATAGAGTCTTGGGAATAAAAGAAGACAAGTGGTGGACGCTTTACGCAGACGCTCCCGACCCCGATCTGTCTGACGGTGCAATCGGGCAGGAGTTGGCAGAGGCGATGGTTGGTCATGTCATCCCCTTCCTGCAGCGGTTCCAGACACGTCGTGAGGTTCTGAACCTGCTGTATGAGATTACCGACCCCAAGAAGCGAAGGGCGGTTTCGTGGCCGTTGAGCGAGGTTTGGATCTATACTTTCATAGGCGTCTTACATTTTATGTTGTCGGAGTTTTCGTTGTGTTGTGAATCACTACAGCGCGCCTTAGTAGAAGCGCGAAGATGTCGCATCAGTGGTTCAGAAGAGTTTGTACAAAGGGTGTATAATCGACTCTGCTCAGGATAACGGTTTCAAGATTATGGATTCCAGGCAGGTCATCGCTGCGATAGTGAAGGAAAGAAATGGGGTATACTCAACGAGGTGAGGCTTTATGCAATCGAGCAAGCAATTGTTTGTGTGGTACCATTCCTATCTGGGAGTGATATTAGATAAACCCCAGATTCCGTCCGATGATGTAGACAAACTTCTCCACTTGTCTGATGTAGTTCTATCTGAGCTTTTTGAGCGCGGTGTTCCCATTCACCCTGAAGAATGGGTAGGCGTTGTCGTTTGGGTAGAGCGTTATCATCCGCGTGTACCTGTGCAGCGCCATGACATTCCACCCGCTTTCCGATCTTCTTTGAGCAGCCGTGTACATTTTCATTCGCCGCGAGTACGCGCGCTGCTAAAGCGTTTTGCTGGTCTAATCCTCGCTACAGCGGTTTCCAGTGCCTCCCATGCCTAAAGCCATATCCTGTCTACCGTTTGACTATACCGAGTTGGGTCATTGGATACAACATTTACAAGCGTCGTGGGAGCTTACTCATCCTTGATGGGAAACTGGTAAGGGATCACTGTTTATTCCGGGTTGCCAATGTTGAGGATCGTCCCCTTGTCGTCAGGGAAGATATATTGGAGCAGTGGCTGGAACAAGGAATTGTTTTAGATTTCCAAGAAGTCATCTTAGAGTAGCAGTGTTTAGAGAAACATGCTTGCTCAGGACCTTACCTTATGGGGTTGCTCTGGCAGATGGCAGTCAGGTGGTATATGCAGGGGATAGAAAACAAGTTCCGTAAAATTGAAAAGAAATGGAACAAATTTGCAGTGGTTGACTGTTATCGATTGCAAGATCGCGAATTCGCGCTGTGCAATTAGCTACTCTGAAACGTCTTCTACTCAGCGAGGTATAATGCCTACACAGAAGGGAGCGACTTATGAGCTACCGATATTACCAAATCGAAGCGGATGGGTTTTGGGTTGATGTGTGCAACCCTGCTTGGGGCAATAACGAATATAGGCTTCAGAAGCTTGCAGACGCTTGGTCTTATCGTTTTTATACATTTACTGCTGACCCAGCCCAGAGGTTAGAGAGGCTTGAGTTTCTAAGGCTTCAGATGGGTTGAGAGGAGCGGTTGACCCAAGGTACCATTTTGCAACTCTGGCATGCGCACGCTGACCGAGCAGGTTCACTGCCAGGTGCAGGACACTGTATGGGAGTGGTATTTGATGTGCAGATTGTTTCCTCGCGTGTCAAGCGGCTATTGGATAGGTTAGGCTTGAGTGATGAGCTTGAATATGAGCAGTATCCTGTTTACACATCAGATGGTAAGACTTTCATTCGAAATTATTACTGCGTGCGTTATTTAGTACATTTAGACTGTGCAGATGAACAGCGCTCCTACTTTCACTGTGAACCGCCTTTCAGAATGGGTGGGAGGTTCGTATTGAGAAGACAGGCGATTAGCGACCATAGAATGTTTCTGGTCAAGAACTACCGTTTCGATGTAGAGGTCGTGCGTTCGGATGTCAAAGATGCAATAGAGCGAGCGGGTTTCACCGGATTTTACTTTAAGGAGTTAGAGGTCGTGTGAAAGAGTTGCCTGCGCGTGCATCCTCTACACCGCCCGCTGGCTGCAACGCGACCCGATAGACGCCGCCAGTGGCGACCCGAACCTGTATCGGTACGCTGGGAATGATCCTGTTAACACAGCAGACCCTTCGGGACTGGATTGGCTAGATGACCTAGCGAACTTCTTCGCCGGTGTTGGTGACTCGCTCACTTTTGGTGCGACCGATTGGGTTCGGGAACAGTTAGGAGTGAACGCGGTAGTAGACAAGTGCTCCACAGCATACCGAGTAGGAGAATATACTGAAGTGGCTGCCGAAATTACTCTTACAGGTGGGTCAAAACTGTTGACCCGAATGGCGGTACGCAAAGGAATGAAAATGTACACAGAGTACCGACGAGTTGCAGGCGCCCTAGGTGTGAAAGCTCCTCTCGGCAATCAGGTGCACCACATCAATCCCTTGCTGGGGCATCCTGGGGGTAGCCGAACGCTTTTCCCAACAGGAGGCTTACCTGGATGGGTGCACAGCGGTCGTTGGAACTTACAGGTGTTGGAGGGGGCAGCCCATACGCTTGCCCATCGCCGGCTGCGTCGCCTCGAAAGGTGGCTGCGGATTAACACTAATCGGTATACTATCACCTTACGCCTGTTGAATAACCTACGCCGAGACTCAGAACAGCACTGTGGAGAGTAAGAGGGATGCTCAGATGGATTAAACAGTTGTGGAAGCGGTTTGAATCCGACAAGCTAGAGCGGGAACGATGGGAAGCGCAAAGGCAGCGTATAGCGCAAACGAGCGTGGTACAAGCGCGGGAAGAGGCTCTTAGGGTTCTCCAAGATGAAGGCGTGTTTCGGCTTGTGCCTGCGTCAGGGATGCGCGATACACAACTCTTGGCACAACTTCCAGAAGATGTTAGGGAGCTAGCGACCCAGTACGACCGTGTTGACCTTGTAGGCACGGAGGACCCGTGGCGCGGCGCTGATGGTCTGGACTTTTCGAAAATAGGGCCTACTGAGCTGCGCGAAGGGTACTGGCGGATCGGACGGTTAGCCCCAGACACAGATTTGTACACTGAGATAGCTGTGCGCCCTGGCGAACCAGGGGTGTATGAGTTGTATTGGACCTTGGGAGAACCACAATGGCATCCGAGTGTTTACCACTGGCTATTGCAGATGTATTGGATGGAGCGGACATCGCAGGATGTAGAGGAACATTAAGGAACCCAACTGGTTACTGAAGCGATATTCCCTAATGCGGTAGATCTGGCTGGCGTAATTGCCTTGATTCCTGTTGTGGTTGACGAGCCGACACAGACCGACCTTTCAGCCGTCACAGTGGGCAGTGACATCCACATACACCATGTTGTGGTTGAGGAGCCGATATAGGCCGACCTTTCACACCAGATGACTGCAAGCGTCGTTAGGTATCTTATGCTCTTGTAATAAAGCTGCTTGCCTTTCGCAGACGGAGTGAGTTGTCCCCCGCTTCGTGTGCGACTTTGCTGCACAGTGAGGGACATCCTTAGTGCTTCCGCTGAAATCTGTTGATTGCCGAACCACAAGCAAGCTTAGTGTTCCAGACACCATTAGGTTTCTCACCTACTTGGTACTGGGTGAGCCGCGATTGGACGTTTTGGATCATTTTCAGACGTTGGTGAACCAGCACGGTGTTTTGACCTGTACCACTGCGACAGTTGAGACAACCTACTGGCTTGCACAGGCACGACACAGCAGCCGTTCACTTGGAACGGCGCATACGGGTTTGAGTATATCCCTTCCACGGGTTTGTATCATGTGGGCGCCCGCGAGTATGACCCCCGCACCCCAAGATGGCTGCGGAAAGAAACCCTAAGCCCACATCATGCGCTGCGCCAGCAGCAACGCGCCTTCCACCGGCGAGTAGAGAGGCGGCTTGACTTCGCCCCGCCAGTCGGGCAAATGCGCCACCAGCTGTTCACGGAACCGCTGGAGCAAAACGCCCCCCGATTTCCACACGCCGCCGACGGTGCAAACAGGGAAATCTTCGGGCAGGTGAAGATGGGTGGCGACGTGAATCACCAGCCCCGCGAGGTGGTGTGCCGCGTCGGTGAGGATACGGTTTGCCGGGGCATCGCCGCGCTCGGCTGTCTCGGAGACCAGAGGCGCCAGCTGTGCCAGCAACGATTGCGGGTTCTGGGTGCGATAGAGCGCGCTCAGCCACTCGCCAGCGTCGGGGGTTCCCAGCGTCTCCGCGAGCATCTCGGTCAACAGGGTCTGCTCTCCCCAGCCCTCCCTGGCGGCAAGCACTGCGCGCAGCGCCTCGCGTCCAATCCAGAAACCGCTTCCCTCGTCGCCCAACAGGTAGCCCCACCCACCTGCCCGCATCAGCCTGCCTTCCCGGTCGCGCCCGCAGGCAATGGAGCCTGTGCCTGCAATCACCAGCACACCCGGGTTGCCTCCGGTAGCCCCCTCCAGCGCAATCACATAGTCCGCCAGCACCAGAACCCTTGCACCGGGTAGCATCTGTTGCAGGAGGTGTTCAAACAGCGCACGACGGTCAGGCAGGGTGTAGCCGGCAGCACCTGCACACACCACATGAACCGTCTCGCGATCCACATTTGCCTGGCGGAACAGTTCCTCCAGCACATCCTGCCAGGTACCGGGAGGTTTGCTGGCGATGTTCATTCCCTGCCCCTGAACGTGCGCCAGCACACGCCCGTCCGGCTGTGCCCACAGCAGGTCGGTCTTCGTCCCGCCAGCGTCTATCGCCAAAAGCGTGGAAGATATCACGGTGTGTTACCCCGCACTTTGAGCGCGCGCTACTATGATAATGCAAAAATCACCCGGTGGCAAGCGGGCGTCGTCACACGAAGCGGATACCCTTGACAAAGGGAGTTTTGTTCGGTAAAATCCTACAGGTGTTTGAAGGCAAATCCGCAGGGAGTGGGCTGGCAATGGTCGCTGTAGTCAGAACAGGTGGAAAACAGTATAAGGTTGAACCGAATACCATATTGCGTGTGGAAAAACTGCCGGTGGAAGAAGGGCAGACCGTTGAGTTGACCGAGGTGCTGCTGGTGCAGGACGACAACGGTCTGCGCATTGGCACACCCACGGTACCGAATGCGAAAGTGGTGGCAGAAGTGGTGCGCCATGTGAAAGGCAGGAAGATTATCGGGTTCACCTATAAACCCAAGAAGAACGAGCGGCGTCACTACGGACATCGGCAGTGGCAGACCGTTCTTCGCGTACAGAGCATCGAAGCGTAGAGTGAGGTGAGGTCAATTGGCACACAAGAAAGGTGTCGGGAGTTCCCGCAACGGGCGAGATAGCAAATCGAAGCGCCTCGGCGTCAAGGAGTACGCAGGCGAGTTCGTGAAGGCGGGAAGCATCATCATCCGCCAGCGAGGCACCAAGTTCAAGCCCGGCAAGAACGTGGGCATGGGCGGTGATTACACTCTGTTCGCGCTGGTCGACGGCGTGGTGAAATACGAAAGCCACGACAAGAAGAACCGGCGTGTGAGTGTGGTGCCCGTTGCCGAATCTGTGACTGCATAAATCGGCAGGGTGATGAGCAAATGAAAAGGCTCGCCGCTGCGCGAGCCTTTTCGTGCATTCGAGGTAGATGATGTTTGTCGACGAAGTCACCATCGAGGTTCAGGCTGGAGATGGCGGGAACGGCTGCGTCGCTTTCCGGCGGGAGAAGTTTGTACCGCGTGGAGGTCCCTCTGGCGGGGATGGTGGACGCGGCGGCGATGTGGTGCTCGTCGCGGACGAGCGATTAACCACCCTGCTGGACTACCATTTCCAGCGCCACTATCGTGCGGAGCGTGGCGGCAACGGCGGAAGCAACCTGCGTCATGGCAAGCATGGGCAACACTGCGAGCTGCGTGTGCCGGTCGGCACAGTGGTTTATGATGAGGAGACCGGCGAGTGGCTGGCAGACCTGGTACAGCCCGGGCAGCGCGTGGTGGCAGCGCGGGGCGGTCGTGGCGGGCATGGAAACGCCTACTTCGCCAACCCTTCCCAGCAGACCCCCCGCTTTGCCGAGAAGGGCGAGCCGGGCGAGCGGCGCAGACTCCGGCTGGAGCTGAAACTGCTGGCGGATGTGGGGCTGGTCGGATACCCCAACGTGGGGAAGTCTACCCTTATCTCGCGTATTTCCGCCGCCAGACCCAAGATTGCGGACTATCCTTTCACCACCCTGGTACCCAATCTGGGCGTCGTCTTCGTGGAGCTGGGACGCAGCTTCGTGGTGGCGGATTTGCCGGGGCTTATCGAGGGCGCACACGCGGGCGAAGGACTGGGGCATCAGTTCCTCCGTCACGTGGAAAGATGTCGTGTGCTGGTGCACATGCTGGACATCTCCGGCATGACGGGACGGGAGCCCCTGCAGGATTTTGAGGTGATTCAGCGCGAACTGGAGTTGTACGACCCCGACCTGCTGCGCCGACCGATGGTGGTTGCGCTGAACAAGGCGGACGTGGCTCCCCCTGAACTCAGGGACCGCGTGCGAGACGCCCTGCGCGAGAGGGGCTATCCGGTGCGCGTCATCTCTGCCGCGACGGGAGAAGGCGTACAACCCTTGGTATACCATCTGGCAGAACTGCTGGGCTCCATCCCACCGCCAGCAACGCCGGTGGAGGAGATGGTGGTGATTCGTGCTCCGCGGCAGGATGAACGGGCGTGGCATGTGGAACAGACCGGCGAACACGAGTTTGAGGTTCAGGGCAAGGGCATCGAGCGCATGGTGAAAATGACCGATTTAGAGAACGAGGAAGCCGTCCGTCGCCTGCATCGCAAGCTGGAGCGTATCGGCGTGCTGCAGCGTTTGCGCGAAGCAGGCATCCAGCACGGCGACACCGTGCGCATCGGTGACGAGGAGTTTGACTTCATCGACGAGGAGCACTGGGAAACCTCGTAATGGCTTACCGAAGGGTTGTTATCAAGGTCGGGACAAGTACGTTGACGGATGAGACCGGTGCTTTAGACCGCATATACATCGCCTCGCTCGCCATGCAGTGTGCAGCGGAGCATCGTTCGGGCGCTGATGTGGTGCTGGTCAGTTCCGGCGCTATCCGTGCAGGCATCGACCAGTGGGAAAACTATGCCGGTCAAACTGTCCCTCATCAAATGCGTGCTACCATGCCCCTCAAGCAGGCGATGGCGGCTATCGGTCAGCCCGTCTTGATGCAGGCGTATCTGGCGGCTTTCGCCGCGTACGACCTGCCCGTAGCCCAGGTACTGCTCACCCGTGAGGATTTTGGCGAACGGCAGCGGTTTCTGCACGCCCGCAATACCCTGCAGCAACTGCTCAAAATGGGAGTTGTGCCTGTCATCAACGAAAACGATACCGTCGCCATCGAGGAGATTCGCTTTGGCGATAACGACACTCTGGCGGCGATGGTCGCTTCGTTGCTGGACGCCGACCTGCTCATCCTGCTCTCGGACGTGGAAGGACTTTACGAGCCCGACGAGCGCGGGCGTTATACCCGACTGGTGCGCGAGGTGCATCGGCTGGACGAAAACATCTGGCGCATGGCACGCGGTAGCGGCACGCGCATGGGAACCGGTGGGATGATTACCAAGCTGCAGGCAGCACAGATTGCCACTACCTCCGGCGTGACCATGGTGATTGCGCACGGCAGACACGAGGGAATTATCCACCACATCTGTCGCGGGCATGGATTTGTGGGAACGGTCTTCCGTCCCCTGCCCCGCAAACTGTGTCACCGCAAACGCTGGCTGGCGTATGGTCTGCCCGCTGCAGGCACAATCATCGTCAACGAAGGAGCCAGAGAACGTATCGTTAACGATGGCAAAAGCCTGCTTCCGGCAGGCGTGCTCTCCTGTGAGGGTCATTTCCTCCCCCAACAGGTCGTGGAGGTGCGTGACGAAAAGGGATTTGTGTTCGCCCGCGGCTTTACGAACTACAGCAGTGAGGAACTGTCGCGCATCGCGGGTTGCCAGACCTCGCAGATTGAGCAAAGGCTTGGTTTCAAGCGCGCCGATGAGGTCATACACCGTGATAATCTGGTGCTGGTGTACGGCGCGTGGGTGTAGCCACCAAACCTCAGCCGCCTTTTCCAGAGGAAGCAAGGCTCCTGCCAAGCCGCAGGTTCCCTGAATGTCCCCCGGCAGGCAGGTGGATAAGGTGCTCCTCTCCTGCAGGAGACCGGCCTGCGTGCCAAGAACTGCTCAAACAGAGTACAGACATTCCGGGGGAGGAACAGTGACATGAGAAGTTGCAGGGTGTTGTGCCTGCTGGTCGCAGGGGCAGCTTTGTTTACCGTGCAGGCGTTGTCCGCACCTTCGGTTACCTTATCCGACCTGCTGAAGCAGATGATAGACCTCAGCGCGCTGAGCATCAAACCCCTTCAGGGCGAACAGTGCAAACAGGCATCCAGCTATGACCGCGCCAGTCGCATTGTGGACGGGAAGAAGGTAGACTGGTTCGCCAACGGAGACGCCGGCCAGTATATCCGTATCGAGGAGCGCAACGGGCGCAGGGAGATGGTGATGGCAGACATCCCAGGTCCGGGCGTCATCGTGCGCATCTGGTCGGCAAACCCGAAGGGGGTTCTGCGCATCTACATCGACGGTGCCGAGACACCGATGATAGAGCGCGAATTCGCGAAGCTGTTTGACGGTTCACAAGGATACCCCTTCGCACCTCCGCTGGCGGGTGTACGTTCCAGTGGGGCAAATATCTACTTCCCCATTCCCTTCGCCAAGCACGCGCTGGTTACCGTAGAAGGTGGCGAAGGGATGTACTATCATGTGAACTACCGGCTCTACCCGCCCGGTACATCGGTGGAGAGCTTCTCATGGGAAACGGTAGAGCGTACGCGCCAGCCGGGTGAGCAGGTCGCCCGGAGGCTGGCAAAACCCTACGAGACGTGGCATGCTCCTTCCGGTTCCAGAGCGTATGCCATCCGCTGGAGTATTCCCACAGGCGGTTCGCGCACGCTGGAACTGCAAGGGCCGGCGCGTGTGGTGGCGATAGAGATGAAGCCGCAGGCAAAAGACTTGCAGAAGGCGTTGCGGGCGGCGGTGCTGGAAATCACCTGGGATGACGCCACACTGCCCTCGGTGTGGTCTCCGCTGGGAGATTTCTTCGGCACGGGACCAGGTCTAAACCCCTATCAGGCGTTGCCCTGCGGTGTGCTGCAAAACGGCACGATGTACAGCCGCTGGGTCATGCCCTTTGCCAAACGGGCAGTGCTGCGCGTGCGCAACGACGGCGATGAACCCCTGAGCCTCTCGGGCAGGGTGGTGGTACAGCCCGCGCGCTGGAGCGGTCAACAACTCTATTTCCACGCGCAGTGGCACACGCAGTATCCCATCCCTACCCGTCCGATGCGCGACTGGACGATGGCGGAAGCGGAGGGAACAGGGCGATTCGTCGGAGTAGCCCTGAGCGTGGCAAATCCGGTCAAAGTCTGGTGGGGAGAAGGCGATGAGAAGTTCTACGTAGATGGAGAAGACTTTCCGAGCACTTTCGGAACCGGCACGGAGGATTTCTTCGGCTACGCATGGGGCAATCCCACACCCTTTACCCACGCTTACCACAACCAGCCCCGTGCCGATGGTCCGGGCAGCTACGGGCATGTGTCCAACAACCGTTTCTTCATTATCGACAACGTGCCCTTCCAGCAGAGCTTCCGTGCTGACATTGAGGTATGGCACTGGGCAGAAGTGCAGGTGAGCTACAGCGCCATCGGTTACTGGTATACCGACCGTCAGCAAGGGGCACGGAGCTTCCCCACCGTGCAGGAGCGTTTACCCGTGCAGTTGCCGGAGCTGAAGGTGTACCGCGAGCCGGATGCTATCGAGGGCGAGAAGATGAGCGTGTTACGCCACACCGGAGGCAACGTCACCATACAGGATATGCAGGGCTTCGGTGAGGCATGGAGCGACGCCAAACATCTTTGGTGGACGGGCGCAAAGCCGGGCGACGTGCTGGAACTGGGCTTTAACGCCAGCAAGGCAGGCACATACGAGTTGATTGTGGCGATGACCAAAGCGGTGGACTACGGTCAGTTCCGCCTGTCGGTCAATGGCACGCCCGTCGGCGAGGTGATAGACTTGTTCAACAACGGCGTTATCCACACGGGCAAAATCAGTCTGGGAAGGGTGCCGTTGAAGCAGGGGCAAAACGTGTTGCGTGTGGAGGTGGTGGGCACTAACCCCGCCAGCACGGGCGACCGCTATATGTTCGGGCTGGACTTCATCAAGATTCAGGAGGCACCATAGACTCCGGCAGGGGCACCGCACGTGCCCCTCGGCTATTCTCATTGCTCCTTCTGGATTCGCTGCGCGATATTCAGCACGGTTGGTAGCTTGTTAACAATGACATCCCACAAAGTCTCATTATCTATACTGAAGTAGGCATGAGCAAGTACGTCTCGCAGACCAGCTACCGCTCGCCAGTCCACCTCAGGATATTGGCGTCGTATGTCCTCAGGTATCTTCTTTGTAGCCTCGCCAATGATTTCGAGGTTGCGTATTACCGCGTCATATAGTATCTCGTTAGAGACAAACTCTTCGTAGCTGACCTGCTCCGTGTGCCGTATGACCTTTGACCCGGAATCAATGATGTCCTGAAGAAACAGTTTCCAGCTCCGGGACATATATTGCCTCCTGAAGAACGGTCTCTCGCGCCCAAGGCTTGAGCGCACTATCCATCACGAGGTCTACGCGGCATCTCAGCAACGCTTCCAGATAGAACTTGAGCTGCATGTATCTGTCGAAACCCGGAGGATGGAGGAACTCCACCAGAATATCCACGTCGCTCCCACTGGTCGCGTCCCCACGCGCCACCGAGCCGAACACAGCCAATCGCCGCACGCCGTAGTCCTCTGCGATTTGTTTCCAGTGCGCGGAAAGCACCCGCAACACGCTGTCGCGATGCATCGTTATCGTCCTCCGACAGTATTTTACCACTGCAGGGTATCTCCCGCAATGTGGCATTGGCACGGAGGAATAGCCACCGAAACGGCGTATACAGAGATGCAGAGGACGAAGGGAGGTCACAGCATGTACGGGTGGGGAGTGAGCCTGATGTGCCTGTTGATGGGGCTTCTGGTCAGCGCGTCGGCGCAGCAGGTGCTGTTCGATTTCGAGAAGGAAGAGCATCTGAAGGAAGTGGTGCGCAACGACGTTCGGATACAGCGCGTGCCGGCGGGTGGCAAGCTGTCAGGGCAGGCCCTGCAGGTGGAGTTTCAGCCCGCTGAATGGCCGAACGTCATGTTCCGTCCCGCCCAGGCGTGGAACTGGACGGGAGCAGGTGCGCTGGCGATCGACATCTATAATCCCAACAACGAACCGGTATGGTTCGGCATTCGCGTAGACGACGACCCGCGCGCCGACGGCTGGAACTACTGTCGCCAGGCAACCACCACCATCGGCGCAGGGGAAACACAGACTTACGTGCTGCCCCTAGCCTTCAACCCGATGGATTTCGGCATGAGAGGCTTGCCGCCCCTGGTGCAGGGTGGTGGCATTCTGCTGGGAGTGGTAAATCCGCACAGGCTGAACCTGAGCCATATCGTGGCTTTTCAGGTTTTTCTCCACCGTCCAGCCAAACCGATAAAACTGCATATCGACAACATCCGTTTGGTCGAAGGCAGTGCGCCGGTCAAAGGTATCGTCGACCGCTTTGGGCAGTGGGCAGGTGGCGGCTGGCCCGGCAAAGTGAAGGACGAGGCAGACCTGAGACGGAGACGCCAGCAGGAGGAACAGGAGCTGAGGCGATTCCCCGCTGTGCCAGACCGCGACGAGTACGGAGGCTGGAAGAGCGGTCCCAAGCTGCAGGCGACGGGTTATTTCCGCACCGCCAAACACGACGGCAAGTGGTGGCTGGTGACGCCAGCGGGCACTCTATTTGTGTCGCTGGGGATGGATTGTGTGCGTACCGGCGATGCCACCTTCATCGCCGGACGCGAGGAGATGTTCACCTGGCTGCCTGAAGAGGGCAGTCCGCTGGCAAAGCACATCGGTTATCAATCGGGTGTGCACTCGGGACCGGTGAAGGAGGGCAAGACCATCAACTGGTACGCTCTGAACCTTCAGCGCAAGTACGGGGAGAACTACAAGCCGCTGTGGATGGACGTGACCCTGCGCCGCCTGCGCTCGTGGGGGTTTAACACCATCGCCAACTGGTCCGATTGGGATTTCCACCGCAACGGCAGGGTTCCCTATGTGGGTACGGCGCACATCGGCGGCGACCACGCACGCGTTTCCAGCGGTAGCGACTACTGGGGCAGGATGCACGACCCCTTTGACCCCAAATTCGAGCAAAGCGTACGCAATTCCCTGCGTCCGGTAGTGCAGCACATCGGCGATGACCCCTGGTGCATCGGCTATTTCGTGGACAATGAGCTGAGCTGGGCGGGCGCAGGCGAAGAGGGCGGTCGTTACGGGCTGGCTTACGGCACGTTGCAGGAAGACGCGGCAAACTCGCCCGCCAAGCGCGCTTTCGTGCAACAGCTGCGCCAGAAATACGGTCAGATAGAGAAACTGAATGCCGCATGGAACACGTCATTCGCCAGCTGGGAGGAGCTGGAGAAACCTCAGAAACTGCAGCCACCCTCCACCGATGCCCGCAGGCAGGACTTCGCAGAGTTCGTCAAAAGCTTTGCGAGGCAGTACTTCCGTACGGTGCGTCAGGTGCTGAAGGAGCTCGCGCCCAATCATCTGTATCTGGGCTGTCGGTTCGCGTGGTACGGGCAAGACGCCGTCGAGGCGGCGGCGGAGTATTGCGACGTCATCAGCTTCAACATCTATGCCCCGCGCGTGGAGCATGAGCGATACGCCATTCTGAAGGGTCTGGACAAACCCGCCATCATCGGCGAGTTTCACTTCGGCGCGCTGGACAGGGGCATGTTTCACACCGGACTGGTCGCCGCCAAGGACCAGCAGGACCGCGCCCGCATGTATAAGGACTACCTGACCAGTGTGTTGACGCATCCGAACTTCGTGGGCTGCCACTGGTTCCAGTACAACGACCAGCCGCTCACCGGGCGCTGGTTCGACGGCGAAAACTACAACATCGGTTTTGTCACCGTCACCGATACGCCCTACCCCGAGATGGTACAGGCGGCGCGGGAGATACACGGCGAGGCATACCGCATCCGCTCGAGCAGTTCACGCTAACCGCTCGTCCAGCCGTAAGCCCAGCTGCTCCGCGAGGCGGACTGCCTGCCAGTACTCCTGTGCGGTGATGCGACGGTTGATTTCGGGGTACCGTTCGGAGGAAACCATGCCCGCGGGGTGGTATTGCGCCATCACGTTCACGTAAGTGTCGGGCGCGACCTGCTCGGCGAGAAAACGCAGGATATGCTCGGTGCCTGCCACATCGCCCGGCATCAGCAGATGGCGCACCAGCACCCCCCGCTTTGCCAGCCCATTCTCGTCGAACTTCAGCACGCCCACCTGCCGGTGCATCTCCTGAATCACGCGGCGGGCGACCTCCGGGTAGTCTCGCGCCTTCAGGTAGCGGTGTGCCTTCTGGGGGTCCCATATCTTGAAATCGGGCATATAGATGTCCACGACACCGTCCAGCAGGCGCAGGCTCTCCATTGAATCGTAGGCGGAGGTATTGTACACGATGGGCAAGCGCAGACCGCCTTCCACCGCAAGCACCAGCGCCTCCAGCACCTGCGGCACCACATGTTCGGGTGTGACCAGATTGATGTTGTGACAGCCCAGCGACTGCAGGTGAAGCATCATGCTTGCCAGCCGCTCGGGGCGGACTTCTACGCCTTCGCCGCGGTGGCTGAGGTCGCTGTTCTGGCAGAACACAC